>JAABUQ010003786.1_pt1 | contig 26880 bp, 24 predicted proteins | sample 5560001 | NCBI WGS metagenome assembly JAABUQ01 (sample SAMN10711888, study PRJNA513371) | rock metagenome | isolation source: Antarctica rocks | place: Antarctica: Victoria Land, Finger Mt nord | collected 2015-12-18 | reverse complement strand
CGTAGCCGAACACCGTGGTGCGGTAGCCCACCTCCTCCATGGTCGGCCGGCGCAGGTCGTTGCGCAGCTTCTGGTGGCCCACCAGCACGATCGTCAGCGAACCACCGCCGTCGGTGATCACCTCCATAAGGCGCTTAAGGCCAACCAGGGTCCGGTGATGCAGGTCGTGGGCCTCGTCCACGAACAGCGCCACGGGCTTGCGTCCCTGGCGGACCAGCGCCTGCAAGGCGCGCTCGCGCCGCTCGCCCTGGGTAGGGATGCTCGGCTCCTTGTCCGGCGATATGTCGTAGAACAGGGCGGCGACCAAGTTGGTCAGCGACACGCGGCCCTTGTCGATGGACAGCGAGCGCGACACCGCGCGAGGTGGCTACCACGACTGTCTGCTGGCCGGTGCCGCCCAGGTCGCTGTTCTGCGAGCCGAGTTCGGCTCCAACGCCAAGGAGGGTGGAGAGCGCCGCGCCGGCCAAGAGCTTGCCCCAATGATTGTCGGTTCGTCCTCAAGCCCGGCGAACCCCTTAGTGTCGGCCCCGGGCAGCCGATCGAGCACAATCGAGGAGCCGTCGGGCATGATCAGCCGTGTCCAGACCAGGAGCACGCGGCTCTGTCCGTAGGAGACCTGCGCGTCATAGGTCCCGAGGAGGCGCGAGCCCTGTGGGATCAGCAGAGTCTTGCCCGTGACCGTGTCGTAGACCGGCCCGGTGACGGTCGCGATCGCCTGGCCGGGTAGGTCGGAATTGAGCCCCGTCACCATGGCGGCGGGAATGATCGTGCCCGCCATGAGCTGGAGCGGCGAGGCGGGTATCTGCAGTCGGCTCGAAGCGTAGATCTTCGTGTCGGTGGCAGCGTTCAGGAAGGCGGACTTGCGGTCCTGCCCGTTTTGGCTCGCGGCCTCGTCCGCCCGCGCGCTCTCGGCGGAGCCGGGCAGCGGCGCGAACGGATTCGACGGGGTGGTCGATCCGGCAACCGCGGGCCCGGGTGCGGACTGGTCGACGCCCTTCTGCCGCACCTGGACGAACAAGGCACCGCGTCGCGCGGCCTCGGCCTCCTGGCGCAGGCACTCACGCTCGGCGCCTGCGGCCTGCTCTTCCGGGGTCGGCCCGGCAGTGGCCGTCGCCGTCACGGGCGCGCCCTGCTCCTGCTGAGCGCGAAGGAACGGCCGGCCGAGGTCGCCTGGCAGCGGAGGCCCGAGCGGCGGCACGCCGGCGGGCAGCGTGGACCTGGGGAGGCTGCCATAGTCACCGGGCAAGGTGCGCAGACCCTCGGCGATCGGCTTGCGGTCGGTCGAATAGAGCTCCTGGGGTGGCGTCCCGCCGCCGTGCTGGACACCCAGCGCCCAGATTGCGAGTCCGCCGACGGTCAGCGCCGAGACCGAGCCGAGCAGGATCAGCGCGCGGCGCGAAAGGCGCGTCACAGGGCGCGGCTTGGCGCGGAGCGCCAGCGCCTCGGGCGCGACCTTCGGTTGCGGCGATATGTTCGGTGGGATCGGCGGCGCCCCAGACGCCGGGCCATTCGGGGGCGGGCTCATGAGCCGAGGGGCCCGCGTCGGCGGCCGTCGTTGCGCTCGATCCGCACCACCTGCTGACTTTCGCCGCCGAGCCGCAGCTAGGCCGCGCCGAACAGCCGATCGACCACGTAATAGGGCGCGCGCGCGCGATAGTTGATGAGCTGGCTTTCGCCCGTCGGCCCGATCACGAACAGCGGCGGCAGCTCGCCCTGGGCAATGCGGGCGGGGAACTGGATGTAGACCTTCTCACCGTCGTCGAAGGCGCGCACCGGTCGCTAGCACGATCGATGCGGAAACTCGGTCGGCCATGATGACCTCCTTTTGACTTGGATTTTGGAGCTCGCCGGCGGAGATGCGGCTCCGCCGCCGAGAGGGAAGAGACCGTGCTACTGCGCGGCGATCAGCAGCTTCGCGGCCTTGCCTTCGAGCTCGAGCCGCGCATCTGGGCCACGCAGGTGAAGCTGCAGACCGCATCACGAGCGCGGTACGCGCGAACGGGCTTGCCGTGGCCAGCTTCTACGCCGACGCACTAGCCGTCCGAAGTGGACAGTCCCGCGACTCCTCGATGCTCGTCCTCGGCTCCGACCAGTCGATGCTCAGGACTGCCTGGACCGCCGCCGCCAAGGACGTCCGAGCGCATACCGAACGCGACGGTCGCTGACATCTGCAGAAGTAGTGGTATCGCTCAGGCAGCGGCGGCCAACACGAAAGCCTTCTCGGCCCGCCGCCCCCGGGCGGCTTCGTCACCGTCCTGCACCCGCGGTCCAGGGATCGCGCCACCAGGTCAGTCGGTCGGGCGCCGCGCCGCGGATGAAGATGGTCGCATCGCTCACCAAGGTTCTCGCCGCGCCGCGCTCCACACCCAGGCCGATAAGGATCATCGTGGTCACTTCATCGACGAAGGCACGTCGCGGAGCGCTGGTTTGCGCGATCGACCGGATAGCTTCTCGCATCGTGCCGATCGCCAAAGTCCGAGCGGCGTCCTCGTCCATGAAAATCGCCTCTCCACCGGTCAGAGAGCCGGCGAGGTGTGCGGTCAGCCCTGCGAAAAGCACGCCGTCGGTACGCAGTAGATCACTCCGTCCGACGAAGGCGGCCCAAGTCGGGTCGAGCACGCTACGCAGCAGGAAGAGATGCACCGAAACGGTGAACTGGAGAAGGGGTCTCATCTCCGAGCCGACGACCTCCTTCAGGCTGTCGATCATCTCGTCCACGAGTTCACCGGCTCGTGTCTCGATCGCCTCGTCGACGGAGTTGAAATACTTGTAGAAGGTTGCACGCGACACGCCCGCGCGGGCGATCACCTCGTCTACCGTCGGAGGGCCGCTAAGCACGTGACGGGCATAGCATTCCATCACAGCCTGTAGCAGCCGGGCCCCCATGCGTTCGCGCCGCATCTTTGCGACGCGGACGCGATGATCTACTTCCGTCTCCGTCGACAAGATGCGTTTTCCAACCGATGTCCGAGGACGGCAGTAAGGAGGAACGGGTTGGTTGTAACGACCCGATTTGCAGTCTCGCTCAGCTGCTTCGCCGGCTCAGGCCGCGGTTGCCATCGGGTTGAGCTGGCCGTAGCCGCCGTTGTGGAAGAGTAGCGGCTGTGCCGGATGCTCCGCTGCCAGCGAGACGACATCGCCGACGACGATGAAGTGGTCCCCTGCCTTGTGTACCGCGTGGATGCGGCAGTCGATCCACGCAACGACCCCATCGAGGATCGGCAGGCCCAAGTTCGAAGTGCGATGGGCGATGCCGGTGAACTTGTCTGCCGTCGGCGTTGCGAAGCAACGAGAGATCGCCTCCTCATGATCGCCGAGGACGTTGACGCAGAAGCGGCCCGTACTGCGGATCCGTGTCCACGTGGTTGAACGACGATCTGGGAAGAAGGCGACCAGAGGTGGGTCGAGCGAGACGGACGTGAACGAGCCGATCGACATGCCGACCGGCTGCCCGGCAGGTTCAACCGAGGTAACGACGCAGACGCCGGTCGGATAGCAGCCGAGCACCTTTCGGAACTCCAAGGGGTCAATCACGGGTAGCCCTCCATCGCCTGATATCATAACGTACTCATTGTCTAGCATTTAAAGTCTGGTGCGATTACAATTCATATGAAATCAACTTGCGCAAAGTGCACGTTGGGTCTACTCTGTCTTTTGGATATCTCCGTGGTTACGGGATGTGTGTGAGTCGGTGTTAAGTCGACCGGGGTGGGACATGAGGAATCCTGAGTACGATGTAATTCAAGTCGGCTATGGACCGGTCAGCGAGGCGCTGGCGCTGATGCTGAGTCGTCAGGGCCGGCGCGTCGCTGTGTGCGAACGCTGGCGGGAGAGATACCCGCTGCCGCGCGCGGTCTGCATCGATCACGAGCTCTATCGTGTGCTTATGGCCAACGGACTTGGATCGGTGCTGCCGAATGTGACGCAGCCAGGGCCGCTGTATCAATGGTTCAACTCCGAATGGAAGGAACTGCTAACGATTGACTGGTCGCAGCTTTCGATCTCGGGCGGCGTGGAGGTTAATTTTGTTCACCAGCCGACGCTGGAGCGCGTGCTGGACGACGCCGTGCGAGCACAGCCCGGCGTCGACCTTCTTCTGGGCTGCGAGGTGGTCGCGGTCACGCAGGATCACGCTGGCGCTACCGTCACAATCAGAGAGGATGGTGCCGAGCGTACCCTTTTCGCGCGTTACGTCATCGGCTGCGACGGGGCGAACTCGCTCGTCCGCGCGGCGATCGGCGGCGGACAGGAGGACCTTGGGTTCGAGGCCGACTGGCTGGTGATCGATGTGCGCCTGAAACCAGGCGTTACGATCGAGCGGCTCGGGATCCCCGCCGCCGGTCAGTATTGCGATCCCCGACGTCCGACCACAATGGTGCCGGCTGGGATCAGCGGCGATGCGACCTATCGCCGCTGGGAGTTCATGCGCATGCCCGGCGAGGACGTCGCCGAACTGGAACGCGAGGAGCGGGTCTGGCAGTTCCTTGAGCCATGGGCCGGCCCCGACGACGTCGAACTCGTGCGGCACAAGGTGTACAACTTCCGTTCGCTGCTCGCGGACCGGTGGCGCGACCGCCGGCTGCTGATCGCCGGCGACGCCGCGCACGTCATGCCGCCCTTCATGGGGCAAGGCATGTGCTCGGGCATGCGCGACGCATGGAACCTCGCCTGGAAGCTCGGACTGGTGCTGGAGGGTGCTACTGAAGATCGATTGCTCGACAGCTACGAAATCGAACGCCGGCCACATGTGAGCCAGCTGATCGATTTGTCGATCTATCTCGGCAAGATGATCTGCGTGCCCGACGTCGCAACGGCTGCTGCGCGAGACCGTGGATTTTTCGAGGGTACCGCGCTGCCCCCGCCGCCGTTCCCGCATCTTACCGATGGCTTGGTCTATCGTAGCAGCGACGGTGCGCTTCAGGCCGGGGCGGGCCTGCTCTCCCCGCACGTTATGCTTGAGACGGCAGGGCGGGCTGTCCGACTGGACGAAGCGGACGGCGAAGGTGGGTTCGTCGTCATCGCACGCAGCATCGACCCTTCGACCGCGATCCGAGAACTGGGTGCCATACCCCTGCGCGTGATCGCGCTCGGCGGGGATGCGCGGATGGCGCGCGACGTTGATGGAAGGCTCGATGCGTTTCTGGATGCGCAGGGCTGGTCGGCCATGATCGTCCGACCGGACTTCTACGTCTATGGCGGCGCGGCGGACGGCCCGACGCTCGAGCGGCTGGCACGCGCGCTGGCAGACGATTTGGGGGGCACCAGCCGTTGGCGAGTTCCCGCACTTACGGCAATGGAGACAGCATGAGACTGGCACGCTTCGACAGCGGCGATGGTGCCCGCCTGGGACTGATCGACGGCCACGCGGTCCTCGATCTGACCGGAGGCGGGCTATTGTACCCGACCATGACGGCGCTGATCGCGGGCGGCGACGAGGCATTGGACGAGGTGAGTAGCGTTGCGCGTATGGCGCCACGCCTCAGGCTGGCCGACGTCCGCCTGCTTGCGCCGCTCGAACGGCCGGGCAAGTACCTTGCGATCGGGATGAACTACGCCAAGCACCTGGAGGAGGCGGACAAGTTGGGTGTCAAGCGCTCGCAGCACCAAACCTGGTTCAACAAGCAGGTGACTTGCATCGCGGGACCGTTCGACCAGATCGATCCCGGCGTGACGGAGAAGCTCGACTACGAGGTGGAACTGGCCGCGGTCATTGGCAGGAGGGCCAAGAAGGTGGGGGAAGCGGACGCGTCGGCCTACGTCTTCGGCTATCTGGTCGCCAACGACGTATCGGCGCGCGACTGGCAATTTCACACGCCGACCTTCACCATGGGCAAGTCGTTCGACACGCATGGTCCGATCGGGCCCTGGATCGTCACGGCGGACGAGGTACCCGACCCCCACGTTCTGCGCCTGCGCGCCTGGGTCAACGGCGAGCTCCGGCAGGACAACAATACCGGCCAGATGATCCACAATCTGTGGCAACAAATCGCCTATCTCTCGACGGCGTTCACGCTGGAGCCGGGCGACTTGATCGCCACCGGGACCCCCGAGGGCGTAGGCGTCGGAATGGATCCGCAACGCTTCCTTCAGCCCGGCGACGTGGTCCGCTGCGAGGTGGAGGGAATCGGCGCAATCGAGAACCGGGTCGCTCGCGCGGCCTGAAGAAGGAGCGAGAAAATGGCCGTCCTAGGTGCGTTGTGCCTGACGCTTGAGGTGCCGGATATCGAAGCCGGCGTGAGGTTTTACACGGACGCCGGGCTGACGGCCATCATTGACGGCGACATCGCCCGACTGCGCTGCAAGGGCCAGGATCGCGACTCGGTCGTCCTGCTGGGCGGCTTCCGGCGCAAGCGGCTGCACCACATCTCGCTCCGCGCCGACGATCTCGATGGCATAGCCGGGCGCGTGCCAGGACTGGGCGGCCAGGTCGTCGACGCCCCGCGAGGCTTGGAGGACAACGGGCTGTGGATCGGGGATCCGCACGGCATGCTGATCCACCTGTCGGAGCGCGCGGCCGACCCGGAGCTTACGCCTGGCGTGCCTTACGAGATCAATGCGCCCGGTCGAGTCGTGCGCACGTTGCGCTCGGCGATGCTTCCGGGTGCGTCCTATCCGCCGGTCACCCCTTTCCGGCTGGGCCACATCCTGGTGTTCAGCCCCGACGTCCCGGAAAGCGTCCGCTTCATGACCGAAGCGCTCGGCATGGGACTTGCCGACCGGGCGCAGGACGTGATCGCCTTCTGCTGTGCCAGGAAGAACAGCGATCACCATGTCGTCGCCTTCGCCAAGTCGCTTGGGGTCGGCTTTCATCACGCCAGCTTCCAAGTAGCCGACCCGGACGAGGTCGGTCGCGGCGGGCGCGCGCTCCTCGCCAAGGCCGGCAACGGCGACTGGGGCTTCGGACGCCACACGATCGGCTCGAACTTCTTCCACTACATACAGGACCCCTGGGGGTCGTGGTTCGAGTACTACTCGGACATGGACCACATCGAGGACTACGCGCTCTGGACGCCGACCAACTACGGCATGGACGATAGTCTGGCGAACTGGGGTCCCGAGGTGCCACAGGACTTCGTCCACAACTACGAGGTCGATAAGGCCGAGTTCACGGCCGCCCGAGTGGTGGCGTCGGTCTAACAGTTCGCGTTAGCGCGAGCGCCTCGATCGGCCTGCCTTGGAGGACCTCAGCGCCGACGAGCGAGCCGACCCATCAGCGCTTCACCATATCTGCGGCTGGTCATGATGAACATAGTTTCGTCTAATCTCGTCCAGGGTAAGCGTGGTCTGGAGGCCGCAGCGGTCTGATCAGGCCCGGCGTTTAGCGTAGGCGGCTTTGCCTGCTGCGCGGCGGATGGCGATGGCGGCGACGCGGCGTTTGGTGATCAGTTCGTCGATGTTGGCGGGATCGTAGGGGCCGCCATACCATTCGAGAACGTCGGCGTGCTCTTCGTGATTCGGGTCGGCCATTGCGTCCAGAAAGTTGTCGTAGCCGGGCGTCCCGCCGACGTCCTCGGGCGGGCAGCGGCGTGCCCCGTCGATGAAGCGCGGGTATTTGGTGTCGGCGTCGCCGGGGCGGACCGCCTCGACGGTGACGCGGTGCTCCCAGTTATCGCCCATATCGTAGGTGTAGGTCAGTTCGCGGACGCCGCGCTCGATCAGCGCGACGAGCTTGACGTTCTTTGCCGCGGTCAGATCCTGGTCCGGCCACTCCGGGTCGGGCAGGCCGTAGCGTCGCTCCTCGGCCTCGAACATCCAGAGGTGGTAATCTTCCCAGCCCATCGCCGCCTGAATGATGTCGTGAAGCATCTTGAGGCTGGCGGTGAGCGGCACGTCGATCCGGCGCCAGACCTCGGGCTCGGTCGCGGCCAGGCTGATGCGCAGGCGCGCGATCGTCTCGTCGGTCATGCCGCCAGCCTGACAGGCTCGGGCAGCCAGTTCCAGGGCATGATGTCGTCCCAGCGCGCGGCGGGCCAGCCGCCGGCGAGCTTGGCTGTTACGTCGGCAATATAGGCCTGTGGGTCGACCCCGTTCGCCTTGCAGGTCTCGATCACGGTATAGATGGCGGCGGCGCGGACGCCGCCAGCGAGCGAGCCGGCGAACAGCCAGGTGCGCCTCCCGACGGCCTCGCCGCGCAACGCGCGCTCGGCGACCCCGTTGTCGATCTCGAGCCGGCCATCGTCGAGGAACCGGGTTAGCGCCGGCCATAGCTTGACGCCGTAGCGACAAGCCTTGGCCGCTTCCGACTTGGGCGACAGGCGTCGCAGCGCATCGTCGATGACGGCGCGGAGCGCGTCGACCAACGGCCTGCTCTGTTCTTGCCGCGCCCTTGCCCGGACATCGGGCGGTTGGCCGCGTATGCCGGCCTCGACGGCATAAAGCGCGCCAATGCGCTCGAGGAGGTCGGTGGTGAGCGGCGTCGCCTGAACGCGGTGGACATCGAAGAACCCGCGCCGGAAGTGCCCCTCCGCAGCCTTCCAACGATGCTGCGCATCGCCGGAACCTTGGGCTGCTCCGCCCAGCAGGCGACCTCAGCGACGCGGCCGCTCTCGTAGAGCTTGTTGTAGCCGGCATAGGCGTCGGCCTGGAGGTGCCCCGAGAACCCCGCCAGCTCGCGTTGCGGATGCAGACCGCTCGGATCCGGGGTGAACCGGTACCAGATAAGCGGCGGAGTAGCGGCACCGGAGGCGCGGTCGTCGACCGCGTAGACCCAGAGCCGGCCGGTCGCGGTCCTGCCGCGTCCCGGGTCAAGCACTGGCACTGGCGTGTCGTCGGTGTGGATCTTGGTCGCCTTCAGGCCTTCGTCGCGGATGCGGCTGACGATCGGATCGAGCAGCGCCGCCGCCTGGCCGGTCCACCCTCCACCGGCTTTCCAACTACGCTTCGCGTAGCTGGAACCTTGGCCGGTTCCGCCCGCGAGCGTCGAGCGGTCGAGTTCGACGCCTTGCGCGGCCATCATCTCCGTCTGGCGGTACAGCGGCAGATGGTGGTCGAACTTGGACACGACCACGTGCGCCAGGGTCCCGAACGTCGCCTTGCCCCTGGCGATCGCCTTTGCCGGAGCGGGCGCCTGGACGATGCGCTCGCACGAGCGGCAGCTGTACTTGGGCGAAGCCAGCCTAGAAGGTTCCGGCGATGCGCAGCATCGTTGGAAGGCTGGCGAAGGGCGGACGTGGCGCACGACGCGCCAGCTAACCGGGACCACGTCGAGCAGCTCGTCGACGTCGCGACCGAGCGGGCGCAGCACGCCGCCACACGACGGGCATGCGCAGGAGCCGGTCGCGGGCTCATGCACGACCTCCTCGCGCGACAGGTGCGCCGGCAGCGCGCGCACTGCCGCAGGGCGCTCGGGCGCTGATGGGGCGGTCTTGCTCACCTCGATCGTAGCAGCCTCGGCTTCCAGTTCTTCGAGCGCCAGCTCCAGCTGCTCGATCTGCCGGTCAAGCTTCTCGGACGACCGCCCGAACTGCATCCGCCGAAGCCGCGCGATCTGGACGCGGAGCGTCTGGATGAGAAGATCGCGGTTCTGGAGCTCGGCGCGGGCGTCGGCAAGAGCGGTGTCGCGTTCGGCGAGCAGCGCTTCCAGAGCGGCGATCCGCTGGTCCCGATCGGGGAGGGAGCGCGCGTCGTTCGACACGGCCAGTGTATAGCGGATAGCACCCGATCAGGCCAGCAAAACTGCTGGTAATCCGCCCTTTATCAGCCCGCGAGCGACGGCCTCCAGGCCCGTTCCGGACGCCGCCAGTCGATGCCCTCCAACGAGGGTCTATAGGAATATCCCTGCTAATGAAGCTGACGTTCCCTCTCTCGCCGAGGTGACGGTTCAGGATCCCGGTCACGCGCTTTATGGTCGGCGGTTCCGGGTACTGCGGCTGTTGACCCGGCGGGGTGGCAGCCTGCCGCCGTGCTTCGAGGTCGAGCATCGGGACGGCTGCACTCTGTTAATCCCGGTGATGGCGACAGGGCCGGTGGGGGCGAGGGAGAATCGCACCAAGCTGAGCGTTGAGGGACTGCGGGAGCTGATCTCGTTGGCCGAACAGCTTGAAGAGCATGCCGATCGACCCCGAACATCTGTGGGCGGCACTTCCGGCGGCGGTGAGGCGGCGGGTTATCGAGGATGTCGCCGCGGTCCTGGCGGAGACGCGCCATGAAGTCCGAACTCGTCACGCCGAAGCATCTGGCGCGCAAGGCCGTGGTCTACATCCGTCAATCCACGCCGGCGCAGGTGGTGAGCAACCAGGAGAGCCTGCGGCTCCAATATGCCCTGAAGCAGCGCGCGCGGGAGCTCGGCTGGCACGCCGCTGACGTCGACGTAATCGACGCCGATCTCGGGCGGAGCGGCGCGTCGATCACGGAGCGGCAGGGCTTCAAGGATCTGGTGGCGCGCGTCAGCCTGAGCGAGATCGGCCTTATCCTGTCGATCGATGTAACCCGGCTCGCGCGCAACTGCTCGGACTGGTACCCGCTCCTCGACATCTGCGGGCTGAGAGACTGCCTCATTGCGGACCGCGATGGCGTTTACGACCCCGGCTCGCCCAACGGACGTCTGCTGCTCGGGCTCAAGGGCACCATATCAGAGCTTGAGCTGCACACGATCCGCAGCCGCCTGACCGCAGGGCTCCTCGCCAAGGCGGCGCGGGGCGAACTGGCGCTGACTTTGCCGGTCGGTCTTGCCCGAGCACCTGGCGGGCTCGTCACGAAGGACCCGGACACCGAGGTGCAAGGGCGGCTGGCGCTTGTCTTCGCGAGCTTCATGCGGCTGCGCACTGCCGCCAAGGTAATGCGCATGTTCAACGCTCAAGGCCTCGACCTGCCGCGCCGCGACCGGCATGGTGAGGTGCGCTGGACCCGAGCCACGGTAGCGGCGGTGACCACGGTCCTGAAGAACCCGGCCTATGCCGGCGCGTTCGTCTACGGGCGCAAGCGGATGGCGGAAGTGCCGAGCCGCAGCGGCCGCCGGGGCAAGACGCCCAGGCCGGTGGAGGAGTGGCGCATTGTCGTGAAGGATCGCTATCCCGCTTACATCGACTGGACCGTCCATGAAACGATCTGCACAATCCTCGGCGACAACCGGGCCGAATACATGCGCAACAAGACCATGGGCGTTGCTCGCCAAGGGGAACTGCTGCTGCAGGGCATGGCCTGGTGCGCGCGATGCGGACACAAGATGTACGTGCGCTACAAGGGCGGCGGTGAATATGTGTGCAATCACCTTCGCACCCAGCAGGGATCGCCCGACTGCCAGCGCGTCCGCGCGGGCGCGATCGACAAAGCGGTGGCGGATGCGTTCCTCACGGCACTGGCACCGGCCGAAATCGATGCCCTGTCACGCGCGAACCGTGCGCGTCGCGAGACCGACAAGACGCTGCGCGTTGCCGCCGAGCAGCAGGTCGAGCGCAAACGCTATCAGGCGGCGCTGGCGGAGCGACAATACAACAAGGTGGATCCCGACAATCGCCTGGTCGCCGGCGAACTCGAGCGGCGCTGGGAGGCGGCTCTCATCGAGATGAAAGCCGCCGAGCAGGCCCTGGTGCGTCAGGATGCGTCGCCGGAACCGCTGGTGGCGATCGGGCGATCGCTGAACGACAAGGTCGTGGCTCTCGCCGGGCGCCTGCCTGCGCTCTGGGCGGACCCGGCTGTCAACGCCAGGTGTAAAGCAGGCCGCTGGTGACGTCGTGCCGCTCCATCGACCCCCGCACCGATCCGCTCGGCCCGAACGCGTCGCAGCATCGTCAGCTTCTGCTCCACCGTCCAGGCGCGCCGCCCCGAAAAGCCGCGCCACCACCTCAATCCGACTACTCATACGATTACTCGTATGACCACTCGCAGGCTCCACGATCTCGCCATCGACCACGACGCTCCAACCGAAACGGCAAGCATCGCGGCAACCTCGCTCAGCGCAAGGCGGCCGTCAGACCACGCTTACCGTCCAGGACGTTGTACGCTTTCAGAAGCCAAGGTCGGCAGAGAAGCCGGGTCGTCGGTGGGCCGCCAATCCATCTGCGTCCGCCCGCGCGGGGATGAAGCATCAGTACGAAAGCAGCTGCCGCACGCGGCCGGAGGGTACCTCCTGCCTTGAACCCCCGTCGAAAGTGCCCTGCATGCTCGAGGTTCATCCTGCGATCCGAGACGGAAGCGATCGTGCTCTGAACGGGATCGAGCCCCTGCGGCTGATTGGTGCTGCCGCTACGCCGTCGGCTGGACGTTGCGACGGTCACAAAACTTACTTGACGTCCATTCCGACTCGAGTTACGTCTCATAAAAGACAATAAATACACTATGAGGATGCGCTAATGGGTACGGTTCTGAAAATGCCCTCGCAGTCTCCGACCCGGGAAGTCGTGTCCGCGGTAAAGGCGCTGATCCCCGAACTCAGGGCTGGGCAAGCCGAATCGGATCGCCTTGCGCGACCTCCCGAGCACATCGTCGAGAAGCTCCGTGAAGCCGGCGCATACAGTCTGACCATCCCGACGCAGTACGGCGGCCTCGGTGCCGACATGAAGACGTGGATGGACACCGTGGTCGAGATCGGCAGGGGAGATGCCGGCGTGGCATGGGCCGTGACGCTGGTCGCCTCTTGCAACTGGGCTTTGTCGAGCTTCTTCCCCAAGCAGGTGGTCGACGAGGTGTTCTCGACGCCCGGCGCGACCGTGGCCGGCATTTTCTCCGGCCGTATGCTGACGTCGCGTCCTGTCGAGGGCGGCATCTTCGTCGAGAAGGGAACTTGGTTCTTCAATTCCGGCGTTTACCAGGCGACGTGGGACCTCCTAGGCGTGACGATGTTCGATGACGCGGGCGAGCCGACTGGTCCCGGCATCGCGCTCGTTCCCATGAGCGACGTGCGACTCCTCAACGATTGGGACACGAGCGGCATCCGCGGCAGCGGTAGCACCAACGTCAGCATGGAGAACGTCTTCATCCCGAACGAGCGGATCGTTCCCCTCGCCGCGCTTGTGGACGGTACCCAACCCAGGACGTACGAGGGCGCGGCTCCACGGGTGGCGTTCATGCCCGCCATGGCCAACATCCTCGCCTACCCGATCATCGGCGCCAGCCTGCACATGATCGAGACGTTCGTGGAAGGCTTGCCGCGGCGCGACATCAAGCTCACGGCCTACGGCAAGGCGGCCGAGGCACCCGTCACGCATCTGGTGATCGGAGAGGCGACCGCGAAGATCGAGGCCGGGCGACTTCTGATCGACAACACCGTGCGCGAGATGGACGAATGGTCCGAAGGGGCGGATTACATGCCACCGCGGATCCGCGCCAAGATCGGCCGCGACACGGCCTTTGCGGAGCGTCTCATGTGGGAGGGCGTCGACATGCTCGCCTCCGCGAGCGGTGGGTCATTCTCCTGGCTGCGCAACACCTCCAATCGCATCTGGCAGGATGTGAAGGTCGGCTCGTTGCACCCACTGATTTCGCACTGGAGCCACTATGAGACCTATGGTCGCATGCTTGCCGGGGTGCAGCCGCCGCTGATGCTGGTCTGACGGCGAGCGGGCGCACCATCAAGCGCGTGCAACCACCGAAGAGGCACCGGTCGTAGCAATCGCCGCCGCCGAGCGCCAAATTCCGGCGTGACCGCATTTCGCCTGTCGGAAAGACAGCTTAGCCGCGTTGCTCTGTCCACCCGACATGCGCAGCAAGCGGAGCATTAGAGACAACAAAGCTCGAGGGGACCAGATCGACAGAATCTGTGCCCGGGGACCGTAATGGGAGGATACTTGCATGCGCCGTAGGACAATATGCTTGATGGCAGCGAGCACGATACTCGGCCCGCCATCCCTGGCTGCGGCCCAGAGCACGACCCCGTCACCGCAGCAATCTGTCCCGGAGGCTTCAGGAGAGGAGGTCTCGACCGCGGACATCGTTGTCACCGCGCAGAAGCGGTCCGAGCGTCTCAGCGAGGTCCCGCTCTCGATCACTGCCGCGACCGGCGAGCAACTAGCCAACGCAGGCGTCACGGACACGTCGCAACTCGTCAAGGTCGTGCCTGGCTTCACGTATCAGCTGAGCCAGTACGGTACTCCGGTCTTTGGCATCCGCGGGGTCAGCTTCTTCGATACCTCAGGCACTGCGGCTCCTGCGGTGAGCGTCTACGTCGATCAGGTGCCGCTGCCGCTCTCGATCATAACGCGCGGCGCTTCCCTCGATCTCGAGCGGGTCGAGGTGCTGAAGGGGCCGCAAGGCACGCTGTTTGGCGAGAATGCAACGGGCGGCGCGGTGAACTACATCGCCGCCAAGCCGACCAACGATTTCGCCGCGGGAGCGGATTTTACGTACGGTCGCTTCAATCAGATCGAGGTCGGGGGCTTCGTGAGCGGTGCACTCTCCAGCACCGTGTCCGCCCGCCTGTCGGCCAGGACCGAGCAGCGCGGCAACTGGCAGTACAGCACCTCGCGCGACGAAGAAAACGGCAAGCGCAACCTGAACATCGCGCGACTGCTGCTCGACTGGAAGCCGTCGTCGACCCTGCGGTTCGAGCTGAACGTCAACGGCTGGTCGGACAAGTCCGAGACCCAGGCCGCGCAGTTCATCCGGTTCGTGCCCACCGTCCCAGCACCGCAGGGTTTTCCGGGCGCGATCGCGGCCCTGAGCGCCTACAATCAGCGCCCGAACACCATCCGGGCGGCGAACTGGGACGCCGGCTTCGACCTTGCGCGGGACGACCGCTTCTTCCAGACCTCGCTGCGCGCCGACTGGGACGCGACCGACAATGCCACGCTGACATCTCTCAGCTCATACATCCACTACAAGGGTGGACTGCCGACCGATGTCGACGGCACCGACTACCCCGATCTACAGAACACGTTGGTCGACCGCTTCGACATCTTCAGCCAGGAGCTACGCCTGGCGCTCACAACGGGGCCCGTTCGCACGCTTTTAGGCGGCAACTACTCATATCAGAAGCTCAATGAGACCGGGGTCAACTTCCTCCAGGCGACCAACACGCAATTCGGGCCCTTCGTCGCGGACCAGCAACGAAATCCGAACAACCAGAAGGTGAATACATACGCCGTGTTCGGCGGCGTCGACTGGGACATCACCCCTACTCTTACGCTTCAAGGTTCTCTGCGTTACACCAAGCAGGATCGGGAATATCGGGGTTGCACGGCGGATGGCGGCGACGGCCGCTTCGCCGCCGCCTTCGGCTTCCTCTCGACGATCCTCAGCAATAGCCCGGCCACGATCGCGCCGGGCGCGTGCATCACACTTGACAGCGCGACCGGGCGTCCTGCCGGGCTGCTCAGCCGCGACCTGAACGACGACAACCTTTCCTGGCGCGGTGCGATCTCGTGGAAACCGACCCGCGGTCTTCTTGTCTACGCGAACGCGACAAGGGGCTACAAGGCAGGCGGCTTCTCGACGCTTCCGATCGGGTTCACCAACCAGGTGACCAGCGTGGAGCAGGAGTCGGTGCTGGCCTACGAGGCCGGCGCAAAGGCGAAGTTGCTCGACGGGCGGCTGCAGGCTGCAGGAGCGATCTTTCATTACGATTACCGCAACAAGCAGATTGCGGGATCAGTGCTCATCCCTCCGTTCGGCACCCTTCCGGCCCTCGTGAACGTGCCGAAATCGCGGATCAACGGTGCCGAGGTCAGCCTGACCGGCCAGGTCACCCGGGCGGTAAGGCTGTCGCTCTCTGCGAACTATACCGACGGGGAGGTCACGCGGAGCTTCGATACCTACAATCCCTTCGGCGTGCTGCTCGACATCAACGGCAACCGCCTTCCGAATGCGCCGCGCTGGCAGGCGTCCGCCGATGTAGAGTATGATTTCTTTCCGGACGGACGATGGCAGCCCTATGTCGGTGCAGGCCTGAACTACCAGTCCGAAAGCGACGCCATCTTCGGTGCCGGCCCCGAGTTCGAACTGCCGAAGCGGACGCTGATAGACCTCAAGGCCGGCGTGCAGACGGATGACGGCAGGTGGAGCGTCCAGGTGTTCGGGCGTAACATAACCAACGAGTACTACTCGATCAACGTGGCGCGTCAGATAGACACCGTAGTCCGGTTCGCGGGCTTTCCCGCGACCTATGGAGTTAACGTCCGGTTTCGCTTCCGGTGAAGCGACGGTGGGACCGGGTCGGCATGGACGCCAGTCGCACGAGCTGCCGTCACGGTCGCGCTAATGACCGAGGTGGATTTCGGCAGGCGGAAAGGATCATCTGCCCCAGGGCGAGCAGTGGTCAATTGAGCTAGGATCGTCCTGCTCGGCCGGTCTGTCCGGTGCATTTCACGGATCCCCGGCCACAGGCTCCCGGCCCCGTGAAGAGCGAGACCTGAGGCAACACGATGTACGACAGAACCGATCCCCGCGCCGCCTTGACGGAACGAGCCACTGCTCCGCAGGTCACCGAGTTCGCCGGCGCGGACTACCTGAAATTCTATCAGATGCCACCGGACTCCGGTGATCCGCTCGCTCCATCATGGTACGGGCGTGGGCAGAACTTCCTCGTCGCCTACACGCGCGCGGAGCCTGGCGCCGTGCTGGCGCGAACGACTCAGCCGGACGAGTACGCAATCCTGCTGCCGGATCCCGGCAGCGAGGTCTTCATCAAGTCCGGCGGTCAAGAGGAAACCGTCGGCGGTCGCCGGCTCGCGTTCGTTCCGCCGGGCAGCAGCACCGTTCGAGTGGTGAAGGGTGGGACGGTCGTGCGGCTCTTCAGCCATCGTGCTGAGGACATCGCGGCGCTCTGCGCCAATGCCGCTGCCTATGCTGCACGGCAGCCAAATACGACGCCTCTGGAGCCTTGGCCGGAGCCAGTCGGTGGCTTCCGCATACGCAGCTACAGCCTTGACGTGCAGCCGACACCGGGGCGGTTCGGCAGGATCTTTCGCTGCACGACGCTGATGGTGAACTACCTCGATCCCTGGGAGGGTCCACGCGACCCCACGAAGTTGTCGCCGCACCACCACGACGACTTTCAGCAGGGGTCGTTGGCGCTGCAGGGCGAGTTCGTCCACCATTTGCGCTGGCCGTGGACCACGGACATGAACCGGTGGCGGAGCGATGATCACGAACTGTGCGGATCACCATCGCTCGCTGTCATCCCGCCGCCTTCCATCCACACCACCCAGGCAGTCGGCAGGGGCGTGAATCAGCTGGTGGACCTCTTCAGTCCGCCGCGAATGGACTTCTCCCGAAAGCCCGGCTGGGTGCTCAACGCCGACGACTATCCGATGCCGCCCGGCATCTAGCGCCGGATTCCGCGAGAGCGGTGGCCCAGCATCCGCGTCAGACGTCGGAACAGCATCGTCCGGAATAAGACACCCCAGATCCGCATTCATGACAGGCGTTCGAGGACCACATGGCAGTACGAAACAACATCAAGACCCCCGCAGAGCACATAGAGGCGCTGCTCGTAGGTGCGATCGATCCGCACGTTCACAGCGGTCCGTCTATCGCCGTACGGGGGATAGATCATCTTGAACTCGTCCGGGAAGCGTCGAGTGCAGGCTTCGCGGCGGTGGTCACCAAGGACCACGACTACAGCGGTGCCATGACGGCGGCAATGATCACCAAGCACCATCCGGAGCTGACAACCAAGATCTACTCCAGCATAGTGCTGAACAACGTGGTGGGCGGATTCAATCCGTATGCGGTCGAGCACACCGCTGCGATGGGTGGAAAGATCGTCTGGATGCCGACGCTCGCGGCCGAGAACCATCTACGCTGGGAGAAGACGGGGAGCTGGGTCCACCCGGCTTCGACCCAGAAGATGAGGCCCGCAACAGGCATTCCCGTGGTGAACGGCAACGGGACGGTGCGCGACGAGGTGAAGCAGGTGTTGGACGTCATCGCCAAGGCAGACATGGTTCTGGCTAGTGGCCACCTGCATGTCAGTGAGACCTGGCTCGTGTTCGAGGAGGCACAGCGGCGCGGCGTTCAACGGATGGTGCTGACGCACCCGGAAGACATCGTCGATGCATCGATGAACGACGTGGGCGGGTTCGCCGCCATGGGCGCCTTCGTCGAGCACTCGCTTTGCATGTTCCTCGAGGGATCCAAGTTCCAGACGCAGGCGCCGGAGGACCTCCGCAAGCACATAGACGCGGCCGGAGTGGACCAGACGATCCTATGCTCGGACCTTGGGCAGACCGGTGTGTTCAGCCCGCTCGAGGGATTCCGCCGCGGCATCGAGCTCTGCATGGACCTAGGCTACCGGGACGAGGACATCCGCAAGATGACCTCGTCGAATGCGGCGCGAGCCATCGGGATCGAGTCCGACGTTCTCGCAGCGGCATGACGGCTTGATGCCATAAAGCGGGATGCCTGCGGCTGCGTGAGCGCCTCCTCGTGTGGCGGAAGCCCAGCCTTCTATGACATTGCGCTAGCAGTCGATCGGGTCTCGCTTTTCCTAACTAGACTACAAAAATTAAGATGATGGAGAAGGAAGTACTATGGCGCATTTAATCCGGCAGATGGGCCATGTGGCCTTTTCGGTGCCAAATCCCGAAGTCTCGGCGCAGGATCTCGTCGAGATCACTGGACTCAAGATCACCGACACTCGGGATGGCGCAGTGTATCTGTCCTCCAACCGGAGGCACCATGAGGTGTCCTACCGCCCAGGGCCGAAGGCGGTCGTTGAAGCGATCGGCCTGGAGGCTCTGGACGCGGCGTCCGTCGACGAGGTCTCGCGACGGCTAAAGGCCGATGGGATCAGGATCCTGGACGATCGTCCGCTCGACCCGTTCATGGAGCGAGCAGTCCGCTTCATGACGCCCTTCGGCGTCATATTCGAAGTCCATTCGCCGGTCCTGCGCGATCAGAAGCAACGCCATATCGGTACCGGATCCAGGCCGCGGCGCATCGAGCACGTGAACTGCAACGTCTCCGACACGCTCGTCGCACGCGAATTTCTTACCGATGTTCTTGGCATGGAGCTTACCGACCGCACGTCGCAGGACGAGTTCTTGTGGTTCCGGGCCTGGGATAACTATCACCACACAGTCGCAATCTATCAGGGCGTTCCGAAACTGAACCATTATGCGTTCGATCAGAATTCGTTGGAAGACCTCGTTGGGATTGCGGACACGCTGGTCCTAAAGGATCGCTACCTACTGTGGGGTCCCGGGCGACACGGGGCCGGGGGCAACATTTTCACCTACTACATCGATCCGGATGGCTGCGTCGTGGAGAACTCGATCGGCATGGACCATTACGGGACCGACCTGCCCTTCGAGGTCAGGACCTGGGAGATGACGATGGACCCGAAGAGCCGCCTTCTCAATCAATGGGGCGGCACTCGTAGCCCGGACGATTTCATCGACTATGGCATGCCGTTTGCAGCTGCGGAGTAAACTCCTCCATAGCGGGAATAACGCTTACCAAAGATCGCTTTGGCAAATCGAATGTAACCGGAAGGCGGCGGTTACCCGTCGTGGCAGTTCGGGAGGCGGTAAGACCTTTCGCCGCGGCGGTCCATGCCCTCGATAGTGCTGTGGCTTTCGTCGATAGTTTCGCGGAAGTATGCTCAGCGAGGGACGCCAGTATATGGGCGGGACGTTCGGAACGGCGCTCAGGCCTTCGATTCCGAACAAGCGGTACGCACGCTCGGAAGGCACGGACGGTGCTGCGCTGGGCGGATCAAACTGCTGACGCTCGGATGCGGTTCGCTACTTAGTTAGGCGCCGGGTGAAGGCCGGCCAGATCGGTCGGTGCCGGTGTGGGCGCCTAGTGCCGCGATCACGCTGGCTCGTGCCGATCGTCGAGGCGACCCCGTCTGCCGTCAGGCAAAGCGTCTCCGCGCGTGTCCCGTCAGTCAGCCTATCCGCTGGCGCCCGCGTCTGAAAGCGCCGGCGGTCAAACCTCGTCCAGCGCGCGCCCATCACCGACCGCTGGATGTTACGCCAGCGGCGTGGCCTGCCTAACCTTTGGATCGCCATGCATGAGACCGACCGCGATGCCGTATTCCAATGCCTGCTCGTACACGTCGCAGACGGGAAGCTGGCCGCCGGCCGCGAGATGCGCTGCGGTCGCGGCCAGCCATCCGTGAACCTCTACTGCGCCGATGCCTGCCTTTTCGACGACGGCCGGATTGCTCCAATCGTCCATGGCATCGAGGCGTCCCGAGGTCAAAATGTCGATCACGTTGCGGTCAAACACCTCGTTGAATCGGCAGTCCTCCGCAGTAATTTGACCTTCGGCGAACGCTTGAGCCGCTACATGGTGCATCGTGTCGAGATGTCCGTACCAGGCATCGGCCGACATCAGTTCGCTGGTTCGGCCCTTCACCTGCCAAGAGGTAATCTGCGGCGTGCCAGTCCCGACGTCCGGAAAGATAACCTTCGGATTGTGCGAGAGGCCGCCCGAGGCGAGGAACAGCGCTCGATGTCCCCTCTCCTGAACGAACGCGCCGACCAGCTCGCCCAGCCGCCGAGACCGATGGAACGGCGGCAGCGGCGGCGTCATCGTGTTGATGATGATCGGAACCGTTGGATAGCGGTCGATGGCACCGTTCAGGCGGTGCAGCGTCTGCGAGATGCCGTGGTCCACTCTAAAGTCATGGGATACCGCGACATCCAGTCCGTTGGCGGCGAGCCACTCGATGCAGTCCATCGCAACATCGCGCGGAACGTCGAGCTTGCCGGGGTGCCCTCCGATGTCATCCACCGCCTCAGCAGCGGTCGCGATCGTGAACGGCGGCGCGAGCTGCTGGAAAAGGGATGTGTAGTGGTCCGGCCCGAAGATGAAGACGATGTCCGGTGCGAAGTCGTCGATCCGGCGTGCGATCTGCGCGAAGCCGTCCTCGACCCTGTCGTGGCCGTCCGGTGCGCGCTTGTAGCAGTACATCAGGGGCGCATGTGATGCGCTGGCGAGCATCGTCGGCGCATCGGTTTGGCTGACCTCGGGCATCGTCAATCTCCTCTACCTGTTTTTATTTGGCTTTCGTCCTGAACCTCGAAGGAGACGATTGAGCGTTGTTTGATGAAGGGCCTGAAACGCGTCTTTACGAACGCCTCGTGGACGTCGCTCGTCAGGTAGCTCTCCATCGCGGCCACATCCGCAAATGTCATCGTCATGCCGTAGGCGTAGGTATCGTCTCGACTGCTCTGGTTACGCCCGAGCTCGAAGTCGAGAATCACGGGAAACAGGTCAGGCAGCCCGCGCAGTCCCTCCAGCAAGGTTTCGCGCGCGCCTTGATCGGCGTGTGATGCGAACGAAAACAGGAGCATGTGTCGGATCATCAATCATCGCCCATGATCGAGATGGCTATGCTATCTCTTGGCTACGCATGAAGCCGCGACTTCCGTTATTTCGGCAGGCGAAAAGGGATGCGATTCCGCTGAGGAAAGATGCTTAGCGCCTGTAGCTCGGGGCGCACCGGTCACCGTGGAGAACCGCGGCAAATGCGGAGAAGATCCGACATCGGAGCCCATAAATGACCGACCGCTTTCGCCAACGTCTCGCGGCTCATTATCCTCTCGTCGGCAGCTTCATAAAGACCGCTGCTCCCCAGATGGTCGAGATCGCCGCTATTGCTGGGCTGGACTTCGTGGTCCTCGACGCCGAGCACGCGCCGTTCTCAGCCACCGACATCGATCACGGAGTCCTGGCGGGCAGGGCCTCGGGAATCGCGGTCCTCGTGCGCGTACCCGACCATGTCGGTCCCTGGATACAGCAGGCGATCGACGTCGGGGCGGATGGCGTGATGGTTCCACACGTATCGTCGGTGGGGATCGCCGAGGCCGTCGTTCGGGCGGCGAGGTTCGCGGGCGGAGCGAGGGGCTACAGCAATTCGCCGAGGGCGGGTGGCTACGGGACTGCCACCATGACCGACCATCTCGTGCTCGAGGACGAGCGCGTAACAGTGATCGTCCAGATCGAGGATCGAGCGGGTGTGGACGCCGCCGACCGCATCGGCGCAGTGCCTGGCGTGGACGCGATCTTCATAGGGCCGGCCGATCTCGCCGTAGCCTACGGCGCATCCGGGCCGGGCGATCAGAGAGTGAAGGATATCGTTGGGCAGGTCGCTAAATCTGCAACCAGGCAAGGCCTCGCGTGGGGATGCTTCGCAAGCTCCCGATCTGCGACGGATGGCGACCGCGGCGGCTTCAGGATCATAGGTTCGGATCAGTCTGCCCTCCGTGACCGCTGGCGCGACATCGTGAGCGGCTATACTTCGCAATGACAGGGCGGCCGGCGACTGATCAAGTTCGGGACTGGTTCTGAGGGGAGGAATGGATCGAAGCCGGTGACCAGATGTCGGCACAGCGGCATAGCAGACCGCATCGCCTTTAGATGATGGTCTTCTCCATCGCATAGAGGAACACCGTCTTAGAGCGGTCGAGGAAGTTCTCCTCATCCTTTGCCACCACTGTGTTGTAGTGTTCGGATGTGAACATCGCCGCCGCGTCCTCGATACTTTCGAACCATACCTCGGCCACGCCATCATATGGAGCGGTCTTCAGTCGGGGCACGGTTTCAGGGATCGGTTGAAGCTGGACATAGCGATAAACCTTCGGGGCGGCAGGGTCGGGTTTCGCGAGCATCGGCGTATGCTTCTCAGTCCAGTACCGGAAAAATTGCTCATGCGTAAGATCGGACCGGCGTGTGAGGAGACAGGACACCTTGAGCAAGGCGGTGCTTTCGTCCTGATTATTGGCCACATGGATCTCCAATACTGAAACGCGAAAACAGGCCTAATCTAGCAAGGCCGCGGATATGGTGTCGTCGCCCGGCATCTAGGAGAGGGCGTGCCGCGAATTGCGGCACTCCCTCGAAAATTGGCCCGAGCCGGCTTCAGGCGGCGGCTGCCATCTCGATCTCTGGTGTGATGGTCGCGATGAAGCCGTCCATCGTCTGCTCGCCCAAATCGACCGCCTTCGCCCCGCCACCGGCGACGAATGTGACGTCGGTGATCCCGATGACGCCCAGGATCAACCGGAGATACTGAGTGGCGATGTCGCGGTTGCGGATCGGGGAACCCTCCACATAGACACCACCGGACGCAATCAGCACGGTCGCCTTCTTACCCTTGACGAGGCCGCTGCCATCGACGCCAAGCGTCATACCCTTGCGCACGATATGGTCCACCCACGCCTTCAATGCGGCAGGTACGTTGTAGTTGTAGACCGGCGTGGCGATGACGATGTGATCGGCGGCGAGAATTTCGCCGACTAGCTCGTCGGATAGACGCAGTGCTTCCTTCATTTCCGGCGAATGCTGCTCGGCAGGCGTGAAATAGGCCTGAAGCCACGGCGCGGTGACGAACGGCAAATCGGTTTCCATGAGGTCGCGGTCGACCACCTCGCCATCCGGGTGAGCGTTACGCCAGTCGGCGACGAAGCGGCGGGTCATGTTGCGCGAAATCGAATGGTCGCCGCGCGGGCTGGTTTCAACGACAAGAAGTTGAGTCATTTTGTCTCTCCTAAAAAGATCATCCAAAACGGAAGCCGGAAATCGGCTTGCCGAGAGCACTGCCGTGGAAGGCGATGTGGCCGTCCTCACCGGACGCCGCGCCGGCCGCCACCATCAGTGGAAGCAGATGGTCCTCGTGCGGTTGGGCCTGACGCGCTCCGGGCGCCTGCGCCCAGCCGGTCAACGAACCGTCCCGCGTCTCGCCGGCGGTCATCGCCTCGCGCAGCCATGCGTCGAAAGCCTCAGCGTTGGGATCGGCTCGGCCGCCCCCAGCTATGAAGCCGCGCATGTTATGGTAGGTCTGGCCGCTGCCGACGATCAACACGCCCTCGTCGCGCAGTGGCTTCAACGCGCGTCCAATGGCGAGATGCCTCTCGGGATCGAGCCCGTGCTGGAGCGACAGCTGGACGGTGGGGATGTCAGCGCCAGGGAACATGACCTTCAGCGGCACGAACACGCCGTGGTCCCAGCCGCGCGACGCGTCAGCTCTACTTTCGATCCCCGCTAGGCCAAGCAGCTCACCAACCCGCATCGCGAGCTCCGGAGAACCGGGCGCTGGCCAGGTCAGTTGATAGGTGTGCGCGGGGAAGCCGCTGTAGTCAAAGAGGAGCGGCGGCGCGGATCCGACGTTCACCGTCGGGCATTGCTCTTCCCAGTGTCCCGAGATCACGAGTATGGCACGCGGGGGCTCGTCGAGCGTGTCGGCGAAGCCGCGTAAATAGCCTTCGAGCTCGTTCCAGGTCTCGCGCATCGGACCTGGTTCGAGAAAGAAGCAGGGACCGCCGCCGTGGTTGATGAAGTATGTGGGCTGCATTTGACCAACCTAAGCATCACGATCATTGCCTGGAAGCGATCAATTTCCGATCGTTTCTATCGGCAGAGGTGATGAACCGTGCTTGGCAATTTGAGTCTGGATCAGCTGCGTGTCCTCGTATCGATCGCGAACGCTGGAAGCTTTTCCGCCGCTGGACGAGAGCTTGGCCGGGTCCAGTCGGCGATTAGTCAATCGATCGCGACGCTAGAGGCGATGCAGGGTGTCGCGCTTTTCGATCGAAGCGGTCACAAGCCGCAGCTGACTGTGGTCGGACGCGTTCTCGTTGATCAAGCGAGGATGGTTCTGGCTAGCGCGGCACGGTTTGAAGCGGTTGCGGCAGGGACGCGGGAAGGGCTGGAAGCCGAACTTGCGCTAGCGATCGACCCGCTGGTGCCGACCGCGCCGCTGATCGATAGCCTCCGTGCGCTGAGCGAGACGTTCCCGAACCTGCCGGTTAGCTTCTCGACCGAGGGATTGGGCGGCTCGCTCCGACGTCTGCGCAGCGGCTCGGCGGCGCTCGCGATCTGCCTGCTTCTGCCGGATGCGCCAGAGGACATCGCCGCCTACCCACTGCTGCGGGTCGCCATGCAGCCCGTGGTCGCACCCGGCCATCCGTTGGCGTCGTTGGGGCGCCCCGCCACTCGAGGCGATTTGGAGCCGCATGTCCAACTCGTGCTTTCGGACCCTGTCGAGCCCGGCGGCACGTCCTATGGGCTTGCGAGCGCGCGTTTATGGCGCTTCGTGGATCTCGGTAGGCGGCTCGATTTTCTGCTTGATGGCTTCGGCTGGTGCCGCATGCCCGAACATTTAATTGCAACACCCATCGTCGATAGAAGGTTGGTAGCGCTCGAGATTGAGGATGATCCGACACCTGACGGAGGGCTCATTATCTATGCGGCCCACCGGCAGGATTATGCGCTGGGACCGGCTGGACGCTGGCTTCTTGACAAATTGCGACTTCGTCTCGCTATCCCGTAAGCGCAACGGTGGGCATTCACCGCGAAGGAAGCTGCGCGACAACTTGGTCGAGTAAGACCGAGTTGCGGATCTTCGCCCATGAACAGTTTGCAGTGGCGACGCCGGAAATTAAGACCGTGACGTGCGAACCCTGTTGGCTGCGATGACGGCGGGCTTGGAAGCATTCCCCGAGGTGGACCGCATCGTTCATCACAACCGATACGAGGGGTCAGGTCGCGGCGCATGTCTTGGCGATGCAGTGGGCCGCGTCGGTCAGGTCTGGAAGCATTTTTTGTATGAACTCTGCCGACAGAGATCGTGGAAAAGTGGAGCAGGCGATAGCCCCAATCGCCCAGTCGCCCAAGTAGACCGGCACGGCCATCGCGGAGTTCACGTCGCTCGGTTTGGCAATGCGCAGCGCGTATCCGGTGCTCCGAGCGGTCTGTGCGCTTGCTAGTAGATGCCGCATTGAGGGAACCGGACTTGCGTTTCCATCGGAAAGACGGTGCCTGACCGCGACCTGATGACATGTCTGCAATTGCGCCTCGGAACAGCGCGAGAGGTAGGCTGCGCCGACCGCGGATGAGAACATCCAGTGTTCTCTTCCCACGCTGGTCGGCTTTACGGAATGCTCCCGACTATAGGGCATGCCGCAGCTCACGATGCGCATGAACGGAGGATCGGGCATCGCGAAGGACGCCGGCCAGTCTAGGTTCCTCGTAGCGTCGATTACGATTGGCTCGGCGAGATCCGCGAAGATCGTGAAAGCCGTAAGGCCGGCACCTAATTCCCGGACGTTGCTCGTCAAGCGATACACGCCGACCTTTCCTGGCGGCATGTGGACGTATCCCTCGTCGACGAGGGTGTGAAGCAGCCTGTAGACGGTGGGCTTCGCCAGCGAGCTATCATTGGATATCTGTTGAAGCGTCCAACTGTCACGCCGGTTCATCAGCCGGATGAGCATCAAGGCTCGCTGAACGGATCGAACGCTTTCGCTCATAGCTCGCTAATACCCGATAAATGGTAATATTCGAGGGTCGACGGTCGATGGCCGCGCGCGCGACTGGTAATCTAACCCGTGGCTGTAAGCGCTCCGTCGGAACTAGGCGTCGATACCTTGCTGCGATCCTACGTCGCGTCCTCGCTGGGTCACCCCGGAGTGGAAGTGCGCATCGACTTTTCGGATGACTATGTCGATATAGCCACCGCGGGCTACGATCTGTCGCTCCGGGCGGGTCAGCCCGCGCGCGTCGCATACAGTGTGGCGCAGGCGAGCGGGCAATGGGTTTTTCGAGACCAGAAGGGCGGCCAAAGATCGGTTCATCCTGGCAAGGTGGGCTTCCTAGCCAACAGTAGGGAAGCGATGCGCGAAGCGGTGCCGTCGGGCCTCGGCATCGGCCTGCTTGCAAGCTTTTTTATCGGCAACGATCATGTCAGCGCACTCTTGCGACGCTGAACCTGAACGCCGAACCGCTCCCGCTGCAGCTGTGGACTTTACGCGTGCGTCGACCCGAACGTCAGCCGGTGCTGTCGCGGAAGTGGTTGGAATTGGTCGGCGGCGTTCTCCGGCGGGTTGAGGGTAGCTGGTCAGGCGGCGAGGTCAATCGGTTGAAGAGCCGGCTCGGCAAGCGTTTTCCAGCCGTTGACCTTGCGCATGGTGATCTGGCCTGAGGCGAGCAGCGCCCAGAACAGCATGGCGGCGGTGCCGGCGGACGGCAGCACGGTCTGGGTCTTGATGCGGCGCT
>JAABUQ010003784.1_pt1 | contig 26887 bp, 8 predicted proteins | sample 5560001 | NCBI WGS metagenome assembly JAABUQ01 (sample SAMN10711888, study PRJNA513371) | rock metagenome | isolation source: Antarctica rocks | place: Antarctica: Victoria Land, Finger Mt nord | collected 2015-12-18 | reverse complement strand
CCTCGCGGCGGGGGGGTGGGGGGGGGGGGGGGGTTGGGGGGGGGGGGGGGGATGCCTAAGGCGGTCACTGATGACGCGGGTTGAGCTTGTCGCGTGGGGTTAGGGTGGTGCTGGGTGTGGATCTATGGGGGAGGGGGGGTTGATGATATGTATGGTATAGTCTTGTTACGCTCTTGGGGGATGTTCGATGGTGATGAGATGGTAGGGCGAGAAATAAGGGGTGGGGTTGTGTGATACTAGGTTGCATCATTATGCGGATTTTGGCACTGGCGCTGGTGGGAAATGTGCCCGGAATCGGATTGTGGTGGGTTTTCTGAGTTTGGTGGAGGAGGGGAGGGGGATTGTATGGGAATGTAGGATGGATGGATGAGAGAACACCCCCCCTGAGTCAGGCGCATGGGATGGATGGAGGTGTTTGTATGGATACTACTATGGCTTTAATCCTCACGGATTCCGAAAGAGACGGTACCAATCGACACCGGAGTCAAATGCTATCACTGTAATGGGCCTCAGAGATCATGAAAGGGAACGAGAGCGCCTCGAGCAGCAGCACGACATTAACATCAAAGCGAGACTTTTCCCTTGTGAGAAATGGACTGCGCAATGTTTGAACAAGAGGGGGCGAACCACAGTAGTTGTCAGAGAGGATGTAAAGTACATGCGAAGATCAATGAGCACAATTGCATTGCCGAGTGTTGACACTTCGACGAAGAGGTGATGGGTTGCATAGCACTTTTCAAACCGATACTTCAACCTTTCTCCATCACATAATCCACACGCTCTCTTCGAGATCCTCCCTCCCTCGTCATCACTTCCTCCAATATCAAATACTTTGCCACCCCCATCCCCCTTCACTCCCCCCCCTTCCTCCCCCCTCACCCAGCCCCCACCCTCCCCAATTCCCTCCCGTCTCCCATCTCCCCCTACATCCTCCCCTTAACCTCCCCCTCCGCCTCCTTCGCCTTCCCCTTCACCTCCCCGGCCATCGCATGCGCCTTGCCCTGTACCTCACTCGCCTTCCCCTTTGCCTCCCCCTCCATTTTCTTCGCGTTGATGCCGACTGATTCTTTGAGGGATTGGGTTGCTTGTTCTGTGTCCGCGTACGGGAGGGGATTAGTGGGGGGGTTTGTGGTGTGTGGGATTTGAAGGTGGAAGGGGGGAGGGGGCAGGGGGGAAGGATGGGATGGGGGAGGGGAGGGAGGATGTGGGATGGGGGAGGAGAGAGGAGAGGAGGAAGGAGAAGAGGAGGAAGGACGGATTGGGGGGGGCGGCGAGAGGTGTTGTTCATCACCGTACCCAGCCTTCAAGGTCAAGGAGATAGCAAGGGAAGAAAAAGCAAGTCAATAGCAATGCATTTTTAGACGAACGTACGCCCTTTCTCAATCCCCTCAGCGGCAGCCTTCCCCGTCTTGAGGTTCACATCCTGAATCGTTTCTTTCGCCGCGTCGATGGTTGATTTGTAGGCGGCGGGGTGGGTGGTGAAGAGGCGGGTGCTGCGGAAGGGGGCGAAGGCGCGGGGGAGGGTGCGGCTGATGGGGAGGGACATGGTTTGCGTGCTTTGATTGTGGTGTGGGGTGGGGGCTGAATTGTTGATTAGGAGATAGTTGATTGGGCTTTAGAGTGAGGTGATGGTGTTTGGTTGAGGGGGAATGATGGATGGTTAATTGGGGAGGAATGGAAATGTTCATGTTTTGAAATGTGCATACAGTGCCACGTCAAAAGTCTGCACCAATGCCCTTTTTACCACTAAAACCTGTACATTTTACGTCTATATTTCAACCATTATATATAAATTAGAAATTCCAAAAAATTCTGATAAGATACCTTTTTATATTATTTGATTTCCTATATATTTAAATTTTTAATATTAATATATAATTACGCCGTATAATACCGTAGAAACAAAGCGTTTTAAAAATAATTGGATTTTACAAAGAATTTTAATTTTTGACTTATAACAACGATTACGTAATAAAATAAAAATCGTAACATGTAGAAATATTTATTATGCGATTTTATTATACGATTATAATTTTAAAAAAATTTTGTGACCTAGAAAAAAAGTTAGGCTCCTTAAGAAAATTACAGGTTTTGGTGTAAAAAGGGGTGTTGGTGCAGACTTTTGACGTGGCAGTGTACGTCATTAGCGCTAGTCGGGGCAGGCTGGACGGTCTGAGAGTTGTAGCAGGTTGGTATGTCAACTGGAGGCGGCGAATAGATGGTCAACCGGATGTTGAGTATGTTGAAGATGATGTTGGGTCTATATAAACTACCCTAGCTTTCACCTTCTTTTGGAAGAGATGGTTCTGTTTCCTCTTCTTTCTTTTCAACGTTGGAAAGAGGATGGCACAGATTCCCCTTCCCGGGCAGTAGACAGACTCATCCCCAAAATTTAACCTCCTATTCAGACCTTCCAACCTTCTCAATCCCCTCCACCACCTTCCCCAAGTCCTTGCCAATCAAGTCCGGTCTCCCATTCTTCCCCTCAATCAAACTATCCACCCACCCAGACCCGCTTCGATCAACCCAAGCAGCCTTCATCCCCACTGCTTTCGCTCCAACAATATCAAATGGATTCCCGCTGACGAGCCACATATCCTCCATGCTTTCTCGATCCTTCCCCACAGACTCTGCAAGGTGAAAGTACGTCTCGGGAGCGGGTTTGTATTTCCTGACCGTGTCCACCGTCACCACGTCTTTGAACTTGTGTGCATGGGATGAGAGCGGAGAGGAGTGTAGGGTTTCTGTAACGGCGGTCCGGGTGCCGTTGGTGAAGATGACGAGGTCCGTGTTTGGATCGCGTGAGACGGATTCGAGGGCCGCTGAGACGTCAGGGTAGGGCGAGAGGGATTTGTAGGACTCCATTAAGGAGGATTGATCGTGGTCCGAGAGGGTCAGGGAGGAGGCTCGGAGGGTGTGTTTTAGGGCGTTGGAATTTAAAGTTGTGAAGGGTAGGAACTCATCTACGCTTTGAAGAGTTGTTAGCGATCTGTAGAGGACGAAGAGCAGGCAAGAGGCGAGAAGATTGCATACTCATGCTGTTCAGGCGCCAGGTGTATTCCAATTGAAAGCGACGCCATAGTGCTGCAAGCTCGGTCGCTTTTCCATTGCCGAAGTGAGTGGCTAGCTGTTCGGCTATGGAGTCTGTTGAGAGGAGGGTGCCGTAGAGGTCGAAGGCTATGACTGTTGGGTTGTGGGACGTCATGTTGGATCAATAATTAGGGACCTACCCATGAATCGTGCGGTGAGATATAAGTCGTCGGTCAGGCAGGCATGACAATCCAGATGTGTGGGCTTGCGGGGTCTCTACACAATGACGTTGATGATCATTGACGTGATGCCCGCTTGTATCGAACACGAGTAAAATACGGTAAGATCCCTCGGATTTTAGGTAAGTAATCGTATCATGATTAGTAAGCCTCGCCATGATTCATGTTGGAGAATCTAAGCCAAATCAGGTCTAGCGTATCGCAATCCTGGATTACTGTTAGCCAGGCTATATGCCGAACAACAAGGGCTATACTCAGGGTATATTAGCTCTATTAAATATCTTATCTTTTATAAGGCCTAAATTAATCAGTCGAATATATAAATAAACTTATATTTTTAAATAGATAAAATAATTGAAATCTCTTAAGCTAACAAGTTATAAGCCCGGCTAGTATTTATATATTTATATAAAAAAAAATATTCAAGTTTTTAATTTATAAATATTATTATTTTATTTACTTTTATATTAAGCTATAGAAGTAATATATAAGAAGGTAATTATCCTAAAAGGGATTTCTAATTATTATAATTAAGCCCTTAAAATATAAACTATTCTTATTAAAAAAAAATCTTAATTAGTTATTAGCAAAAATAAAAATAATATTAATAATAATTTACCTTTAATAAACAGGAAGGCCTAGGCTATTATTATTTTAATATATAAATTATATATTAAAGACTTCTTTAATAGCGAAAAAGATATTATAAAAATATAAAGGTTTTTAAAGAATAAATTCTAAAAAGAGAATAATTATATTATATATATAATTATTTAATATTTAATTAATATAGATTCTATTATTTTCAAGAATACTAGCGAATATATTAGCTATTTATATTATTAGAATAGTTATTTAATAATAATAACGCAAATTATAAATAAAATAATATTAATTTATTTATTCCTAAAAAGTTTCTTAATAAGATAAAATTATATTAAATCTAAATTATTTAAATTATAAATAATATTAATAGAGATATTACCTTTAAGGAAATTATTAAGGTAATATTTATTTATAATAAATAATAAAGCTAGAAAGGCTCTTTAAAAGCCTTAAAGGTAAAGAACTTTGGAAAATAAAAGAAAATAAAAAATAATAATAATAATAATAATAAAAAAAGGAAATAGTAAAAATATCAAACCGAAATACTCTTATTATAAAAGATTTTATATAAAGGAAAAATATTATTATTTAAATAACAACCTCCGTCTTAATTAATAAAAGTTAAAAGATAAGAAATTCCTCCCTAAAGATAATAAGGAGAAAACGAAATAGGTCCTAAGGGTATATAACCTTAAAACGATTATTAATCTTAAAAAGGTATTAATAATATAATTAATATATAATATATTTAAAAATTCAAATATTTATTTAAACTTAGGAGCTAAGATTTATATTTACTTTAAATATTAATATTTTATTTCTTATTATATATATAATTACTTTATTAATAAGATTAATAATATTATTATAATAATAATAAAAAAAGCTTTATTATTATAATAATTAATAATAATAAAGAAATTGAACTAACAGATATATATTATATCTTAAATAACTAATATAACGTTATTTCAATAGCGAAGCTGGCTAAGAAGGGATATATAATATCGTTTAAAGGAAAATTTTTTAATATTAGGGATAAAATAGGGAAAATATTATTTTTAAGTTAAAAAATAAGTAATAATTATTTTATTCTTTAATTTCCCTTAAAATATTAAAAATATATTAAGAATATTAGAATAAAAGATGTTCTAGCTTTATAAAGGCTTTAATATATACGTTTTAAATATATTAAAATAACTTTAATAAAAAATATAATAAAAATAATTACCGGAATAAATATTAAATAAAGTAATAAATTTAAAAATATAATATTATCAGAATAATAATACAAAATTTATATTATAAGAAAATAATCTTATATTTTCAATTACGAATTAATAAAGAATAAGTAAATAATATTTTTAAGTAAATAAGTTAAAATAATATTATTTTATTTAAGATTAAACAAAGATTTTTAGAGGGAAATCTTAAATTTTATAATATATATTAAGGAAAGGCTTTTTATAACAATATTTAATAGAAAACTATTATATAAAAAATAAATTAAAGCAAAACCAAATATTAATTATATAAAATTATTCGAATATATTTATTAAATATATAATAAAAATATTTATAAACAGAAACTTAAATTCCGGGGTATTAAATATAAATTCTTAGGATTTAATAATAATTCTAATTAATATTAAATATAAAATAAAAAAGTTAAAAAATTGAAGCTTTTAGCTTATATTATCTTTGATAAAATAATATTAATAAAGATATATTTATTTGAAATAAAGAGTAATAAAAAAATTATTCTTAATATTTCTAATAAAATAAATAATATATTAATAAATAAGCAATTTACAAATATAAAAATAAATATTTAAACCGTTAATATTAATAAGGAAATTAGCCCTAGTTTTAATACGTAAAATAGATTTGGGGAAATTAATATTTAAAATATTAAATTTAATAAAATAATTAACTTTAATTTTAATAAACAAAATATTAAGTAAATATTAAATGTTGGGGTTTTCCCCCATTTAGCTTAGCTGATAGCATAAGTAGATGGGAATCCACCAGGATTCCCTAGATTATCAATTTTACTTATACTAATAAAGACTATAAATTGTCTATTTCTATATAGTTCCCTAATAAATAATAGCAATAGGCGGTTAAACGATTACTAAATTAGTTATATCTTAGGCAGATATTAATCTAAACTAGTATTTAAATAAATAAATTTAATTTATATAAAATTAATATTTAATATAATTAATAGATTTAACAAGATTAATTAATTATTTAAATTATTAATTATTTTTTATTAATAATTTAAATATAAGAACTTAATAAATAGGAATTAGTATAATTAATATTATTAATATTATTATTAATTATTTATTTAATTAAATTTAATTATTTTAATAAGTTTAAAATATAGAATTCGGTATTTAACTTAATTAGGAAGTTTTGTTGTTTATTATTATATTTTCCCTAATCGCTTCGAAAAAGCTTTAGAAAAACGATTATTAAATTTTTATTATATTATTTTTCCTAATATTTTATAATTATACTCTAATTTCTATAGCTATTTAAATAATTTCTAATATTTGTTTTCTAATTCTAAATATTAAAAAAGGAAAAATTTAAGATTTATTTCTTATATTTAATATTTTATTTCTGCTTTATTATTAAAGTAATTACTTTATTATATAAACTACTTTAAGAGACTTTAAAGGGTAACGGACTTTATATTAAAAAGAACCGTTCTTAATTAATATTAAAGTAAATTATCTTATCAAAAGATAAAAAGTAATTACTAATTATTTATTTTATCTTTTAAATTAAAGGCAATATTAATTAAAGCCTAATTATTATAATAATTAGGAATTTTTATAAAGAAATAGAAAATTTCTTATTTTCCGAATATTTTTAGGCTTAATTTATAACTTATAAGAACTAAGATTAATTAAAAAAAGTAATATAACCGATTTTTAATCTTTTATTTATTTAATTTATTTAATTTATTTCTTAATAAATATTAATAAATTTCTTAATTCGGATTAACGAATAATTATTAAGAATTTTAATTTATTCTTTTACTTTTTTAAATAAAATTTTAAGTAAAAGTCCTGCCTAAGAAGAATTAAGGGTAAAAAGGTTATTAACTATATCTTTTTTATCTTTAAGAAATCGGATTTTTCTTAATCGATTCCTTTTATTAAGTTTTCTAGATCTTTCAAAAAGCCCTTTAGAGTATATTAATAAAAAATAAATAGACCTTATTAATCTTTAAATTATTTTCTTTAAAATAAGTAAAAGGAGACTTAGATTTAATCCCTTATTCAGGGTAACGAAATAACTAAATAATTTACTTTGGAGAATATTTATTAATATTAAAAGATCTTTATTTAAGAATAACCAATTAAAAGAAAGAAAATAATCTTTTAATTAAGATTATTCTTAAAAATTAAACTTATAACCCGATATTTTAAAATAAATATTAAAAGTTATTAAAGAAATAATAATTCGAATTATAAATTAATTTCCTTAACGTTTACCTTAGAGGCTTTAGGAATTTATAAGATAATAAGGTTTATTAAACCCTTTAAGAGAACTTAAGGTAATAGTTATTTATAAAAAAAGTAACAAATTTAACATTTCAGAACTTAACTTTTTCTATTTTAATTTAAAAAAGTTATATAAATTAGAAGATATTATTTTTAAAACTAAAAAAATAATTTATTAAAAAGTTTATATTTTTTGCAAAAAAGTCTAAAATTTTAAATAAATAAAAGAAAAAGCTTTAATATAAAATAATCTTTTAATATATTTTAAAGGATTAATTTTATTTTAATAATTAAATATTTTTTCTTAAAATAAAAAAGATACTTTAACTTAATTAGAAAACAAATTAAAACGAATTTTTATATAATTATAAGAATAATTTAAAATTTCTATATTATTAATTTTAATAAAATTAAATAATAAAATATATTTAATAATTAATATAAAAAATTATAAAGATCCGGCTTCTTTTATATAAAATATAATTAAATTTGCAAATTAAATAAGAATTATTAATAAATATATTTAATATATTTAAATATAAAATTATTTAAATATTAAATTATAAAAAATAATAATTTTACCTTTAATATAAATTATTTTAAGAAATTTTATAAAAGAATTAAATATAAAAAAAGAGATATAATATTGAATAATTAATAATTAAAATTCTTATATTAAAAAAATAAAAAAGGAACGAAATTAAGATTAAAAATAATAAAGAGATAAATTTAAAAATTAATCTTTAAAATAATTAAATAAGTTTTAATCTTATTAATAACTATTTAAGCTTTTCGGTTAGAGATTTTCTTTTATTAATTTTAAAGCTTTTGAGCTTCGTTTTTACAAACCTAAACTTATTAATTTAAATTATATAATACCTTTCTTATATTATTTATAATAATAAAATATTTATATTTATTTAAATTAGTAATTTTAGCTTTAAAGATATTTAAATCCGGTATTAATCGGTTAATCCTAATAATAAATCCTAAAGCCAAAAAAAGAAATGGAGGTATTAAAACAGCCCTTGTTAATAATAATTATAAATATATAATTAAATTAATATCCGAGCAATAATTATAGGAATCAATATAATAAGACCTAATTTTATAGCGGATAAAAATACTTTAGTAGGAGGTAATAGGCCAATAATAGATATTAGGCTAATAATAAATATTAAAGCAATAATAAATACAATCAATACAATAATAGATTTAAAAGGTATAATAAATATTAAGGAATTAATCTAAGCAGGAATTTCTTAATAGGAAATTAATCCTTACCTTAACAAACTTATTATAGGGAAATATAATTTAACAATTATTTATAAAAAGGAGCTTATTAAGATAAAATAGTTTATTTTAATACTTAAGATTATTTAATTATTTTATAAAATCCTAATATAATATAATATAAGAATAATAAGAATTTTTAGGAAATATTTAAAAACAAAAAAGACTTTATTAAATAAATAAAAATTAATATTAATTTCTTAATTATTTCTTATTATATATTTTTAAGCAAAATCTTAAATAATAAAATCAAATATTATTAATATAAAAAGGCTTTTATATTAAATAATAATTTATATTTATATTTAAAATTTTAATATAAAAAGTTAATATTATTTAAATTAAACAAAAATTACTTTAAAGGGTATATTAAAAAGGAAAATAAATAATTAATATTTTAAATAATTATTTCGACTAATTTTCTAATTATAAAGAATAAAATATCCTTTTATATTTAATATTATTTTACGATTTAGGGTAATTTCAAATTAAATTAACTTAATATATTAATATATACAGATATAAGATATTTAATAAGCTTAAATAATAAAGCTTTCTTAAAGAAAAATATCCCTAATTTTAATATTAAAAAATATAAAATATTAATTATTTTAAAAGGAATCGGAGCAAATTAATATATTATAAGTAAATTTATTACTTTACCTTTTTTTATAAAAGATTAAAAAATAAATAATAAAAAGGTTTTCTTCAAATTTATAAGAACCTTATATATTATTAATAATTTCAAAATTAATATATTTATTAAAATAAATATTCTAAATCTAAAATAATATATAATTAATATTTTAAATTAAAAGATTATTTTTGATTTATAAAAAATTAATATTTTAATATAAATAATAATAAAAGATAATATTTGAATATAATATATTATAAAAGTAAATTAGAAGTAAATTTTACCTTTAAAATCTATAATTTAGATTTTAATAAAAATAAAAAGGAAATATAAGTTTTTAAAGAAAAATTATATATTTAATCTAGAATTCAATAGGGTTTATATTTATTTTATAAATTTGGAAATAAATTTTATAATTATTAGGAATAATAAGGATTTGCCTATTATTTTGTTTAAAAACTTAAAATTAAAAATTATAATAAAATATAATATAAAAGAAAATTACCTAATTAATATAGAGAATTATTTCTTAATAATAAAGACTAAGCTTATTTAAGAAATATATAATTATTAATTTAAATTTTAAGAATCGAAATCTTAATTTACGAAATTTATAATAAATTTAACTCTAATAATTAAACTCCCGAATAATATAATTATTTATAAAGAAAAGGAATAAATAAATATTATAAAAATAATAACCGAATAATACTTAAAAATTTAGAAAGATATAAGTAATATAATTAATATTTCGGAGTTAAAATAGCTTATTATTTTATTTATTAATAATTAATAATCTTTTAAAGCAAAATTAAATAACAAAATTTGTTCTTTTAAAATAAATATTAAAATATTTATAAACAAGAAATTTAATAAGATATATAAATAAGGCAAGATATTATAATCTAGAGAATTTATATAATTTGCTTTTCTAATCTTTATTATATAAAAAATAGTTTATATAAACAAAGAAAAAATATTATAATAAAAAAATTATATAATAATAAATATTCGAAGTTTAAATAAAATAATAATAATAAATAATTATTTATTATTATTATAAGGAGATATTATTTTAATTTTATAAAGCTATTTTTTTTTAATAATTATTAATTATAATAAGCAATTCTATCTTTTTTTTATTAAGAAAAAGAATAAATATAAATTTATAATAATCTCCTATTATAGGACGGAGAATTATAATATAGCTTTAATAAATTATAAAAGGTTAATATTTTATATTTAAAGATAAATAGACGAATTTCTTTATCCTTATTATAGCTTTATTCGATATTATATAAATAATATTATAATTTTCTCTTATTTATTCGAAAAATATTTATAATATTTAAATATAATATTCAATTTATTCTTTAACCTAAAAATTATTTTAAAATTAAAAAAATTCTATTTAAATTGTTCTTCAATAAATCTCTTAAATTAAAAAATAAATATTTTTAAATTTATTATTATCGAGGAAAGAATAAAAGCTATTAAATAAATCGAATTTCCTAATATCTTCGAGACCTTAAAGATTTATATAAAGAAAATTAACTAGCTTAAAAATAATATTAAATAATTTACCTAAATTATTAAACTATTTTAAAAGAGAAAGATTAAATTACTTAAGAAATTATTAGCTAAAGATAATTATATAAGAAAAATATATTTAAAAATAATAGTTTTTAAATTAATTAAAATAAAAATAAAATTATTTAAATTTTTTTAAAAAACTTTAATTTCGGAAACTTATTTAATTTATTATAATTTAAATAAGTAATTAGAATTTATTATATAAAAGGCGAACTTTTAAATTATAAATATAATTATAATAAAATTAAATTTATTATATTTTTTTCGAAACTTTTAAATAAGGCCGAAATAAACTATTAGCCTATTAAATTAAAAATAACTAAATTAATCTCAATATTAAAAAAACTATATTATATAATTATTTAGAATCTTAAGAAGAAAATTATTATTTATATTAATTATTCTTTTATTATTAATATTTTATATTAAATAAAATTAAATATATTTTTTATTAATTATTTAAATTTAAGATTAGTTTATATTTTGTAATATATATTATAATTCAATTTTAATATTTGATAGAAAAAAGGGAAAAAATATATAATTTTAAATATATTATTAAAATTAGCTTAGAAGAGAGAATATATATAAAATAATAATATTAAAAGAATATTTAATAATATTTTAATATATAATCTTATTATAATTAAAATATCGCTAGATTTTAAAAATAAATTAAAAACTATTTATATTAAAAATAATAATTAATCAAAGGTATTAGGAGCTCTTTAAAAGGAGTAAAAATATAAGGAAGTTATTAAATTATTTAGAAACGAATAAACTCAGAATATTATAAAATAAAAAGGGTAAAATAAAAAGCTTTTATTTATTAAAAATAAGGTAAATATTATCTAAATTAAGCAATTCTTATTCAGAGATAATTTAATCTATTTTATTAATATTTCTAATAAACGAGAATATCTTTATATATTAAATTCTAAAGAGCAAAAATTATTCTATATAACTTATAATTAATATAATTATATAGGATTTTATTATATATATTAAAAGTTAATAAAAAACTATTATTTCCAATATTTAATAAAGAAATTAAAGTAATATATTATTTATTATTTAGAATATTAAATTAATTAAACTAAGTATTATTAATTATATAATAATCTTAAATTAATTGTTATTCCCTTTATTATTTTCTATATTATTATTATTAATTTTATTATAATATTACTTAAAACTTAATCAGATTTTAATTATTATATAACTATTATTTGCAAATTTTCTAAGCAAATAATAATTATCCTTAGAAAAAATACTTAAAGAGCTTAAAAATAAATAATAATAATATTATATATTTTAGCTAATTAAAATATATTAAAAGCTATTATTTTTAATTAAAATCCGAAATTCCTTTTAAAACTTTAAAAAGCGATCTTTATAAAACTTAATATTAATTTATTAATTAATATAACTTATTATCTCTAAACAGATAAGTAATTAGAACGTATTAATCAGATATTTGAAATTGCTTTATAGTTTTTTATAATAAATTATATTAAAAAGGAATAAAACGACTTTTTGCCTTCTTTAAGATTTATTTTAAATAATTTTATAAATATTTTAATTAACTAATTTTCAAATAAGATTATTTATAAAATTAAATTTTATAAGAAAACGATTAATATTTAAAGGAAATTATAAATAAATTTTACAGAAGCTTAAAATCAATATTGATAAAAAGCTATTAATATTATTACGTTTATATAAATAGAATTTAAATAAGTTTATAATTCAAAATATAAACTATTTTAAATAAATAAGGGGGAATTCGTTTTCCTTAAATTATATTATAAATATTATTTATTTAATTTTGAAAATTATAAGCTTTTAAATTAATATACTAATTTATTTAAGATTATTAAGAAAATAAAAATATTAACTTATAAACTCGAATTACTTTTAATAATAATAATATATTTAATAATATTAATAATAATACTTAAATTACTACTAAAGGGTAATAATTCTTATTAATAATTAATTTTGAATAGTTTTAAATTAATATTAAATAATATAGAGTAAAAGAAGGATTAGGACTCTTACAAAATTAAATAGTTATTTAATCGCAAGGTAATAAATTAATTAAAAAGAGGTTTAAATAAGAATATAAAATATCTTGTAAAATAGAAAAGATAAGGCTCTGCTTATAATATTTAATATAAAACCGAAAACTTATAAAGAATAAATGAAATAATAAAGGAATATAATATTAAATTTAGCGTTTATTCCTAAATATTTAAAAATAATATTAATATTTTTAAATTTTAATATATTTTAATAGGAATTTTATAAAGGTTTTATATAAAATTTTATTAATTTTTAATTATAATTCGCGTTATAATATTATTTTAATATTTATATATTTATTAATTTAAATTTTCCTTAATTAGAGTTATTTTTCGAATTCGAATTAATTAAACTTATATTAAGTATTTTTAAACTAACTTTATTCCTTTTATATTTATTAAAACTTAAATTAATAATTATAATACTTTATTTTCGAATAATATTAAGCTTTTTCGAAGTATTAATTTTTACCTTATTAATTTAATTTTCTAATATTATCTTATTTATATAATAATTTCTAAATTAATACTCCTTTATTAGTTATTTGCCTAAATTCTATTATAATTTTAATAAAAATAAAAAAATAGAAGCCGGTAAATAAGAATCGAAAGGAAGGGGAGGAACTAAAATTTATAAATTATCTTTAAAATAAAGAATCTAATATAAATAATATTATTAATATTATATTTTTTATTAAATATTATTTAAATATAAATTTAATATTTAAAATAATTAAATTAGATATATTTATTAAAATTAAATATATTCTTTTCCTAAATATATTTATTTTTAAATAATTCAATATAATTTAGGTTAATTATAAGATATTTATACGAGAATTTGGGAAATAAGAAACCTATTTAAATAAACTATTTATTTAACAATATTCTAAAGTATTTAAATATATTATTTTTTAAGGTTTAGAATATTCTAGTCTCGGTTTCGAAAAGATTTAAAGAAAAAAGAAAATTATAATAAAGAATTATATTTTCGATATTAAATATAAATAAGAATTTTATAATTATAATAAAACAAAAAGAGACAAAATTACTTTATTTATATATAACGAATTAAAGAATAATTAAATTATTTATTTATTTAATATTATTTATATTTAAATTATTAAAAAAGATAAATATAAAAATAATAATAATTAAAGATTAAATTACCCTTTTAAATAAGAAAAGAAAGGTTAAAAAGGAATAAATTATTTTAAAAGGGAATCAAAGTTTATTAAGTTTATTATTATTTCGAAAAGGCAAAAATAAATATAATATAGAATTATTTTAAAGGTAAAAGAATAATTAGCAAAGAAATAAAAGATAAATAATAAAAGAAATATTATATTTCAAAATAAAATAAAATAATTAGAGTTTAATAATTATTTTTTAATAAAGAAATTAATAATTATTTATTGAATTATAATTAATATATTTATAAAAAACAAAGCTTATTAATCTGAAGTTAATAAATATTAAATATAAGTTAATTAATTTATCGAACTTTATAATAATAAATTAATTATAAAAATTTTCAAAGAAGAAAAGGCAAAATTTAATATATTAAAAAAAATATTATATAAAATAATAAAAATAAATAATAAAATTATAAATATAATAAACAAATTAAAAGATTTCTTAATTTAATATTTAAAATTTCTTATTATAATATTTAATATTAACTTTAATATATAAAAATACCGCCTTAAAACAAAAGATTTAAAACTAATAATAATCTTAATATTATTAATTATATAATTTGAAAACTATATAAATATATTTAATATTTATTATAATAAAGAGAAATTATTATTAAATTCTTTTTTAATTAGGTTTGAAAATATTTATAATAATATAACAAAGAAGCTCCGGTTTAATTAAAATAATAAAATTAAAATAATAATATTTTTAAATAAAAAAAGAAGAATTATATTTAAAAATATTATCAAATAAATATTAAAGTTATTATATAAATTATAATAAATAATAAAGCTATATAAAAGCTTCTTTCTATAACTTTCTTATAAATATTAGAAGGATTAAATTCGTAATATCGAAGAAATTATATTTAAATTATATATTTCCTATAGAGAAATATATTATTAATTTATATTAATAAATAAGCTTCAAAAAATATCAAATATTTTATCCTTAACTTTTAATATAAAGAGAATTTTAAAAGAAAAGCTTATTTGATTTTTAATAAATCTTAATATAAAATTAAGAGAATAATAAAATTATTTATTAATTAAGCAAGCTTTATCCGAAATAATTATTATTTAATTTTTTATATTTAATTTATTTCAAAGGATAATATTTATATAAATTAGAGCCTTTTCGATATAAGAGATTAAAGAAATATAAATATATAAAAAGAATAAATAAATAATATTAATACCCGAATCTCTATATAAATTAAAATATATAAGATTCGATTAATCTTAATTACCTATAAATAAATATTTAATATTTAATAATCTTTAATTATTATATTAATAATTAAGACCTTTAATTATATAATCTGTTAAAGTTTATTTAATTTTAAATATTTAATTTATATTTATATATAAATAAGTTACGCCTTTAAGATATATATTACCTAAGGAAGATTTACTTCTTTCGGGAACTTCTTAAGAATATACTTTTTATAATAATTAGCCTAATCTACCTTCTTTATTAAATAGTTTCCTAAGCCCTAGAGAAATAGAATAAAAATTTATTATTTTTAATTAAAATAATAACTTAAATATAACTAATATAATTACGAATAATATAATATTAACGAGTAATATATTAGCAAATAAGGCAACTTCTCCTATTATAAGGCAATTATTAATACTATCTTATAAGGAGCTATAGGAGCAGAAATAACGGAGGATCGAATACTTATTAATTTAATATTAATATATATTATTCTTATAATATTAATATATATTACTCCTCGAAGACGTATAAAATATTACCTATTAGGGGCAACTATTAGGGTTTTCCCCTATTTAACTTAATTAATAATATAAGTAAATAGGAATCTACCAGGATTCCCTAAATTATCAATTCTACTTATACTAATAAAGATTATAAATTGTCCATTTCTGCGCGGTTCCCTAACATTAAATATAGAGTTAAATAAGGAAATTGTAATTTATACCGATAATATATTATATTTATATAATAAATAAAAAATATTAGGAATATAGCAAATACCTTTTCAAACTTATTAGGGGCTATTAATACTATTAGAATATTAACCAAGATAGTTTACGAAATCTTACTTATTAATAAACTATTATAATCTTTAAAAAGGAATAAAGGGGAGAAGATTTCTTTTTATATAAACTTTTTAAATAATTAAAAATAAAAATATTACCCTTCTTAAAAATTAACGAAAAGTATTCTTAAAGTTAAATAAAGAATAATAAAAAATAATATTCTAAACAGAATTAAATACAATAAAATTTAAAAAAATATAAAAAATTAAGAAATTATTATTAATATATAAAATATTCTTAAGAAGATAAATATTACTAATTAAATTAAATATTAAAGGTAAAATCGTTAAATATAAAATTTAATAAGTCGCTAAAAGCTTCGAATAAATAGAAGGAATAAATTATAATATTATTTTCTTATTAATTATAAAAACCTTAAGTTGGAAAATACTCTTAGCCTTAAGAATAAAATATAATATAAAAATAAAATATTCTAATATTAATATTACTTTCTTAAAAGCAACTTTTAAAGAAAAAGTATAAATAAAATAGTTTTATAAATATATTAATAATATAAATAATATATATTATTTAGAAAAAGCCTTATATAACTTTAAATAATTATTTAAGGAATAAAGAAAAATATTAATAATAAAATTAAAGAGTTTTAGCTTTAAATAACTTTAAAAAAATATTTTTATTTTTATTAATAATAAAGGAACAATCGTAATTATTTATATAAATAATTTATTAATACTTTCGTATATAAAAAAGGTAATAAGTAAATTAAAAGTTTAGTTTAATAAAGAATTTAAACTAAAGTATTTAAGAACTATTTCTTTTTATTTAAAATAAAATTTTTAAAAAATTATAATAATTATATAATAATTATTATTTAAAACTATTATATTATTTAAATATTTAAATAATTAGGAATAAAAGATTATTATATTATTAAAAATATTATAAATAAGAATATAAAGCTAAAATAACTATTTCTTAAATATATTATTAATAAGAAATTGAAAAACGATTTTATATTTATTATTAAAGCTTTAAATTAAATAACCGGAATAAATTAATTTAATATTAATTTTATAATATATTATTTAAGTAAATATTTTATATAATTAATAAATAATTATTATATAATAGCAAAATAAATAATAAAATATTTAGCTAATAAGATTGAAATCGGAATAATATTTAAATTAAATTATATATATAATAAGATTTTTTAAGCCTATTTCGATTCTTCTTAATATAATAATATTAATAATAATAAATTTATAATGAGATTTTTTTTCAAATTAGCTAATAAACCGGTTAGTTAAAGGTCTAAGCAAGAGCTATTTATAATTATATTATTAATTAAAGCTAAATATATTATTATATTAAAAGCGTATAAAGAAGTTATATATTTTAAAAATTTACTTTAAGAATTTGAATATAATAAAAGAAATATAAAAATTATAAAAATAAATTTAAATAATATATTAATAATTAATTTAGCCGAAAACCTTATAATATACCTTAAAACGAAATATATACGATTTTAATATTATAAAATAAGGAAGTTAATATAAAATAAAAATATAATTATAAATTAAATTTTTATTAAAAAAATAATAATAAATTTTTTAATAAAGCTAATAATAATAATAAGCCTAAAATATATATTTTAATTGCTAAGGTTAGCTTAGGAAGGTAAAAGAAGAAATATAAAGCTTAATAAATTATTTGTTAATAGTATTTTGGAAGTTATTATAAGGCCTGAAAAAAAATATTAAAAAATAATTAAGGCAGTTTCTCTAGTAATATTAAACTAAATTAGGTTTAGTATATCGCAATCCTAGATTACTGTTAGCTAGGCTATATACCGAATAACAAGGGCTATACTTAGGGCATATCAGTTCTACTAAATGTCTTATTATCTATAGGGCCTAGATTGATCAGCCGAGTATATAGATGAGCCTGTATTCCTAGGTAGATAGAGCAATTGAAATCTCCTAAGCCAACATGTTGTGAGCAACTACGCTGTGCTAGGCTCAATCGGGGTTAGCAGGAAATAAGCACAGCAGATACCTTCAGCCTCGTCATCTATATCGTCAACTCAGAAACACTTCTACAATTTTGCTCCTTAGCTTTGTTGTGTTACTTCACAGACCTGCATGATAGCGTGAGCTCGATTCGGGACGACGTTTTACCGAAATACTTGGACCTCCACCTTTCCGTCCCGGATCACTCCGAGGTTGAGGGGGATGTCACAGTCTCGACCAGCTCCATGGCTAGATTCCTAGCGCTTTAGAAAATCTTATAGGTACAGAACATCGCAGTATCGCGGCGATGTTTGTCATTGGAGAGAACTAAAGCTGCTAGTGAGAGAGGGCATTGTACTGGGCGTCGCCACAAATGAGACGCAAGCAAGAACCTCGCAAACAGAAGCTCTATCGAGCAAAGGCTGAAAGATTTCCCTTTCATCTATTCCGCTGCCCCTCTGCCGCCATCGTCCTTTTGACTTTGGGACGCCGGTGTGAATCCTGGAAACCTCTTATCTGCGCATCGAAGTGGGTGCGCAATGGTATCTTGCTCGACCTGCAACGTTATGAACGTTCCCTATCATACTGGCCTTGGCTCAGGGTTTCAATTAAGCCCCATTTGACTCCTATCTCTACTTTTAGGTTCTTGTGTGCCCTTCCAATACGAAGCTACCATGCCTGAATCACGGGCGGTTGCTAATGTGCGTCGAGACGAGATTGAGCGCATCCTCAAGGAGAATTGGATTGGACCGCGACGCAATTTGCTCCTATCTCTCAACGAGTTTAGGCACTGGGACCTTGAAGAAGTTCATTCAGTATTCAGTCCAGTGCTAACAACTAGAGAGCGATTATTATCACCCCTAGGTCCTGGCGCCAGATATCCACCTCCTTGAGTGAAGCGATGGAAATATATGAGAACGAAGATTGCGATCATTGCCGCTGTTAACACGATTGTGCTGCTTTGTTCCCCCATGCTGTGGTTGTCGAAGCAGGGTCAAGATGGTTTTATATCTATGCCGAGGCTCAATTTCGAAATGCTTAGCTCCTCGTTCTTTGTGAGGCCATCGAACGGATCGATAACAGAGGCTGTGAGAACAGGCAAAGCTTTATGCGTCAACAAGTGGGGACAATGTCGCATTCTAGACAAGGGTTTTGCAGCAATATCTGATGTTTGGGCAGAAACCATGGGATTCGAATTTCACGATGAAAAGATTGAGCAGGATGAGAGGGGATTGAATTTTCAGCATTCCAGTCCTGTCATGGCGCAAGCTACCAAGTGTGGCTTTGACTGGATCTGGCTTGAATTGCTGGCAATTCCAAGAAATTCGGACGGCCCAACGAAATCTAATGAAATACGAGATTTGAAGACTAGGATACTGAATAGTCTGCATAATGTTTACCGAAGCGCCGAAGCTGTTCTCATATTGGACTCCTTGAATCCACAGCTGAAATCTAATGACCCCTTTCGCACAGCAACAATCCTTTGCTGCGGCCGTTGGCTCACGAGAATTTGGACTTACCAAGAGATCAAGCTGGCTCGTAAGGCTTTCGTTGTAACAGCAGATAGATAGGTTGACTTCAGCAGCATAGTAGATGCGTTGCAACAAGGTGAGCTGGGAGACTATGATCGCTGGAATTCAATGCGACTCACCTTTGACCGCTTATTACCGCATGCAGACCTGGGGGTCTCCTTGGCAGATATTGCCACTTCGTCCCAGAACAGGAGTTTGACTAACGACATTGATTATGCCCGAGGCTTTTTTGCGGTCCTGGGCCTCGAATGGAAGACAGGGTGGAGCTTTGAGGATGGAATCCTTGAGATAATCAAGTCTCAGCCCCAGCACGCTGCCCGGATTGCCAATATGAGCGGCGTACGAGGGCTGCCAGAACCCTACTCCTGGGCGCCGAAATATCTTGTGCAGCTGGGAGGCGTGATTTCGGATGAATTCACGAGCTCATACGTAGGGCTTGTCGGCTTCTGGCACACAATCACAGTGAAGCGGATAAATGATCATGGCTCAACTCGGACGATTCAAGGCTGATTTTCAACGCGGAAGTGCTCGATAAGGATGGTACTGCTGTTGACATCCAAATAAGTTTGCCTCATACATGGAGCGACCGACTCACTCGTTGGCTCGATGAGGCTCGACCGGATGGCCAGACGAAGCTGCTCTGTGCCAAAAATCTCCTGTACTTGGATGACCTTCATGTCTTCTGGATGGTACTTCAGACTGCAGGAGAATCTATCGATATATGTGATGGATGCGGAATAGTTGCAGGAACTGCTGCTCTAAATTTCGGAGAGGTTGAAGCGAAAAAGCTGAAGTGGTAGCTCTCTCGACATGCCATGAGCGATGTAACTTGGATGAGTACAAAACACTCCGCTACTTGGCTGCTCTTTGGGTTGGACCGAGAGACCAGCCAGCGATTTGTGTCTTCTAATACCAGGAAAGCACTGCTAGGTCGACGCTGTCTCGGGCTCGAATCACCCTCCGCCCCCTCACCACCCAGGCCGTTCACCCTCTGCTCAGGCTCTTTCTCTCTTACTCAGCCTTGTTCACGACGTATCCAATTCGTGGGAAATGCATTTGAATGCCATTTGTCAACTCAATTACAATCTCTCTTCTTCTCAGTCCTATCTGCTTTCTCGTTTGACTGTTGCTGCCTGGTTTTGCACTACTGACTGTTAGCTCGTTCTTCAGTACATGTTGAAGCACGCACTCGTCATTTATAGCCAAATCCACAATCATTCCATACTACAGTCCTGTTGCGTCTCTAGGATCAACGCTAATCTCTGCGGCTGCATAGTCCGAATTCAACAACTTCTCCTGAGCCTCTTCTGGGCTGATCTTCTTGGTGTCGTTCTGCTCGTTGTGTGTCGGCAGTCCTTCAATCCACATGTAAACTGTAGGAAAGTCATCCCTAGAGAATCCAGGTTCGGAGCAAATCTCGACGGTCTGGAAAGCCCACTTGACAATCCAAATGGTATGAAAGTCAGCTACCGAGCATTCTGGCCCATTAATACACTGGCCTAGCACCAAACATTCATTCTCAAGCATATCGAGCACGGACTTGAACTCGGCCAAGGAGTTTGGTCTCAGATCTACACAGTCAGGACGACCGAAAACCGAGAAGAGATCTTCACGGTCTCCCAACGTCCCTGGCGTGATCAGGCTGGCAGGGATAAGAGGCAACGAGATCCAGAAAGTTCGATACCCCAGAGCCTCGTAGGCATTGTCTGCCAGACATGTCGGGAGTGCCTTGTCCGCGAAGATAGACTGGATTGCATCGAGGAATACTCGGGTGTCACAGTAGACGTCTTTGCCTATAGAGTTGACGGGGATGCGTCGGTATGTGATACCCAGATCTGTGAGGTTATTTCTGAGCCGGACGAATAATCGCTCGCTGCGCTGGTATGGGATTCCGCACGCGTACAGCAGATTTCGTGACTTTTGTGCATTTGGCACATTGGTAGTCCTGCTTGCTGTCAGTGATGATCTAAGGCAGGTGAAAGGAAGTACTTGCCCATGTTATTACAGAAGGTACGGTGGAAGGCATGATATTGGTAGTCGTTGCGTTTGCCAAGGAAAGAGGGGGGTTGTCAAATGTGAGATAGCCCCAAATGTAAGTTGATACATATTTGGACAATGTATTGAAGCATCAAGCCGAAGAATAATAATGATCTGGGAGGAAGCTGACTTGGGAGATGCAGACTTAGATACTCCCTCTGCCATACAGAAGATGCCGGTGCACGACATAGCCCGGCCATTCCGCGTCCCGGCCTCCGCCATCGTCTCCTCTACTCTGCCAGGACATGCAAGGTCAGAGTCATTCAATCCTCTGCCTGTCTCGGCATACGGAAGTAGGTCTATCCAGCCATTGTTGAAGTCAACTTCACCCGAAAGTCGGTCGAGTCAATGGCGCAGGGATTGATCTCTGATCTGCTAGGTATAGTCAGCGTCTCCTGGAGAGAAGCTTTATTCAGCTGCCAATCTTCAGCCGACCGACGGGCGGAGCCAAAACTGCCTGTCCATTGGCTACCTTAAGCCATTGCAAGATCAGAGTCATACCAGGCAGCTGGAAAGTGACAGCGTCACTCGATGCGCATCAGAGGAGTCAAAGCTCCAATCTCCTTCCTGAGCTTTTAGAAAAGGGAGCAATAGGATCGAGTACAGATGACAATCTTGAGGGGCACTTGGAATTGGCCCTGGCCGAGGACGAGAAATCTCTATCGCCCCGTACACCCAAAATCTTACATCCTTTACGTCCCCACTCAGCCATCGCAGCCTCGGATTTTTCAGGACGGTGGCCAAGGCGTAGGCTCCCTATCCAAAGCCGTTCGTGGTTGCTTTATCCCACAGCGCTTCCGGGAATGCCTCTTGCGGGCCTACAGCCTTCAAAGACGGCCTTAGGGACAAGCGTGGTATATATAAACAAACATAGTCTCCCAATGACAAAAGAAAAGACGAAACAGCAACACCAATATCGGACGCAGCATCTCCCCCGCTGCCCCACCATTCTCGCCAAGGCCCCAGGTGGAGCCTAAACGCCGACGGCGCCTATCAAAGTCAACCTCCATCATCCCGTCCATCTTCTCTTCTTCTCCTGCTATGTTCTCCATGAAACCTTTCGCCAGCCTAGGAGGACACACAACGGGCAAAAAGTCCAAGCAATGAGATCATGACCGGCAAGATTGAAAGAGAATCGGAAGAGTCGAAGTCGATAATTCACCAGTCCATCCCACGCTATTCAAGAAACCCACGTTTTGGACTGCGAGGAGATGGGTATACCCGGTGGGTTGTGTGCCGGGGGGGTGGGGGGGTTTGGAAGAGTTGAGCGCGGTAGGTGGATGGATGGCTGAGGGAGGATGTTGGGGGATTTGGTATCGCGGTGGGTGGCTAGGGAGATCTTTTTCGATGCGTTTACTCTGTTCAGATGCACTGGTGGGTTACAGTCCCCCTAATTTCCCAATGAGGGACAGAAATTGTCATTTTGCCTTCAAGCCCCTTTTGATCACGTGATACGAGCCACCTGTTTCTAGCATAGAACCCAGCTAAAAAAATTCGTGAGTTGCTTCAAGCGCTCTATAACCTGTATGTGAGGCGCGATGCCTCATCACTAATCAATTAGACCGATTCTTCCTGATACCATCCCCCTCTGATTCAGCACAAAACAAAAACCCCTTTCCCCCAATCCGCCCAACAAGGTCAACCCAACCCCTTTGCTCAGACGTGCATCCCCGGTACCCAATCATTCACAACTCCCCACCCTACATCCTCGCAACGTCTCAACACCTCCACCAAGCCAATCAATCAATCTCCATCCTCTCCCCCACCCCCTCATCCTCCTTCCTATTCTGCTTCTCCATCTCAGCCTTCGCCCGCGCGAGCTCGGCTTCCGAGGGCATGTTGACGACCATCATGTAAAGCACGCCCTAGCACACCATATCAGCCCTCACTTCTCCCGAGGCCAACCCACGACAGTTCCCCCAAGCGGAAGTCAAAAGAAGGATGAGAACTAGGATTCGCGCGAACTCACCTGCCTCATCGCCCTCCGCACAGGCTGATAATGCCTCACCATCGCCACCGGCCCTCTATAGCCCCTCCTCTGCGCCTTCTTATCGTCCCGCTGCCTGCGCATCCCCCTCGGATCCACGTGGCCCCCGGTGAGCAAGCTGATGATACTGCCGCTGCTGGCCGGGTGGTTCGGGTCCGAGTACCTGCTGGCGAACTCTTTCGTCTGCGGGACCGCCAGGCTGGAGTCTGGGCTCTCGGCGTTGAAAGTGGCTTGGGCGCGGCGGTCCATGTACTCGGCCACGAAGTTCTGGCTCGAAGCCCACTTGGAGGATTTTTTGCCTGTTGGATCGGCGGCTGCTCTGGCGGTGGCGGCGGCGTCGAGTGCGGGGTAGATTAGCGGGGCGGACTCGGGCATTTCCATCCCGCCGTGGGTGGAGCCTGAGGACCATTGCAGGTTGTGTTTGGCTTTCTTGCCGCGGTTGCCGGAGGGGTCTGCGTCGGCTGGGTCGACGGATTTGGTCACTGCGTGGGAGATGTCGAGGGGCTCTGAGGACCATTTGTGACGTTCGCCGTGGTAGGAGATGAGAAGGACGTAGAGGCCGCGGGGGCGGAAGAAGTGTTCGTTGATGTCGTCCAGGAAGGTGTTGGTTCGCGAGCGGGACTGCATAACGATGGCAGCGCCCGCGCCGACTTGGCCGATTGTGGATGCGACCATTAGTGCGACGCTGGGGACATAGCCGACGAGATGTGAGGCTAGTAAGATACCCGTGAAGATTGGAGAGGCTTGGCTGGCTTTGTGGAAGGTGGCTAGGAAGTCCATCCAGGCGGTTTGGTCGATACCGACGCCTTTGAGAACTGGGGCGTAGGCTTGGACAAAGCCGCGGGATTTGGTGCGGGGCCGACGCTGGGGCAGGATGACGGGACAAGGGAGGGGGGGATGGTTGGCAGGGTTGTGGGGCAGGGGATGGGATGAGAGGAATTTGGCTAGGATTTTGCGGACATGGGGTTTCTCACCCTCGGAGTCGGTCCTCTCCAAAGTACCATCTTGTTCGTGACTGGCTTCGTCAAGCTCCCAGTCTTCTTCGTCGTCAACGATGTCTCCATAGGAAGGAGGGCCATCCTCGGGGTCATTGTCACTCTCATCGGCACGTGCATGTGATAGTCCTACCACACCAGATTCCTGCGCCGCCTTGTTATAGGAAGCTGGGGGTGCTGGTGAACGGCTTCTGCTACGTTCTGCATTCGGGTCAGGGGAAGTCGAACCAGCTTCCTTCTTGGCCTTGCGGGCAGCCATTGCCTCAGACGCGAGGCCTATGCCGGAGCCGAGAAGTTTGGTGACTGGACCCATTTTTGCAATACTCTTTCAAAATTCAAGAGAAATACTATTGGGAAGAGAGTGCAATGCTGAGGGTTCGACTTAATTTACTTGAGGAGAGCGCCATGGGGCTGGAATTGATGAACGAGGCGGGCAGCAAAGGTCGAAAAAGCACATAGGACTTTCTGGGAGCGAGACTTCTTGGGAATCAGACTTTCTTTATATTAAATAGATCAGATAGACCTGAAGCAAAGCTGCTTCTTTGCCGCACGGTATCCCTGACGACTCTTTAAGCCGTCGTTTTGGAGTTGCAAAGTCGGCCTGTTTGGGATAAGGCTCGGAGGGAAATAAATACCGCCGAAGCTATACCAGGAGGAGACTAGCCTTGGCGCTTATGTGAAATGCCTTTCTTGACTGAGGATGATATCCTTATGCTTGAGATCTCGAAATTGAGCATGTTTTGCTCTGTTAACCAGAAGGGACATACACAACGCCGGGATTGGGATGGACCCATAGTAGACCGCGTGGGAAAGAGTGACTACCCGAAGTACGAATCAGTTGGCAGAGCAGTTCTGATCCGCAAGAAGATGAGACTTATGATGGGGGAGGCAGCTCGCACAAGACAGCCTGTCTCAACGATCCAGCTCTTCAGCTCCTCTCTTGCTGCAAAGCTCATCGTTGGTCTGTTCTACACTGTGGCTAACAATGCTTTGGAGCGCAATCTTTGTCAATGTCACACTCTCAAACTGTGTTGTCTTCGGCCAACCAGCAGTCCGGTCGTGTCACAAGACTTGATGCTCTCTGTCATTTTCCTACACTCAAACATGGCCCATATCTCGCTTGAACTCAGAAATGATGCTAGCTGTTGTAGACCTGACAACGTACTTCCCCATTTAAATCACTTGTACGATGAGAATGAATCTTGCAGTGAGGTTCTCCTATTTTCACACGCAAGGTGTTGAGGCTTCCCGTGACATAATTCACAAGGTATTTGAAGCTGATTGAGGCTCTAATAATGGCTGTATATTGATCATGGACTCCTATTGTTGCATCTGGACTTCAGTGAATACAGATGAATGTGAATGTGTCAATGAGCAATTGCACTAGCCTCTTCCCACATTTTACTGTCAACAAACCCACCAAGAGTGCCCCTCTTCAACACTCTCCACACCAGATGCCATCAACCTACAGTCTTTAATCATTCGTATACCTTCCACCTCTGCAGGCTGCAATTCTACTACTACCGAACTTCATACCCGCCTCCATCTTACCCAACGCCAAGCACAACTCAACCCACGTTGACCAAATCTCAAAAAGGCTGAGTGAGTCGGAAAGATGCCGGTAAGTTTATTGTCTGATCTCACTTCATCCAACACGTCGAGTGACCCAGTGGCACACTCCTAATACTTGCATTGCAAGGGCATTGCAGAGCTGTATGTCACCTTCGCAACCGACCACATCTCCAAGCATGAGAAGAGAAAGGCTCCCCACAATATCTCCCGCGCAAAGGTCGAGACCACCCTCCTCGAGCAGCTAGACTTAGCCTCCTTCCCCATCGAATACAAACTATCCTGGTACAACGTCGTAAGCCCTCCTCCTCTCCCCCACAAACGACAAGTCACTCACACCCCCCAGATCCTCAACACACCCGCATTCGACTCCCTCTGGCAAAGCACCTCAATCCGGCACAAACTCCCCAAACACTGCACCGCGCGCTACCAAATCGATGCATCCCTCGAATCCTATCCCGCCCCCTCCATCACCTCCTCCCCCCCAGGCGACCCCCCATCCCTAACCCCCGATCG
>JAABUQ010003783.1_pt1 | contig 26889 bp, 20 predicted proteins | sample 5560001 | NCBI WGS metagenome assembly JAABUQ01 (sample SAMN10711888, study PRJNA513371) | rock metagenome | isolation source: Antarctica rocks | place: Antarctica: Victoria Land, Finger Mt nord | collected 2015-12-18 | reverse complement strand
GGAAGTCTTGAGGGCAGTCCAGCACATCGCGTCCAGCGGATTCGTCACGAGAATCAGGATTGCGTTAGGCGAATGCTTTGCGGCCTGCTCGGTTGCGCTTTTGACTACTTCGTAGTTTGCGAGCAGCAGGTCATCACGACTCATTCCAGGCTTGCGTGGGAAACCGGCGGTAATGACGACGATATCGGAATTATCAGTCTCTTCGTAGCCGTTTGTGCCGGTAATCCGAACGTCGTAGCCTTCGACAGGAGCAGACTCGAGCATATCGAGCCCCTTGCCCTGGGGAACGCCCTCGACTACGTCGACGATGACGACATCCGCCAGTTCTTTCGCCGCGATCTTCTGAGCCGTGTTGGCGCCCACATTACCCGCGCCTACGACTGTTACTTTCCTACGCATCTTGCTCCTGTGAATGGAAATGAAACCACAGTGTAGCAATGGCGCGCAAGTGTTCAATGGGGTTGGTGGAATCGCATTTGGCTTATATCGAGAGAAGAAAACGTCAGTGAAAAAGAGGAAGGCCGCTGGCGTGAGCCAGCGGCCTTGGGCAGGACTGAAGGGAGGGGGTGTGGATTGCGCTTACGCCTGCACCGCCTTGGCAGCAAGCGACTTCGCACGGCGGCGAAGGAGGCCAGCAGCACCGAGCAAGCCGGCGCCGAGCATCGCGAAAGAAGAGGGCTCAGGAGCGTTAGCGAACGTCTGATCGATGTAGCTGATCTCCGACAAGCCGACGAAACTGCTCACGTTGATGTCCTTTTGGATGTAGAGATCAGTGTAGGTTCCGTTCAGCGTGATGTTGTCGGTCCGTTTGCAGCCAACCGCGTCCGGTCCGCAGGCAACCGAAGCGAAGCCAACCATCGTACCGTTGCTATTGAAAATGCTCTCGGTCACTGACGATACCGCATAACCGTAGAAGGTGCCGTTGAAATCCAGGCCTACTTTGTCGATGCCGGCAGTCGAATTCACGTGATAGTTAATAACGGCATCGTCGAATGAGACGAATCCAAGCGATCCAGCCACGAAGCCGCTCGCGAACTGAATGCCAGTCCCAGGATGTGTGATCGTCGAGACGGCTATATTACCGCAGCCGCGTGGGCCCGCGGCGCCCTGATGGGTCAGGTGCAGGAGAAGTCATTGAACGTCATCCCACCGATCATTAGTGTCGGGTCGGACTGGACCGAAGTCGCCTGTCCCAGAAAAGGCAACATCAAGGTTGCTGCCGAGAGAAGAATTGCTTTAGAAATACGCATTGCGTTACTAGCCTCCGAATTAATTCAGCACGCTGTGTTTGCCGTGCATGAATGCAGTTTGCGGCCTGGGGCGCACATGCCGCAAGACACAGGAGAGCTACGCGTACTGGCGCGTTTTCAAGCGAAAACCGCGCTTTGACGCACGCCTAGCAGAGCTCAAAAAACTAACGACAGCGTTCGTTTTAGCTAGCCAGGAGGCAATTGTCTTTAAATCGTTGGAGATGATCGACTCGGCTCGAGGTCTACAGCGCCCTACCCCTGTTTGAAGAGTACGGTGCTACAAAGACCTGTTTTTGCCCTGTACGTCAGGGCTGCGGAAGCACTACAATTTCGACGCCGCTTGACGATTTCAAGCTGCGAAACACCCGTTCGGTGGCTTGCTTGAACTCTTCCGGCCTGGCATGCGGGATGTCGGCGAATGTCTGCGGATTGCGATCGACCAGCGGAAACCACGAGCTTTGCACCTGCACCATGATGCGGTGCTCCTTGCGGAACGTGTGATCGAGGTCAGGCATATCGAAATTGACTTCCGTTAATTTACCCGGCACAAGCGCTTCCGGCTTTTCCCAGCTGTTCCGGAACTTGGCGCGCATCGGTTCGCCGCGCAGAAGCTGCTGATATCCGCCCATATGCAGCGGCGGCACTCCCAGGATTCGCTTATTCCCGGACGTCGCATCCGGTGCATCGGGATAGTCTTCCGGATACACGTCAATAAGCTTGACGACGAAATCAGAATCTGTTCCGGTGGACGAGATTTTGAGCTTCGGCGAGATTGGTCCCGTTATCGTCAAGTCATCGGTCAGCGGATCCGTCATGTAAGTCAGCACGTCGGCCCGCCGCGACGCCCAACGCTGATCGTCGACCATATAGCGCTGCGGCACGGTATCCGTTGTGTAAGCGGAAAACGGAACAGGATGCGCCGGATCGCTTACATACTGGTCGTATGCGTCAGCGCCGGTTTCGTTAGGCGGCTCGAACGAAAGCTTGCCGCCCGGATGGAAGTACAGCATCTTCGGCGCAGCGCCTTGGGGAGGCCATTGATCGTACTTGCGCCAGACATTCGTACCTGTTTCGAACGCATATGCCTCGGGTGGGGTCTGGCCTTTACCCTTCAGATAGAACTCGAAAAACGGAAGCTGAATCTCCTTGCGAAAGAACTCCGCGGTTTTCGAATTGAACGTGACATCGCCGAGATGGTCGCCGTCGCCATTCGCCCAGCCTCCGTGAACCCAAGGACCCTCCACGATGGTGTTCGGCGTACCGGGATTCGCTTTTTCGATGGCGCGGTAGGTACGCCAAGGGCCAGCAAGGTCTTCGGCGTCATACCAGCCGCCAACGGTCATCACAGCGCAATGAATATTGTGCATGTGCTGTGAGAGGTTGCGGGCTTTCCAGTAATCATCGAAAGTATCGTGGACTAGCTGGTCGGCGAAAAGTGGATTCTCGCCTTTCAGGTAAATCTTGTCGAGGTTGGCCGTGGGCCCGGCGTTTAGATAAAAGGCGTACCCGTCAGGAGTTCCCATATCGAACGGAACATGTACCTTGGGCGGCTTTGCGGGTTCGGCGAAAGGCTTAAAAGAGCTGTAGAATCCGAAATTCGCCGCCAGCATGAATGCGCCTCCGTGATACGCGTCGTCTCCTTCGAAAAGGTTCGTCATGGGAGCCTGCGGACTGGCCGCTTTGATAGCGGGATGTGAATCGATGATGCTTGCGGAAGTATAAAAGCCGGGGTAGGAGATGCCCCATATCCCAACCTTCCCGTTATTGCCCGGCACATGCTTAAGGAGAAACTCGACGGTGTCGTATGTGTCGGAGGAGCTGTCTACATCGTTCTTCCCGGACTTCTTGTCGATGTGGGGCTGCATCTCGACGAAGTTACCCTCCGACTCGTAACGGCCGCGCACGTCCTGATAAACGAAGATATAGCCGGCCTTCTCAAATTCGTCGCTGGGCCCGAGCTTCGAGCGGTAAACGTCCTCTCCGTAAGGCGCAACGGAATAGGGTGTTCGGTCCATCATGATGGGCCAGGTCTGAGACGAATCTTTTGGGACATAGACGCTAGTGAATAAGCGAGCACTGTCGCGCATGGGAATGCGGAATTCGTATTTGGTGTAGTGCGTCTTTACATAATCCTCCGGCGGTGGGGTAGCCGGTTTATCTTGCGCTTTCAAAGAACACGCTGCGAAAAAGCAGAGGGCGAGGCATGTGGCCTTCGCGAAGACGAGGTTGGAGTGCACTGTCAAGACAAGATAGCAGGCACGGCATCACTCTCATCTTTGAGCCGGATGCCCGTAAGGCGCAAGCGGCGCGCTCCTTCGAGCAGATGGAGCAGCCTGTGAGCGGCTATTTCGTACGTGAGCCCTTCCGGCCGGATGTTCGACAAACAGTTACGTTCGGCATCGGAGCGACCTATGCGCGGTTCATATGTGAGATAGGCGCCGAGGCTGTCGGGAGCGCTCAGACCGGGCCTTTCGCCGATCAGCATGACTGCCATTTTGGCCCGGCAGACTTCGCCAAGCTCATCGGCCAAAGCGACGCGCGCCTGTTCCGCGAGAAAAACAGGGCCGATGCCCCAGCCATTCAGTTTCGGCTCCAGCACGGAGAGCAGTGGTACAGCGTGTGCTTCAGCGGCACGCGCCGACAGCCCGTCTGCGATCACGAAGATCAGATCAGGCGGTACTGTCGGAAGATCTTCCAGCTTCGCGTATAGGCGGCGGCCCAGGTCAGGGCGGCGCAGATATTCCGCACGGTCGCGAGCAGCGCTTCGCACGCGGACGATCCGCCAGCCGAGCGACTCGACCCCACGCTCGATCGCTTCGACATCAAAGGACGCATGCACCGCATCACGGGCCCGGGCGCGGGCCAGCTCGAATTCAAGCAATGCAGCGGTGGGCAGGCTGCTCCCTGCGCGACCCAAAGCTACCCGCGCAGAAGTAAACCGCTTCAATTGCGACCACGGATTCATAACTCTCCGAGCGCAGCGAAAGCGGGCGGGAGGGCTAACCTTTGCCGGTCTTGATCGAGTATTTCGCCCCGATCCCCGGCGATGCCCATTTCCTGTAGCCACCTCTCGAACTCCGGCGCGCATCGCAGCCCGAGAGCCCGCCGGATGTAAAGCGCATCGTGAAACGACGTGCTCTGGTAATTGAGCATGATGTCGTCGGCTCCAGGGACGCCCATCACAAAATTCACGCCGGCCACAGCTAGCAGCGTAAGCAGCGCGTCCATGTCGTCACTATCGGCTTCGGCGTGGTTTGTGTAGCAGACATCGCAGCCCATCGGGAGTCCCAGAAGCTTGCCGCAGAAGTGGTCTTCGAGGCCAGCGCGCAGGATCTGTTTTCCGTTGTAAAGGTACTCGGGGCCAATGAAACCAACGACAGTATTAACGAGCAACGGTTCGAAGCGCCTTGCAACCGCGTAGGCTCTGGCTTCACAGGTTTGCTGGTCCACGCCGCCGTGCGCATTTGCCGAAAGGGCGCTACCCTGGCCTGTCTCGAAGTACATGAGATTGCGGCCGGCGCTGCCGCGGCCGAGGCTTAGCGCTGCTTGCTGCGCTTCGGCGAGTAGAGCAAGGCTCACGCCGAAGCTTGTGTTTGTTGCTTCCGTGCCGCCAATCGACTGAAAGACAAGATCAACCGGAGCACCCCGCTCAATCGCAGCAATCGTGGTGGTCAGATGGGTCAGTACGCAGCTCTGCGTAGGGACGGAATAGCGAGTCCGAAACTCGTCGAGCATTCTGAGCAGCCGCATCACAACCGAGAGCTGATCGGTCGCGGGATTGATGCCAATCACAGCATCGCCACAACCGTACAGCAAGCCGTCGATGATCGAAGCTGCTATGCCCTTGGGATCGTCGGTAGGGTGATTGGGCTGCAAGCGCACGGAGAGGCGGCCGGGCAGGCCAATCGTGTTGCGGAAGCGTGTGACGGTCCGGCATTTTTGTGCGGCAAGGATGAGATCCTGATTACGCATCAGCTTCGAGACGGCCGCGGCCATTTCGGGCGTTACACCTGGCGCAAGGCTAGCCAGCGCTGCGCCGTCCGCCTGATCACTCAGCAGCCAATCTCGAGACTCGCCCACCGTTAAATGGTGAACCGGCTCAAAGGCAGCGCGATCATGCGTATCAAGAATCAGCCGTGTGATTTCATCCGTCTCATACGGAATTAAGTCTTCGGTTAGAAAACGCGCAAGGGGCACGTCGGCCAGAGCCATCTTGGCCATCACGCGCTCCTCTTCCGATTCAGCAGCAAGACCGGCCAGCTGATCGCCCGATCGTTCCGGGCTAGCCTTCGCAAGCAAAGAGCGAAGTGTGTCGAAGACGTAAGTTCGATGACCCGCTACTTGCCGGTACGCCATGAGTCTCTGACGGCAGTGTAGCCAAGCAGGAGGAGCGCCGCAAATGCAGCAGCGATTTGCCAGTATCGGTAGATCATGCTCGCCAGGCAAATGAGGCAGCATACGACCGAGAAAGCAGGTACGAACGGAAACAGAACTGCACGGAAAGGCCGCGGCATATCGGGCTCCGCGCGGCGCAATTGGAAGAGGGCCAGCAGGCTGACGATATACTTGACGAGCGCGCCGAAAACAGAAAGGATGACGATGTTTGCGGTGAGGCTTTGGCCGCCGAAAGTAAACCACTGATCGCTGTAGATGGCGGCTATTCCGACTAATCCGCCGGCTACGATGGCACGATGAGGCGTACCGAACCGCCCGTGCACTTTACCGAGAAGACGCGGAAGATAGCCGGCACGAGCCAGTGCAAAGATTTGCCGCGAGTAGCCGAGAATGATGCCGTGAAACGACGCGATTAAGCCGAACAATCCGAGCCAGACCAGCATGTGCAGCCAGCCGCTCTTTGGGCCTACGATTCGCTTCATAGCCTGTGGAAGAGGATCGTTGATGTTCGCGAGCGTCTGCCAATCGCCCGCGGCGCCCGCAAACAGCATCACTCCGATGGCTAGGAGAAGTAACGTGAGTATGCCGGCCATGTAGGCGATCGGGATTGACTTCTTCGGATTCTTGACTTCCTCCGCTGCCATGGCTACGCCCTCGATGGCAAGGAAAAACCAAATCGCGAAAGGGATTGCGGCAAACATACCGGGGAGCGCATGCAAGCTAAATTGAGTGACGCCTGCCCAGCCGTGATTGGTGAAATTGCGCCAGGTGAAGCCAGGGCTGACTACCGCCATAAACACCAGCAGTTCGGCGATTGCAAGCAGGGTGATAAACAATTCGAAGCTTGCCGCTATCTGCACTCCAACGATGTTTAGCAGCATAAATACGACGTAGGCGCATAGAGCGATATGCTTGGCGGCGATCGCTGGAAACTGAATATTCAGGTAGCCTCCAATGGCGAGCGCAATGGCTGGAGGCGCAAATATAAACTCAACCAGAGTCGCAGCCCCTGCGATGTATCCGCCAACAGGCCCGAATGCCCGATAAGCGTACGCGAATGGGCCGCCAGCTTGCGGAATCGAGGTCGTCAGCTCGGTAAAGCTGAAGATAAACGTTCCGTACATGGCTGCCACGAAAAGGGCAGTGCAGAGGAAGCCGATTGTGCCGGCGCTGGCCCAGCCATAACTCCAGCCAAAATACTCGCCCGAGATGACGAGCCCGACAGCGATTCCCCAGAGCTGCCAGGTGCCGAGCGAGCGCTTGAGCTCTTGAGCAGGAACGGGCAATTGGGACGCCGGGCTCGTCTGCATCTCTGTTGGGAGTTGGTAACGACCCGTTGCTACTCGGTGTTCAATTCGCGCCAGCGCGCCACTAAATCCTGGCAGGCGCCCCGCCAGTTGGGGAAGTGAAAATCAAACCCCGCGTCCAGTAGCCGTTGCGGAATTACGCGCCGGCTCTTTAGCACCAATTCGGTTTCGGTGCGCAGTAGAAGCGCGCCCAGCGGAAGGATCCAGGAGGGCGCCGGAAGTCCTACATAGCTCGTGCACCATGACCGCCTGAGACAGTTCATAAACTTCCGGTTCGGGACCGGATGGGGCGACGCGAGATTCACAATGCCCGAGATCCCGCCATGGGAAATCAGGAACTCGACAGCCCGGATGAGATCGACATCATGGATCCAGGAAATGTATTGCCGGCCCGAACCGATCGCTCCTCCGAGCCCCCAACGAACAAGTCGCAGGAAATGGTCGAACGGGCCGCCTTTGTCAGGGCTCATAGCGATTGCAGAGCGAAGTGCAACGCGTCGCGTACCGGGCAAGTCACGAGCGAAAAATGCGCGCTCCCAAGCCGCCGCCACCTCGACGCTGAAGCGCCACGTGGAAGGAACACCCGGCTCATTGCCGCCGATGGCATTCTCGTCCTCACCAATAGCGGAATCCACGCTGTGGCGGTAAATAGTGGCTGTGCTGGCATTGAGCCAAACGCTTGGAGGCTGTGAAGCCCGCGCGATCGCTTGTCCTACGAGGTCAGTCGTGATCGTTCGAGAATTGATGATCTCCCGCTGGTTTGCCGGGCCATATCTGCAATTCACGCTGCGCCCGGCCAGATTGATCACAACATCCGAGCCATCGATCGAATTCGACCAATCGCCCAAGTCATAGCCACTCCAAACTACTGTGCGCCATTCCGTTGGTTTCGGGTGCCGGGCTATCGCCGTGACCTTGTGGCCCTGCTCATGGAAATGCCGGGCAAGGATCTGGCCAATCAGTCCAGTTCCTCCGGGAATTACGATACGAAGCGGTCTGGGCGACGGCATCAGGAGCGATCTTGCAGTGATTGTCCCACGAAGAGCTACGCCCTACTGCGGAGCCGGCGAGCCACTAATTGAAAACCAACTTACTTCGCTATAGGCCGTTGCTGCCCGGCCGTTTTGCCCTTCCAGATCTGCAGAGCCACAGGAAACAACGAGACCACAATGATGAGCAGAACCACTTTTTCAAAGTTATGCCTGATAACCGGGACGTTGCCCAGCAGATACCCGAGCGTGATCATGGTAGTGACCCACCAGATTGCGCCGACCACGTTGAACGCCAGGAACCGGCTATAGTGCATTTTGCCGACTCCAGCAATGAACGCGGCGAACGTTCGGATGATCGGGACGAATTTGGCATAGATGATCGTCTTTCCACCATGCCGTTCGTAGAAGGCGTGGGTGCGGTCCAGATACTCGCGCCGGAAGATCCGCGATCTAGAATTTTGGAAAAGCGAATAGCCAAGAGTGCTTCCGAGAAGAAAGCCGATGCCGTCTCCGAGAATCGACGCAGAGGCCAGCATGAAAATCATAGTTACGATCGGCAGCTTACCGGCCCCGGCCACGATACCGACGGTAAAAAGCAGGGAATCGCCGGGCAGAAAAAACCCAATCAATAGCCCGCTCTCCGCAAACACGACCGCGAATAGGGCCAGATACCCAGCCCAGCCGCTAAGTACGGTTGACAGAAGGTGAATGAGCTGGTCCGGATCGGTCAGACTACGTATGAACTGAAAAATTTCGTGCAGCACGTAGTCTGGTTATCCCTGGTACGAACTCATGAGCCGGCTCAGAGTATCTTGATTGATCTTGATTTTGCCGCGACGCTTCAGGTCCGATACCACGCTGTCACGAAAGAGCGGCTGCTGAACCGATTGGCGCTGCTGCTGCAAACTTTGAACGATTGCTGCTTTGTTCGAAGCGAACTGATTCATGTCGGCGGGAATCCGTTCTGAAACGCGGCAGACGAATTGTCCTGATGACGCAGCCACAGGTCCGACAACATCCCCGGCTTTCGCCTTAAAGGCAGCGGAGAGCAGAGATGCTGAGCCGATTCCTTCGGCCGCCCCATCGATCGTGAAAGGAGCAGCCGTCTTTACGCTCAGGCCATAGCTCTTGGCAAGGGTCTCTAAATTCTCCCCTTTTCGCGCGCGCTCAGCCGCTGTTTTGGCAGCCTCTTGAGCCAGGCGCTGCGATTCGGCTTCGGTGTATTTCTTCTGTACCTCACTCGTTACCGTTGCGTAGTCGGCATCGTGCGCCGGAAACACATTCGTCACCACTGCGAAGGCCGCTTTGCCTTGCGGATCGATGTTCGTAATTTCCGTGGTACTTCCCTTGGAAGCCGAAAAGATCGCATTCAGTAATTCCGGCGGAGTGTTGACCTCGGGCATCGCTGTGCCGCTGGCGAGGCCGTCGAGCTTGAAAAACTTCAAGTTGTATTTCTTCGCAATGGCTTCAGCCTGGCTCGGGTTTCGCGCGATCTCGCCGCGGGCACTGTCCACGGCTCGTTTCAGATTCTCCGACGCGGCCTGCTTCTTCGCGTCCATCAGCAGCTGAGGCTTTACTTCATCGAAGGTTTGGGTGTGCGCAGGCAGCTTCTCCTCGCTCTGAATGATGTGATAACCATACTCGGTCTCAATGAGCCCGCTCGTTTCACCGGGTTTAAGAGCAAACGCCGTTTTCTCGAAATTCGGGACGGTTTGACCTTTCACGATTGGATCCAACTCGCCGCCCTTCGCAGCCGATCCGGGATCTTCCGAGTTCTTCTTGGCGAGATCGGCAAAGTTGCCGCCGTGCTGAATCTGTTTAAGAATGTCCTCCGCCTTGGCCTTCAGCTTCGGCAGTTCTTCTTTGGGCTTGCCTTGCGTTTTGATCAAGATATGCCGCACCCGGACCCGATCAGGTGTCCGGTAGCTATCGATGTTCTCCTGATATTGCTGCTGGAGTTGCGCATCGGAAACATTCGCCGCCTGCATGAAATCTGGCGTCGTCCCAACGATCAGTTCGACATCGCGCTTCTCTGCAGTCCGGAATGACGCCCGATTTTTATCGAAATAGGCTTTCATTGCTGCGGGATCTCTGTTTACCTTCGATACAAACTCTTTTGGATCGAACTGCAGATACTGCAAGCCGACTTTTAAATTCTTTCGCTGGTACTCTGCCCGGGCATCCTCGTCCGACACGATCAAGGACTGAAGTTCGGCGTTTTCCAGACGCGAGCCGAGTAGCGCTTCACGCTGCTCTCTCTCGAAGTCGGCTACTGTCATCCCCTGTTGTGCTAGCACAGATTGATAGATCTGAAGGTCAAACTTTCCGCCTAGAGCGGGGGCAACCTCGGATTGAATCCTGTCGCCCAATTCCTGGTCGGAAACGTTTAAGCCCATCTCTTTGGCCTTATAGGCCATCGCTTTGACCTCTATCATCTGATTCACGAGCGAAGGAACATACATCGCGAGGAGTCCCTTGGGCAGGTTCGACTGACCTCTTGTCACGCGCTGCACCGCACGCTGCAGATCCACCGTGGTGATTTTCTCGGGGCCGACCGCCGCGATCACATTTTGGCCAGACGCACTAGAGCCGCCCCCAGGTCCTCCGGGGATCAGGTAAATAAGCATGGATCCAGCCACTACGACTAACAAAACGCCTAGGAGAATGCGGACACTTTTCTCCCGGCTGCGAAACAGGTCAAACATGATGGAAGTTGGGACTCCTGGTGAGAGACTTCTTTGGCTATTGCTCAGTAACTTTGCTGGCTTATAGCCTCTTGTCAGTATAGCTTTGGAGAATATGACCTTGGTGGGCACCCTGTGCCGGGCAATTCATTTCGGCCGCGCTCAAAAACACACTGCAGCAAGCTATCAGCGAGCGGCGGAAAGGCCATTCGAAACACGTGATCGGACAATGCGGAGAATCGCCTCTTCCACTTGTTCGAGAGAAAGACCGGTAGTGTCGACCAGTTCGGCATCAGGCGCTTGCACGAGAGGAGCCTCCGCTCTGCGCCGGTCACGTTCATCCCGCTGTCGCAGTTCGCCCGCGACTGCCTCAAAATCGGATTTGGACTCTCCTCCGCCAAGCTGCAGAGCCCGGCGTTTAGCCCGTTCAGCCGGCTCGGCATCAAGGAAGATCTTCACCTGCGCCTGCGGGAAAACGACTGAGCCGATATCCCGCCCTTCCATGACCACGCTGCTCTGTTCCGCTATGCTGCGCTGCAAGCCGAGAAGAGCCCGCCTTACTCCTGCTATTGCGGATACACGGGATGCGGCGTCGGCAGTATGCGGCTCGCGGAGAGCCTCGGTCACGTCTTCTTCATTCAGAAAAACGCGCCCACTACCCGCTTCGATGGTGATCCGAGCTTCCTTGGCAAGCTGCTCCAGGCGATGCATGTCAGTCAGAGAGACATTTAAACGCAAAGCCCAGAGCGCCACTGCACGGTACATCGAGCCCGTGTTGATGTAGACGAATCCGAGTTTCTCGGCAATGCGTTTCGCAAGCGTGCTTTTTCCCGCACCGGCCGGCCCGTCAATGGCCACTATTATTTTCTTTTCGCTCATTGGTAGGCGCTTGATTTACCTGTTGCCGAGCGCCAGCGCAGGTTGCCAGTCGTCCTTGAACACTCTTCCATTCTTAACGACCAATTTCACGCGCTACAACTCTTCTACATTCGCCCGCGGGTCGGATGCGACCGCAATGATATCGGCGAATGATCCTAGGCTTCACGGTTCCTGCTTTCCCGTCGAGATTGAGCAGGCTGGCGGCATTCACGGTGGCGGCGTCGATCGGTTTCGCTCCCCATTCGACCATCGTCGCGAACTGTTTGGCATTATCCCCGTGCGGATAGACTCCGCCGTCCGTTCCAAAAGCGAGCGGAGCGCCGGCGAGGTAAGCCTTCCGGAAATTGGCGCGCAGCAATTTGCCCGTTGCCTTCTCCTTCTCGATTGACTCTGGAAGCATGCCCACTTTGGGGCCTTCGTTCAGGATGTACGTGTCGTTGTAAATGTCAAAGACCAGGTACGTGTGATGCTGCTTGGCGAGTTCGATGCCCTCTTCGTCTATCAGGCTTGAATGCTCGATAGAATCGATGCCTGCGACGATGGCGTCTTTGATGGCCTGCGTTCCGTGGGCGTGGGCAGCGACTTTGCGACCGAGCTTATGGGCTTCCTCGACAATGGCGCGCATTTCCTCCAGCGTGTATTGTTCCGTGCCGACAGCGTCGCCCTTCGACAGAACACCGCCGGAAGCACAGATCTTGATCAGGTCCGCGCCATATTTGATGACTTCGCGAACTTTTCGCCGTGCTGCCCATGGACCGTCTGCAACACCTTCAGACGTAGCTTGAAATTGCGGCGCAAGCAAGTCGTTATCGCAATGGCCGCCAGTGATGCCGAGCGGTGGCCCGGACACAAAGAGGCGAGGGCCAGGAATTTCGCCGGCGTTAATGTCGTCACGCAGCGCGACATCGCTATATCCTCCAGCTCCAACATTGCGAACCGTGGTGAAGCCGGCCAGGAGAGTAAGTCTTGCATTCTTAGCGCCGGTGACCGCTTCGCGCGGGAACGATACCCCGAGACTTTGGTAACCGGCATCCTTCGGCTCAGAAGTCAGATGGTCGTGAACGTCGATCAGGCCGGGAAGGCAGAACCCGTGCGATACATCGACTTCAGCATCTCCCGAGGATGCCTGACTCGCTGGACCGACCTGCTTCACAATGCCGTCCTCGATGAGAATTACGACATCGCGCGAGACCGTGTCGCTTGCCGGATCGAGTAGTGATCCGCAATGAATTCGCAGCGAAGACGGGCGCGGCTGATCCGCCGCAAACAGGCTGCAGCAGGGAAGCATAAGGAGTAACAGAAATGATGGAAAGAACAGGAAACGCAAGAAAGACTCCATACCTCAGAACTCGATTTCCCCGAGTATGGCATGCGGGGACTGCGGGTCCCCGTCAAACGATCGAGTTTTCCGGCGTCGCTTAATCGAGTAACTTGACGCCTATTCGAGGCGCTTTAGCGAAGCTGATGATCGATTTCGCGCAACCAGTCAGGGCGCTTCAGAACTTCACGCGGCTTGCTGCCGTCGGGCGGGCCTATGATCCCCTCGCGCTGCATCATGTCGAGAATGCGGGCTGCGCGGCCATAACCCAGGCGCAGGCGTCTTTGCAGCGTGGACGTGGAAGCTTTGCCCTGTTCAAGCACTACTCGAACGGCATCCTCATACATTGGATCCTGCTCACCATCGAAAGCCTCGGCATCCTCGCCATCTTCCTCGGACGGGGGCGTCATCAGGAAGCTCTCGTCATATTCAGGCGTGGCCTGTTCCTTCCAGAAGTCCACTACCCGATTTGTCTCGGCTTCGGTTACAAATGCGCCGTGTACCCGTGTTAAGCGCGATGATCCCGGCGGCAAATACAGCATGTCGCCCTTACCCAGCAGATGCTCTGCGCCCATACTGTCGAGCACAGTGCGGGAGTCCACGCGAGTCGCCACGCGGAAGCTGATGCGCGATGGGAAATTAGCTTTGATTAATCCCGTGATCACGTCGACGCTTGGCCGCTGGGTAGCGAGTACCAGATGCATGCCCACAGCCCGAGCCATCTGGGCCAGCCGCGTAATACACTCCTCCACGTTGGCTCGTTCAAGCATCATCAAATCCGCGAGCTCGTCGATCAGGATCAGCACATACGGCAGCGGCTCAAGTTCTTCTGCCTCCGGCTCCTGTTCATCAAACAAGCCGCGCGGCGCCTTCCGCAGCTGCTCCACCTTGCGGTTGTATTGATCGATGTTGCGGACACCGTGTGATGCCAGTAGCTTGAGCCGCCGTTCCATTTCGAGCACAGCGTTGCGAAGGGCGTTGGTAGCCTTCTTCGGTTCCGTGATTACAGGCGTCAGCAGGTGAGGAATGCCTTCGTAGATTCCTAACTCCACGCGCTTCGGGTCCACCATGATCATCTTCACTTCGTCCGGTGTGGCTTTGTACAGAAACGACATGATCATGGCATTGAGCATCACGCTCTTGCCCGAACCCGTTGATCCGGCGATAAGAAGGTGCGGCATGGTCTCGAGCGACGCAACCTTAATACGGCCATTGATGTCTTTGCCGAGCGCAATCGTCATTTTCGATGGTGAATCGTGAAATTCGTCCGACTCAAGAATGGCGCGCAGACTGATCACCTCGCGCCTGCTGTTTGGAACTTCGATACCCACCGTCGGCTTTCCGGGCAGGCGCTCAATCAGAACAGACTCGGCCTGCAATCCCAGGCAGAGATCCTCTGTCAGAGTCGTGATGCGGCTGTACTTAATGCCCGCTTCGGGCTTGTATTCGTAGGTGGTGACGACGGGACCCGGGTTGATCTGTACAACAGAACCACGCACGTTGAATTCTTCGAGCTTCGACTTAATGCGGCTGGCAATCTCCTTGAGTTCCAGTCCGTCAAATCCGCTCCCGGGAGGAACCTCGTTCAGCAACGCAGGCGAAGGCAGGCGGTATAGCTGCTTCCGCTTGGGACGCGGCGGCTGATCGTGTACCGGCTCGGAAAATGTAGGCGCTACGTCCGACTCGGCGGCCTCGACTGAGCGCGTGTTTGGCTGATAATCGAGCGTTCGTATGGGGATTTCGAACTCTGTCTCCGCTTCGGTACTCTCATGATCCAGATCGAACGGCGGCTCCTCGTTGTCTGTCGCGATGGATGTGGGTGCCGGGCCGGTCTGACCCTCAGCGGTTGTATTTGCCGCGCGAGAGCGCCGCGGCTTTGCGGAATAAGCTTCGGCCTGCTGCGCTCCTGCCGGCTGTGCGCCGCGCCGGGCGATTCGCTCCGCCACTCGCGCCCTCGCCTTTTCGATCGCTGCTTGCCGATTTGCTTGCCGGGCCGCTCTCCACCGCGCCAGCATGTTTTGCACTCTGGCAATCGGGCCGCTCAACCAGCGCATCAAGGTCGAGAATTCGAATGTCGACGCGAAATAGAGCGCAAGTATTCCGGCAGCTACTGTGATGATCGCCGAGCCTGCCAGATCAAAACGTGCGAGCAGGAACTCGGCTGTAACCATGCCCACGATGCCGCTGGGCCGGATCGTCCCTCCAATGAGCCACTGCTTGGGCAAAAGTCCGCAAGCCGTCGAAACACAAAACCAAAGGGCGAGCGAGCCGATCACCCGGAACCAAGGGCTCTCAATAGCAGCAGAGCGTACCCATTTCCAGCCAAGTCCCCAGACGTGTATCGGAAGAAGAAAAACGCTGACCCCGAAGATCTGTAGCAAGAGATCAGCCCAGTTTGCGCCAAAAATGCCAAGTAAATTATGAGTGCGCACGGATCCAGACGCCGTATTCCATGACGGGTCAGCGGCCGAATAGGACAGTAGGCTCAGCGAAACGGCCAAGCCCAGAAGAAACAATAAGATACCCACGGCTTCATTGAGCCGGGTGTAACGAGTCGGTGAAAGAAACATCATCCGCCGTTGCGGAAGAGAAAACCAGAGCGACCACCATTATGCCAAAGAGTTCGTCTTCGGTCACCTTAGGCCGACGCGTTCAGTCATACCTCCGAAACGACGAGCCGGAGATAATGAGGTGTACTGAGCCTCTCCCATGTTGTGGAGTCTTCTTTTTACCTGACATGCGAGCTACCAAAATAGTGGCCACTCTTGGACCTTCCACTGACTCGGAAGAAATCATTCGCAAGCTCTTTGAGTCGGGCGTTGATGTTTTCCGGCTGAATGCGTCGCATGGCACGCACGAGGACCATGCCAGGCGCATCGATTGGGTCCGGAAACTTTCGCCCGAGTTCAAATCCCACGCCGGAATCCTTCTTGACCTTCAGGGACCCAAGATCAGGCTTGGAACTTTCAAGAATGGGCCCTGCTACCTTCGCGAAAACACTATCTTCACGATTACTACCGATGTCGTAGAGGGCGACGAGACGATTGCCTCGACAACTTATGGGGAATTTGCTCGCGACGTGAAAGCCGGCGATCCCGTATTGCTGGCTGATGGCTCCGTCCAGCTCCGGGTGGTCGAGACAAACGGCATCGCGGCGCTATGTGAGGTCGTAACGGGCGGCTATGTGAACGACCGGAAAGGAATCAATTTACCGGGCGTCAACATCAGCACGCCATCTTTATCCAAGAAGGACGTCGCGGATGCGCACTTCGGCGTCGAGCAAGGGGTTGATTTTTTTGCGCTCTCCTTCGTGCGCCAGGCGCGGGATGTGCTGCGCTTGCGCCATCTCCTGGAGGAAGTCGATGCCAAGCAGCCCATCATCGCCAAGATCGAGAAGCCGGAAGGGTGGCACAACCTCGACTCCATTCTCGATGAATGCGAAGGCGTGATGGTGGCGCGCGGCGACCTCGGCGTTGAAATGGCGATGGAGCGCGTGCCTGCTATCCAGAAAACAATCCTCGAAAAAGCGCGAGCTCGCGGGCGGTTTGCCATCACTGCCACGCAAATGCTGGAATCGATGATCGAAAATGCCATGCCGACGCGAGCCGAGGTGAGCGACGTAGCAAATGCAATTTACGATGGAACCAGCGCCATCATGTTGTCAGCCGAAACATCGGCGGGCAAACACCCGGTCGAAGCGGTAAAGGTTATGGCGCGTATCGCCTGCGAAACGGAACAGTCGCTTCATACGAAAGGCTTCGCAAAGGTTCGGCCGCTGGAAGAATTGGCGATTCCAGAGATCATCGCGGATGCCGCCTATCAGTGCGCTCGCTCGGCTGCGGTGACTGCATTGGCGGTCGGCACTACGTCCGGAGCGTCCGCCCGTCTGCTCGCGCGCTACCGCCCGCCCGTGCCGATTTACGCGTTCACGTCGCACGAAGCCGTGGCCCGCCAGCTGTCGGTTGTTTATGGCGTGGACCCGATCATTTCACCTGCTATCGAATCGACCGATCAAATGCTTAATCAAATGGAGCGGCTGCTTATCGAAACGGGGAGAGTTCGTCCCGGTGACAACATTGTCTTCGTTGCAGGTCAGCCAGTGGGCCTCCGCGGCTCAACGAATATGTTGAAGCTCCACCGGGTAAGCGGCATCCGTTCATAACGAATGTACGACGCTATCCTGATCGTTTCTTTCGGCGGCCCAGAGAAGCCGGAAGACGTTATACCGTTTCTCGAGAACGTAACGAACGGACGAAACATATCCCAGGCACGCCTGGCCGAAGTCGCTGAGCATTATTATCATTTCGGCGGTAAGAGTCCGCTTAACGATCAGTGCCGGGACCTCATCCAAGCGCTGCGCTCTGAACTCAATGCCCACCGCGTTTCGCTGCCCATTTACTGGGGCAATCGGAACTGGGATCCGTTGCTGCCGGATACTTTGCGGCAGATGCGCGATGAGGGAATTCGGCATGCTCTCGCATTCGTTACCTCTGCCTATAGCTCCTATTCAGGCTGCCGCCAATATCGCGAGAATCTGGCCGCTGCGCAGATCGAAGTGGGAGAGGGCGCACCCGAGATTCACAAATTGCGGGTCTTCTACAATCATCCTGGCTTTGTACTCGCGAGTGCCGATCGCGTCCGGGAAGTTTTGGATCACTTTTCAGGAAGCGAGCGCTCGGGCGTTCACCTGGTCGCCACCGCTCACAGCATTCCGTGCTCCATGGCGCAAAGTAGCGATTACGAAAAGCAGCTCCGCGAGACTGCCCGCCTTGTGGCCGATGCTACTGGCATTGAGAGGTGGGATCTGGTTTATCAAAGCCGCAGCGGTCCTCCCACTCAACCCTGGCTTGAGCCGGATATTCTCGACCACCTCAGAAATCTGCGCGCAAACGGCGTAAAGAACGTTGTCCTTGCTCCGATCGGTTTTACTTCCGATCACATGGAAGTGCTCTACGACCTGGATACCGAAGCGCAAGAATTGGCTGGCGAGCTCGGAATCAAGATGGTCCGCGCAGCGACAGCTGGAACGCATCCTGCTTTCGTCGCCGCCATTCGCGAGCTGATCGAAGAACGGCTCTCCGCTGATCATCCGAAGGCAGCTATTGGTCTGTTTGGCCCGAATCACGACTTTTGCCCGAAAGATTGCTGCCCCGCTCCTCAACGGCCCGATAAACCTCCCGCTTCGGAAGTCCCAGCTGTCTCGCAACAGTCTTGATGGCATCCATCCTGGGAACACCCTGCTTTTCGAGCAGGTCCACGCTCTCGGCTGGGTCGCCCACCGCAGCATGCTCCGCAGCGCGTGCGATTACCAGCGTGATCTCCCCTTTTATCGAGGCCCGCGATTCGAGCTGCTCGCGAATCTGTGCCGCTGTTCCGCGGAGGAACTCTTCGTGAAGTTTGGTGAGTTCCCTGGCAAGAACGACCTCTCTGATACCCAAGATCTCCTCTATGTGAGTCAGTGTCTCCAGAATGCGGTGAGGGCTTTCATAGGCGACGAGTGTTGCTCCCTCCTCTCTCAGACTCTCCAGCTTTTTGCTTCGCGCAGTGGCTTTGGGCGGTAGAAATCCTATAAACAGGAATGAATCTGTCGGGAGGCCCGAACCAACGAGCGCGGACAAAATCGCTGAAGCACCGGGGATCGGCACAACCTCGATGCCTTTCTCGATTGCTCCGGCTACCAACCGGTAACCTGGATCGGAAAGAAGCGGAGTTCCCGCATCGCTGACGAGTGCGACCGATTCTCCGCGCTGCAGTCTTTCGATCAACTCGACCGCGCGGGCCGCTTCGTTGTGCTCGTGATAGCTGATGAGGGATTTTCGAATGGTGAAGTGCGCCAGCAGCTTTTGGGTCTGCCGCGTGTCTTCGCAAGCGATTACTGACGCCTCATCGCGCAGAATGCGGAGCGCTCGAAGCGTAATATCTTCGAGGTTTCCAATGGGCGTCGCTACAACGTAAAGAGTTCCGGGCAACCACTTGCAGTTTATCTGCCCTCGGGGTTCTCTGCGCAATCCTCTGCGGATGGAGATCGCGCAATGAGAACTTCGCTAATGCCGTAGCAGAATACTGAACTCTTCGCCTTTGGCGTCGAGAATGACCGTGCTCCCCGGCGGGATCTCGCCTTGCGAAACAAGCGCGGCTACGGGCTGGATAAAGTTTCGCTGGACAGTGCGCCTGAGTTCACGGGCCCCGTACTCCAGGCTGGTGCCATTGTCGAGCAACAGCTTTCGTCCGGCTACTGTACATTGCAGCCGGAAAGCGCGAAAGCCGAGCCGGTTGTGAATCAGCCGGCCAAAGCCGCCTAGGATCTGATCCAGGATGAGATCACAAGCGTCGCGATCAAGCGGTTTATACGTGATCACAGAATCGATCCGATTCACGAACTCGGGTGAAAACTTCTGCCGGACAGCAGCCATTCCAATGCTCTGCATTCGGCAACTGTCCTCAAGCGGCTTGTATGGCAGCATTGCTTCATAGCCGAAGTCGGGCTTATTGGCTCGCTGAATTGATTTTGCCCCAAGATTGCTCGTCAGAAAGATCAGGCAGCGTTCGAAGTTCACTGTCGTGTTGTCGCCAAGGCGCAGACTCGCCCGGTCGAGAATGCCGAGCAGCAGGCGGCTGATAGAAGCTGCTGCTTCTTCGATCTCGTCGAACAGGATCAGCGAAATTTCGTTCTGCTCGCTGGCTACACCATTAATCTTTGCCTGCGTCAGCATCGGCTGTGTTTCGCGGTGACCCAAATAGCCTGGAGGCGCCCCGATCAGCTTGGCTACTTCGTGCTCCATCTGGAACTCGCCGCAATCTACTTTCAGCAGGTTCTTACTGTTTCCGTGAAGAATCTCCGCGAGTGCTTCGACCGTTCGCGTTTTGCCGGTTCCCGTGGGACCGAGCAGCAAAACTACACCGACAGGACGTCCCTCGGGCGATAATCCCGTCTGCTGCATTTGGATATACGGGACGATCGCCTCGATTGCCTCTGGCTGTCCGATCAGCAAATCGCTGAGTCGCGCAATGAGACCATCGGGATCTTCGGGCAGCTTGGAGCGCTTGGTACGCCCCGCAAGAGTATGAGATCGCATCCGTCCTCGGGTGAAGAGATTCAGCTAGCGCAGCGCGTCTTCACGGACAACGCGGTATGCGCTCACTGGTTCGATTTCTAACGACCGGAGTCTAGCCCGTACTGAGCTCTCGCGGCGTCGCCATGTAGCCACCACGGCGGAGGGGTCAGTCGTTTGCTGGAGCTAAGTTGTAAAGGGACAAGAATTTGGGAAGCGGAGAATGTCTTGCCGTTATATTTCGGGCTCTTGTGACCGCATGGAAAAATGAGCGATCAGGTGATCGCTTCACATCATCGCCACAGGGGGTGCCGGCTCGTCAGGACTGCCCGCCGTCGACAGAGGCCCGCGAATCATCAGGAACGCAAGCAGGATCAGCACGCCCAGTCCTGCCAAATAAGAAGGGTGCTGAAAAATCTTCAGGTGCTCCCGCACGCTTGCGGGTGCAAATTGCAGTCCTGCCCAAACTAAACCGAGGATTGCTTCGCCGGCGATGAGTCCGGAAGCCGTTAGAACACCCGTGTTTTCTACTCGTGCTCGTTGAGCCTCGTTATAGCCGCGGCGTTTTGCGACGCCATCGCCTATCCAGCGGATCACGCCGCCTACGAAGATCGCGAACGTTGTCTCGAAGGGGAGATACATGCCGACTGCAACCAGCATGGGACTCTTTACGTTCATGGCGATGAACGCGAATCCCATCAAGATGCCGACTACCACCAGCGGCCAAGGCATGTCGCCGCCGACAATACCTTGAGCTAACAATGCCATCAGACCTGCTTGCGGAGCCGGGAGCTGCCGGTCACCGAAGCCGGTACCCCCCGCCCTAATGTTACCTTCGTGGAGGAGTACAAGCGGGAAGTACATCACGAGACTTGCAACGACGACGGCCAGCAGTTCGGCAATCTGAATATTGCGCGGCGTACCGCCGAGGATGTAGCCGACTTTGAAATCCTGGAGCAGTTCTCCGGCAACGGCTGACGATACGCACACAACGGTTGCTACGCCCAAAACAGCTGCAACGCCGCCTGCGCCGCCCACGCCCAGCGAGACCATTAGCAGCGCGGCAATAATCAGCGTCGAAAGCGTGAGGCCGGAGACCGGATTGTTCGACGATCCGATCATCCCGCACAAGCTGCCAGATACCGTGGCAAAAAAGAAACCGAGAATCAGCATGATCGTTGCCGCGACGATTCCGCCCACCACCTGCCCCGAAAAATAGATATAGAGCGCAATCATAAACGCGAAAACTACCCCAATGAGAGCAAACACAACTTTCGAGCTCATATAGCGCTCGGTCCTCGAAAGAGCCGAGGTTTGTTCGGTAGTTTGCCGCATGTCGCTTACCGCTCGGTTCAGGCCCGTTACCAGGCTGTTTCTCATGCGAAACAACGTGTAAGCTGCGCCCACCAGCATGCCTCCAACAGCGATCGGCCGCACCACATAACGCCAGACGCTTGCCGCCATATCACTCCATGAACTCTGCGGAGCTCCGGCCGGAAAGAATGCGTGCAACTGTGGACCGAGAAAGTAGATGAGAAGCGGTACCATCAAACCCCAGGCGAGTACACCTCCGGAGAATTGAATCGCGGCTAATCGTGCGCCGATCACATACCCGACGCCCAAGTAAGCCGGACTCACACTGGGTCCCGAGAACACCGTTCTGCCACCCGTTGGCAAGAGGTTGTGAGAACCCGCGCCACCGAGTCGGACGCGGCTACTGCCGAGCTGCCCGATCGGAAACGAAAACTCGGCATCGGCCGCGAACAGACCAAACCGGCCCAAGAGAAAGATCACGCCGCCTACTCCGATATTCCAGAACAGGTACTTCGCGGCGCGTGCGCCTCTCTGGCCGGCTTTATGAATCTCCGAGGCCGCGACTGATTCCGGAAACGGCAGCTCCGGATCGTCGACCATGATGCGCCGGACGAGTGAGATAAACAGGACTCCGAGAACGCTTCCGACCAGAATCAGAGCGCTCGTTTTCCAGTAGGCGTCGCGGAAACCAAACGAAGGCCACGCATGTGACAGCACAAAGGCTGGAATGGTGAAGATGGCTCCGGAGGCGACTCCTTCACCGATAGAGCCACTCGTCCGCGCTATATTTTCTTCGAGGAGCGATCCCTTCCAGGCTCTTAAAACGGCCATGCTGATCACGGCGGCCGGGTATGTAGCAGCCACCGTAATTCCGGCCTTTAAGCCCAGATATGCGTTAGCCGCTCCAAGCACAACCGTCATGCAGAGCCCCAGCAGGATTGCCCTGACGGTAAGCTCTCGCATCCGGACATGTTCCGGCACGAATGGTTTAAAGCCAGCTGGTGTGCTCATTTATTGAATTCGTGTTGTTATTGTAGGCATCCCGTACAGCATTGCCGCTTTTCGAAAAAAGTACTGCCGGTAACTGAGTCCATGGACCGGGCCACGAACTTGTCATTCTACTCGGACTTAGAGTAACTTCGAGGCAACGGAGGACGGTGAGGACCGACATCGATCTAGGAGAGAAGCTGCTGCCTGCGGTCGGATCGCGCCACTCAAAGCTGGGCCGATGGGCAGCTCTCGGCGTCCTTACGATCCTGTATGCTGCGCTGATTGCTGTCCAAATAAACAGGCACCTCTGGTTCGATGAGCTGCTGACGTATCATATTGCGCAAGCCCCATCTCTCGGACGCCTGCTCGAACTGGTTAAAAGATGGGACCTGAATCCGCCGCTGCTGCACGTCCTCGCGCATTTCAGTCTCGTTCTCGCGCATGGAAACCCGATCGCGATCCGCTATCCCTCCATCCTGGAATTCTACATAGCGAGCGTCCTGCTGTTCTTTTACTCCTCTCGAAAGCTGGGCAGAGCCTTTGCCTCGCTCCCCGTGCTCCTTCTCTGGTACAGCCCGATGTTCCAATACGCGACGGAGGCGCGCCCCTATGCGGCACTGTGCATGTGGTTCTGCGCTCTTCTCCTGCTGCGGGACCTGGCTATACAAGGCGAGCGGCGCGGGTCTGTCCTGATCGCGATTGCTTTCTGTTCCGTTGGACTCTTGAGTGCTCACGTCTTCGGTCCGTTTTCGCTGGTGGCTTTCGCCGTGGCAGAAGCTGTCCGCTACGCTCACACGAAGCAAGTGGACTACCGGCTCTGGGCGGCTCTTTTCCTGCCCCTCGTTCTGGTTGTTTTCTACGTTCCGTTCTTCGAGAACTACTCGGCTATTACTGATTATCCGTTCGCTTTCCAGGCGGGAATGGATAAGGCTGCCTCGTTTTACTGGCATACGTTCCTCAGCGTCTCCGCTTGCCTGGCTTTGGTTTTGCTCTGTGCTTGGCTCTGGAAGCGGCGGTCAGTTGAGCCACAGCGGGGCAGGCTACGTTTGGATGAATGGGCTCTGTTGCTCGTGCTGGTGCTGATGCCAATCGTGTTAAATATGGCTCTGGCGAGCGAGCATGCACCATTTTGGGGACGATATTGCATCACCTCGGCCGTCGCGATCTATTTCCTGTTCGGACTCTTACCGGCTACGCTGACTCGCAACGATCAGGGGGCAGGCTATGCGGCTGGGATCACTGCCGGGGCGCTTATACTCATCCAAAATGTTTTGCTGCCAATAAACAAGAATCGCCTGGAACCTGCGCCCATGAGCGCTGCCATGCTCGCAGCGATAAAGCCGGAGTTGCCTGTCGTTGCCGCGAGCGGCCTTACTTTTGTTGAGATGGGCCAATACGAGACTCCGCAACTGCTATCGCGCTTGTTCTACTTACAGGATCGAGCTGCGGCCATGCAGTTTGCCCATGCGACGATCTTTGAGGACCTGGGCGATTTTCAGCAGGCGTTTAAGCTGCCTGGGACGATAGAGTCGTACCGGCAATTTACTCGGGACCACCCTGCGTTCCTCGTACTCGGAACCTTCAGCTATCCAGAAGATTGGCTTTTACGTAAGCTGTCGGCCGATGGAGCGGAGATTGTTCGATCGGGAGTTTACCGGACGCCTTACAAAGACAAAACGCTCTACGAAGTTCACTTGAGAGGCAAAGCGTAGGGCTCGGTGATAGGCGAGTCCGCCCTGGCGGGGTGCCTGCGCGGGAATTGAAATTTGTGAATGGCGTCGATAATTCTCTGCTGATCAGATTCGGTCAGCGCGCTATAGAGCGGCAGTCTCAACAGACGGTCGCTGATGTACTCTGCCACAGGACACTGGCCTGCATAGCCGCCGAACCGCAGCCCCATCTCCGAAATGTGCAAAGGCATGTAATGAAAAACGCTCAGGATCTGCTCCGATTTAAGATGGTCAATCAGCGCGGCCCGGCTTTCCGAATCTGGCATGACCAGGTAGAAGATGTGGTAAGTCTGGCCGCAATGAGGCGGCACAAAAGGCAGCCGGACGTTCCACTCTTGCGCCCAACCGGATAGTGCCTGCTGGTAAGTGAACCATCGCGCTGCGCGCTTCGCCTGAATGGATTCGCGCACTTCAAGCTGGGCATACAATATGGCCGCCAATATGTCCGAGGGCAGATAGCTCGAACCCATGTCTACCCAGGTGTACTTGTCGACTTGCCCGCGGAAAAACTGTTTGCGGTTCGTGCCTTTTTCGCGAATGATCTCTGCCCGTTCGATCAATTCGGGCTCATTGATGAGCAAGGCCCCGCCTTCGCCGCAGCTAAAATTCTTGGTCTCGTGAAAGCTCTGTGCCGCAAGGCTCCCAAATGTCCCAAGCGGCTTACCGCGATAGTCTCCGAACAGGCCATGGGCATTATCTTCGACTATCTTTACGCCATGCTGGGCAGCGATTGCAGTAATCTGGTCCATCTCACACGCAACCCCGGCGTAGTGGACCGGAACGATCGCGCGAGTCGCAGGGGAAATCAGCGCCTCGAGACGTGTCTCATCCAAATTGATCGTGTCCGGTCGAATGTCGGCAAAGACGGGCCTGGCGCCCCGCAGCACAAAAGCATTGATGACCGAAGGAAACGTGAACGAGGGAATAATCACTTCGTCGCCCGGCTTCAAATCAAGTAACAAAGCACTCATCTCGAGCGCGTGCGTGCAGGACGTCGTCAACAGGGCTTTCGAAACGCCCAGGGCACTTTCGAGGATCTTGTGGCACCTGTGGGTAAATTCGCCGTCACCGCAGATGTGCAATGCTTCGAAGGCCTGCTCGATATATCTGGCCTCTGTACCGATTCTGCTGATGCAATTGAACGGAATCGCCGTTCGGGACTCAAAAGGCGTAGAACAGCTTCCTCATGCTGACTAAAAGTGTACTTGTGTTTCTACGGAGGGTCATCCCTGGCGGGTTTTAGTACCGCAGGAACCCCAAATATATCTACACGCCTCCGGCCCGGTATTCAAGAGCACATCGAGCGCCGACAATTGCGGATCAAAGGGCGGGTATAGCTGAGCGTACTCAGGATAGTCATACGACATCCATTCCACCGAGATCCCCGTAACCTGCAACGCCTCGACATCGAGATAGGCCTTCGCGGCAGGACCGCTGATGTAGTGCGTCGCTCCAACGCTCTTCAGAATCGCCAGCAGCCGGTCGGTCTTTGCGCCCTCGGAAGCGAGGCTGGAGCTCCGCAAGAATTTGGTTCCGGCGATCCCGAGTTCCCGAGCCAGTTCGACCGTCGTATCAATAGTAAACTCCGCTAGCGACACCGGCGGATTGGTGTACCAGCGATCGAGCATGGGCCGGTAACGTGTAAAATAAGGCGCTTTCGCATAGTTGTGCCTTATTGTTTCGAAGTGCTTTCTGGCCCAAGCGGTTTCAGATGCCATACGCATCTCGCAGATACTCGTCTCTTTGATTCGGCCCCCGGTCGATTGCAGCGGGATGGTGAGCCATTTAGCTCCCGCTGCCGTTTTGATCCGATTGCGGTTTCGCCAGCCGTGCCGGTCGTATTGGACATCGTCGTAAAAAATGAAGAGGTCAGCCTTATATATCTGGTGAAAGTAACCGCGCCATGGAATATACGACGGCTGAAGAACCACACACTTCACGTGTTCTTCTCCCGCGCTATTTCGCCGCCTCGTCCCATTCCAACTCCCCTCTGCGGATCAACGCCGCCTTGTCCACCTCAATGATCCAGCGCTTGCGGACGAGCTCGTCGACCGCCCTGCCGTAGAGCTTGAGATACTCCTGGCGGGTTGCGTAACGCTCGTCGATAGACTTGCGAGGATCGCCTGCGTTAGCCCGCTCGGAGGCGGTTCTGGGAAAGGGTAGATAGGATCCTTCAAACGCCACGCGCTGTTCAGGCGAGCCAATCGCGGGATCACGCAGGTTCCAACCCGTATAGGTGGCAAGCGGAACCGTGATGGCGGGCAAACGCACGCCATCACGCTCGTTGCCATCCGGATCTACTTGCGGCACGAGCACCGGAAACGCCTTGCCGACTCGCGGCGGTTGCACGCTGAGAAGGCCATTCTGCCAGTCGCGTCCGAAGTCCAGACGGTAGGCCGTATTTGCCTCGCTTGGTTTGTGGACATGAGGAAGCACAGGAAACGAATATCGCTCGAGGGGAACCAGAGTGGAGTCTGCAAGTTTCGGATAACTGCTTTCGGGTGGAGCGCTGTTGTTGCAAACCCAGGCATTCATGTTCGCGATCATGGCGCGCCAGAAATAGCGAACTGGCAGCGGCGATTCGGGTTGCTGTCCGGCGAGATCATCCGCGCCTCTCTCGGGTGGAAACGGTCCGGAAAAGTGTTGTAGGCCCGTGAATTGATAAATGCGAACGTTGGGTGAGATCGGTGCGTCGCGCTGCCCATCAGCGGTCGTGTGAATGAGGGAGGCTGCTCGGCCCCAGTATTCGTAGGAAGTATTGGAGAGGAAGATCTTCGGCACTACACCGTCCTGGCGTGCGCGGTCGAGCAAGCCGCCGCGTTCACCCGTTAAAGGATCCGTTTCGGGTTCATCCGTGAAAGGAAAGATATCGGTCGGGAAAAACACGGACGAGGTAGGTTGGGCATCTCGCGAGGGTTGGGCAAAACGGTAATTAAAACTGCCTCGGCCAGCGCCTGCAACGTGCGCGAGAACTCCGT
>JAABUQ010003782.1_pt1 | contig 26895 bp, 27 predicted proteins | sample 5560001 | NCBI WGS metagenome assembly JAABUQ01 (sample SAMN10711888, study PRJNA513371) | rock metagenome | isolation source: Antarctica rocks | place: Antarctica: Victoria Land, Finger Mt nord | collected 2015-12-18 | reverse complement strand
TTGGCGGCATTAAAGGCGTGCCCGATGGCGTTCCGCAACTCCACGACTTTCAACGCCACCTCCACCAAGTCCTTTACATAAATGAACTGCATCAGCCGATGCCCTTCGCTCGGCAAAATGACAGCTCTTCCAGCACGGAAGCGATCCCAGAAGAAAGCTTCCCGATAATACGGGTTGCCCGGCCCATACACGAAGGGAGGCCGCAACGTGACCAGCGGAAACCCGGTGCGCTGGTGCATGCGGAACAGCGCCCGTTCGCTCATCGCCTTATTGCGGGCATACAGGTTGGGGTGATCGTCAGGAGCAAGCGCGTCGCCCTCATGATGATTGAGGCCGTCGCCATAGGCCGCTACGCTGGACATAAAAACGTAGCGGCCCACTTTTCCGTCGAAGATGCGCGCCGTGGCTTCCACCTGTGCTCCGGTTGTACCGTGCCTCCAGTCATACACGTTGTCGTAAACGGCATCGAAACGGGTGGAGCCCACGGCGGCACGCACGCTGGCCGCATCGTTTCGGTCCGCGATTAAGTTACGGACGCGCTTACTGAACGGGTGATCGGGCTTCCTGTGGAGAATGTGAACTTCGTGTCCGGCATGAACGAGTTGGCTGACCAGCAGCCGGCCGATAAACTGGGTTCCACCGATGATAAGAATGCGCTTCGAGTCGGAACCCTCAAGGCTCGCAGTGCCTTTTTTCTTTGCGCTGTGGGGAGCGCCCGATACTCCTGGCGGAGGCATGTCTCTTACTTAATACGTTAGACGCCCCACTTTCGGAGGCGTCTTTAATCGTAATATTCCAGGCCGAGGTGGGTGATCAAATCCTCACCTTTCATCCAGCGAAGCGTGTTCTTCAACTTCATAAGTTGGATGAAAATATCGTGCTCCGGATACAATCCCGGCGCCGTCATCGGACCTTTGAAGTAAAAAGAGAGCCATTCCTGAATGCCCTTCATCCCCGCCCTTTGCGCCAGATCCAGGAAAAGCACTAGATCCAACACGAGCGGCGCGGCTAGAATCGAGTCCCGGCAGAGGAAATCGATTTTGATCTGCATCGGATAGTTAAGCCAGCCGAAGATATCGATGTTGTCCCAGCCCTCTTTGGCGTCCCCGCGCGGCGGATAGTAGTTGATACGGACGGCGTGGTACAGGTCCTTATACAACATCGGGTAGAGATCCGGCTGCAAGATCTGCTCCAGCACGGAAAGCTTGGTCTCTTCCTTAGTCTTAAATGAACCGGGATCTTCGAGCACCTCTCCGTCACGATTGCCGAGGATGTTCGTTGAAAACCAGCCGTTCACGCCCAGCATGCGAGCCTTGAACCCCGGCGCCAGCAGCGTCTTCATGTAGGTCTGCCCGGTCTTGAAATCTTTGCCGCAGATGGGAACTTCGTTTTCGCGCGCCAGTTCCAGCATGGCCGGAACGTCGGTGGTCAGGTTGGGCGCGCCATTCGCAAACGGCACGCGCAGCTTCAACGCCGCGTAAGCGTAAATCTGGCTGGGAGCGATGTCGGGGTCGTTATTCCGTAATCCTTCTTCGAACGTCGCCACGCTCTGATGCACCGCCGCCGGCTTATGGAAAACTTCCGTGGACCCGCACCAGATCATCACCAGGCGGCTGCAGCCTTGCGCCTTTTTGAAGTCCTGAATGTCCTGCATCAGCGCTTCGGCCATTTCCATCTTGCTGCCGCCGGACTTCACATTCGGTCCGTTGATTCTCCGGACGTAGTTCTGGTCGAACACCGCTTTCATCGGCTTAATAGCCGAAAGCGGCTCCTTGAGCTTCTCCAGCAGCGGGCTCTCCAGCACTCTTGCCCGCGTCGCCGCTTCGTAGCCGTTATCCTCGTAGATGTCCCAAGTGCCGAACGAGAGGCATTCGAGCGGCGCAAGGGGAACGAACTCCTTGATGCGCGGCGTTCGACTCTCCGTCCGCTTCCCCAGACGAATCGTGCCAAGCTGTGTCAACGAGCCGATTGGCTGGCCTAAACCTTGCTTGATCGCCTCGACGCCTGCGATGAAGGTGGAGGTCACGGCGCCCATGCCGGGAATCAGAATGCCTAACCTCCCATCGGCGGGCGCGATGGTAACGTTATCCTGCTTTGACAATGCGAATTTCTCCTGACGACGCTGCGTGTGGCCCTGTGCATGGGGTAAGCCCCAAAGCGCGCCAGGCCGCAGGCAGCCCTACGCGTTATACTAACATTCGATGTCGCTCGACGTTACGGGAACCGTCTCAACGCTGATCGTCGACGACGAGCAGCTCGCCCGGGAAGAACTCGCCTACCTGCTGAAAGAGTTCCCTGAAATCGAGATTCTGGATTCGGCTTCGAACGGCCTCGAAGCGCTAGACATGATTGAGCAGCTTGAACTCGATCTAGTCTTCCTGGACGTGCAAATGCCCGGCCTGGACGGTTTGGGACTGATCGCCAAGCTGCGTGAGAAACGCATCGCGCTGCCTCACTTCGTACTCACCACCGCCTTTGATAGCTACGCCGTGGAAGCGTTTCGTTTGGAAGCCGTGGACTACCTGATGAAGCCCATAGAAAAAGAGCGGCTGGCGGAAACGATCGGCCGCGTGAAGCGCATTGTGGAGGAAAAGCAGCAGCCGGAGAAGTTTGCCGACGTGGGCGCTTCCAAAAACCTCCTGCAGCGCAGCAAGCTTCTGGTAAAGGCCAACAACCGCAATCTGATCGTGGACGCGCAGGACATGATCTATGCGACCATCGACGACGGCCTGATAACCGTTGTGACTTCGCACTTCGAAGGACAGTCGAACTACCGCACGATTGAAGAGTTGCAGTCGAACTTGGACCCGAACCTTTTTTGGAGGGTTCACCGGTCGTTTCTTGTGAACATCAATAAGATCCGGGAAGTGATTCCCTGGTTTAAGTCCAGCTTCCAATTGAAGATGGATGACAAGAAACAGACGGAGATTCCGGTTAGTCGTATTCAGACGAAACGGCTCCGGGCGCTGCTTAAAATATGAGTGCTTAGCGGTAACGCTCTTCCAAGTGCTGCAACCGCGCATCGAAGACCTGTTCGACGCGCAACAGAGCTTGCGTTTGCGCATCAAAACGGGCGTTCATCTCGTTGCGAAGACCGTCGAACTTAGCATTCATCTCACTGCGTAACGCATCAATCTGACGGTTATTTACCAACATCGCAGCTAATACCGCAGATGTTGGTATAACAATCGATAGTAAGGTGCCCTGATCCAATTCCTCCCATCTTCTCAGATCCGGCCCGGTTCAGCAATCAGCCAAGCGCTAGCCCAATACTATTGCGCATTCTGCTTCGGTGTTTGCTCTTTCGCGAGACGCACCCGGGCGCTATCCAGCTTCTTTTGGACCTTCGCCAGTTCGTCGGGCTCCACATCCGCGGACGAACTCGCCGTCATGGCCTTCAAAGAAGTTTGCCACTGCGCAATCGCTTCTTTGGTTTTGCCCTGCTTGAAGTAAACGTCGCCAAGATGGTCGTGAATCGTGGGATCCTTACTCGATAATTGTAAAGATCGCGTGAGCTGCTGCGCGGCTTCGTCCAGCCGGTTTTGATGGAAGTAGACCCATCCCAGACTATCCAGAAACGCGTAATTGTCGGGCTGCAACTGAATCGCGCGCTTAATGAAATCCTGCGCCTCTTGCAACCGGACATTTTCGTCCGCCAACATATAGCCGAGGTAGTTCAGCGCGGAGGCGTTATTAGGGTCCAAATCGAGTACTTGGCGAAACGACTTCTCGGCCAACTCAAACTTCTTCTCGCGTTCGTAACCGGCGCCGCGCATGAAGAGAACGCTCGCCTTATCTTCGTTGGTCTGCGAAAGCTTGTCCGCTTGGTCGAGCGCCTTATTCATCTCATTGAAGTTCTTGCCCTTTTGATAGACTTCCGCCATCGCCAAGTAGGTCTGGCGATCGTTCTTCCCGTCGAGCAATGCCTTCAGTTCGGCAATCGATGCGTCGGTCTTGCCCTGGTCCGCCAGCAACTGCGAGTAGGCGCCGCGAATAGCACGGTCCTTCGGAGTCTTCTTTAAAGCCGCCTCCACTTCCGCTTGGGCTTTGGCATAGTCTTTCGAGACCCGGTAAGTTTCAATGACTTCCGCTTCGGCTTGCGGCGCGGCGTCGGGATCAATCGACGGAACTTGGCGGAACGCTTCTACCGCCTTTTCGTACTGCTCGTTCTCGCGGTATAACGCGCCTAACTGCAGCGTCATCCTCTCGCGATAACTCTTCTCGGCCGGGCTGTAGGTGTGGCGGGTGGTCGAATCGAGCAGCCCCTTAAGCGCCGTAATTGCGTCGCCGGTCCGGCCTTCCTCCTGAAGCAGCCCCACTTCGCTGTAGCGCACTTCGGGATTGTCCCCATCCAGTTGCTTCGCCTTGTCCATCGCCTTGCGCGCATGCACTAAATCTTTTTGCTCCCGGTAAATCTGGGTCATCCCTATATAGGGAGTTGCGTCCTGAGGATTCGCAGCCGCCAGATCCCCATACGTTTTCAGCGCATCCTCAAACTTGCCGCCCAGCGCCTGGTCTTGCGCCAGCGCCTGAATCCACTCGGCGTGCGTCGAATCCAGCTCAATCGCCTTCTTATAAGCGTCCGCAGCCAATGCATATTCGTGCATGGCTTCGTAGTTCGTCGCCAGAGCGAGATAAGACCGCGGCGAGGGATGTTTCTTCGTCAGCCGTTCGAGCAGCGCCGAAGATCCCTTCGCATCCCCGCGATCGGAGTAAACACTGGCCAACCCGGTCACCGCATCTTCGTTGTCCGGATCGATCGTCAGCACTTTCTTGAACGCCGCCTCCGCGTCCACGGAGTTTTCAAGCACTCGATCCAAACGCCCCAACATCACCAGGCTGTCGACGTCCTTGGCGTCTTTCTCCGAAATGATCTTGTACTGTTCGATAGCACGGCGCACCATCCCCTCATCGATGTGGCTGGCCTGTGCGTCCCCGATTTCCTGGGTGTAGATGTGCGCCAGGACGCGCCGGGCATTTAGATCGTTCGGATTTTTCTTCAGTGCATCTTGGGCCTCTTCGACCGCCTCCCGCGTGCGCCCCGAAACCCGGTACAACTCCGCGATGTCTTCCACCAGGAACGACGTGGTCGGATCTTCCTTCATCGTCAGGCGGTAGTTCTCGATGGCTTTGTTTACGTAGTCGCTGCGATTGCCGTATGTCGCCGCCAGCTCCTCATACAGATGTCCCAGCGAAAAGTGGTAGTACGCTGCCGCCTTGGGCGAACTCGCCTCTTTCGTAGGCGCAGGCTGGGACTGCTTTCCGTTCGGATTATCCGCGGGAGTCTGCGCCGCGATCCGATCGGCGGGCCATAGGAACCCGGCCAGCACGGCGACAAGAACTGCGCCTGGAGCGCAAATAGGTTTAGAGTAGGGGTAAGGCATTCGACCGCTTCGGGAAAGTAACGGGAGTGGGGGGCTCGGGCTGGGATGCGCTGAGTGTTGCCCTTAGTATAGCTCCTAAAATACCGATGCCAGCCGGGTGCGCGGCGTTGCTCGCGACGCATGTAAACAGCGGACCTTTTTCGTCTCTATTCATCTTTTACCCGTTTGCCCCGTCCGTCTTCCCCGCTCATTGTCGTTCTCGGGCCCACCGGTTCCGGCAAATCCGAACTCGCGCTGGTTCTCGCCGAAACCCTAGGCGGCGAGATCATCAACTGTGACTCCATCCAGGTTTACCAGCGCCTCGATATCGGATCCGCCAAGCTCAGCCCGGCGGAACGAAGAGCTATCCCTCATCACCTTATCGACGTAATCGATGTGGAGGAGGAGATCACCGCCGGTGCCTACGCCCGAATGGCGCGGCTCGCGGTATCCGGCGTTCACGACCGAGGGCACGTTCCCATCGTGGCCGGTGGTACCGGTCTTTACCTGCGCGCTCTGCTCGACGGCTTATCTCCCGCGCCCGTCCGTGACGGGGAACTTCGTGAACGGCTCGGCCAACTCGCCGCCCGCCGGCCCGGCGCCTTGCATCGCTATCTCCGCTTCTATGACCGCCAAGCCGCGCGCCGCATTCACCCGAACGATCTCCAAAAGCTGATTCGCGCTGTGGAGATCACCTCCCTCGCTCAACAGCCCGTCACCGCGACACAAAGCCAGCCTCGCGAAGCTTTTTCAGGAATTGTCCCCCTTAAGCTAGGTCTTGCTCCCGATCGAGCGCTCCTTTATAAGCGCCTCAACGGACGCTGCCGCTCCCTGTTTGAACAAGGTTTGCTGAACGAAGCCAAATCGCTGCTCGATGCCGGCTTCTCACCGAACCTGCGGCCCCTGCAGTCGCTCGGCTATAAGCAGGCCTTCCAGCATTTGACGGGCGGCTTACCGTATGAGGACGCCATCGAAGAATGCCAAGCCAAAACCAGGCAGTTCGCCAAGCGGCAGATGACTTGGTTTCGCAAGGAACAGAATGTCCACTGGCTCCAGGGCTTTGGCGCGGACACCGCCATTCGGCGCGAGGCCCTCGATCTGTGCCGGAACTTTCTCGCGTTAGCATGAAGACGTGCGATGGTGCCGACCCCTTCTCTTCGTTTCCAGCCTGTGGGCCGCGCAGTTAGCACAATCGGCTACCGTCCTCGTCCTGCAATTCCACAACAACTCACAATATACGGATTTGAACTGGGTCGGCGAGAGTATCGCGGACACGCTTCGAACGGAATTCAGCGCCGCGAACCAGATCGTACTCGACCGCGACTCCCGGGCCGAAGGCATGCGCCGCCTGTCTCTGCGGCCGGACGCCGGGTTTACGAAGGCCACTCTCATCCGTTTGGGCCAAACCCTGGACGTCGACTACCTTTGCTATGGCAGTTACGACGTCAACTTGCTTGCGAGCGACAAAGAACTCAAGAACAGCTCTATCCGAGTGACAGCTCGTTTCCTCGATCTGAGGAAAATGCACGAAGGCCCGGAACTATCGGAAGCCGGCAAACTCTCTGATCTGTCCCGCTATGAAGAGCACCTCGCCTGGCAGTCGCTGAAGTACTTGGAACCGGGCACAAACCGGCAGTTTGAACAGTTCGTCACGCCGCAAAAGCTGGTGCGCCTCGATGCGGAAGAAAGCTATGTGCGCGGCTTGCTTTCCTCCAATCCCCAACAGCAGCAGAAGTGGTTTACACAAGCCGCGGCCATTGACCCCAAGTTCTCCAGCCCAGCGTTTGAATTGGGCAAGCTGTTTCTCGCCCGCAAAGAGTATCCGCAAGCCACCTCCTGGTTCCAACACATCTCGACGGCTGATCCGCGCTATCCGGAAGCTCGCTTCAAGATGGGAATCAGCGCCTACGGCTCGGCCGATTACACCTTAGCCGGCAAATATTTTCAGGAAGTGGTGAAGGCATTCCCGCTCAGCGAAATCTACAACAACTTGGGCGCCGCGGAGAACCAACTGAGCCTGCCGGTCGCGCTCGATAATTTCCGCCGCGCTCTGGAAGCCGATCCGAACGATCCAGTCTATGTCTTCAACCTTGGCTCGGCTCTACTGAAGAATAGTTACTTCGATGAAGCGGCCAAGCGCCTGCAGTCCGTCGTCGACCGCAATCCTGAGGACGCAGAGGCCCGCGGGTTACTCGACCGGGCGCGACGCCACGAGACAGCCGCGCCGGGAGCCAAGGCAGAATTCCCCAACCGCCTCAAGCAGAACTTCAATGAAACCGCCTTCCGCCAGTTGAAGGCCATGCTGCAGTCGAAAGGCAGCGAATAATTATCGCTTGTAAAGAGGCGATTTAAAGAGAATTCTTTAAATGGTTGGTTACCAAACGCTTGTTCCGCCGCTTGAAGTACGTCAACAACAAAACCGCTGCTGCGATCAGCAATAAGACCTGGATAATCATCAGAAATCTCCTAATCGAGGGCTGTGAGTGCCCTCTTCTCCTGTCATCTGTCATCGGCCCGATCTCGCAGCGTCTTTAGAGCACATCCGTTGAAAACCGCACCGCCTTACCCTCAACACTTATTCCGCTTCCGACGCAGTTTATAATCGGAGAGCCTTTATGCTGGAGGCTTTCGGCCTAACTGATCCGGGCTGTGTCCGCGCGAATAACGAGGACTATTTCATCAACGACCGGAGCTGTGGGATCTTCATCCTCGCCGACGGGATGGGCGGCGCCAATGCGGGCGAGTATGCCTCGCATCTCAGCGCCGAAAAGCTCCACGAAGTCCTCCGCGAGGCTGCCGTGCGCAACGGCTCGGACACTCTGGAACGCGCCTTCGAGGAAGCCAATTCCGCTGTCCGCCAAGCCTCCAAGACAGATCCGCAGCTAGAAGGCATGGGCACCACGCTGCTGGTGGCGCGCGACATCGGCGACGGCCAGCTCGAAATCGGCAGCGTCGGGGACAGCCGCGCTTACCTGTGGTCCCGCAACGTCCTCTCGCTCATCACCCAGGATCAGACCTGGGTCGCCGAAGTCGGCTCTCGCCTCGGCCTCAGCGACGAAGCGCTGAAGAAGCATCCCATGCGGCACGTCCTCACCATGGCCGTCGGCACCGCCGACCACCTCCGCATCCACTCCAGCACCATTCATATGCGCCTTGGCGACCAGGTTCTTCTCTGCTCCGATGGCCTTCACGGCGTGCTCGACGAAAAAATGTTGCGCGACACGCTTGATTCAGAGAAATCTCTCGGAGACAAATGCCACTACCTTGTCGACGCCGTGAAGGAAAAGGGCGGGCCTGACAACGTAACGGTTTTGTTGCTTCAGCTCCTTTAACCTCAGCGGCTCAGACGCGTCTTTTCGCCACCGGCGGAAGCGCGCATTCTCATACGAGGCCGCCATGAAACTGACCTACTCTTCTCCGTTCGTCTCCCTGCTTCTGATCCCGTTTTTGGTGGTGTTACCACTCCCCGCGCAATCGTCCCTCCCAGCCCCGACAGCCGGCGCGCAAGGTAGCGCGGCCGACAACGCGCTCAGCCAATCAGATCTGCAGATTCGGATGCTCGAAAGCGACGGACCCCAAGCCAAAGTGAGCTCGGCTCCGGTGAAGGGCTTTACGGTCGCAGTCGCAAACGCCTCAGGCGCTGCCGTCGCCGACGCCGCCGTGGCTGTTCGACTCCCCGATAGCGGCCCCACAGGCACGTTTGCCGATGGATCGCATTCCGCCGTCGTCTACACCGACGCGACCGGCCGGGCACATCTCCCGGCGCTTCGCTGGAGCCCGCTACCAGGCCCCCTCGTCATGCGCGTCACCGCCACCAAGGCCAATAGCCACGCCGCTCTTCTGTTTGATGAAACGCTCACCTCTGACACCGCCACTGTCGTGCAAGTACCTGTGACTCCGACTCCGTCCCGCACGGTGTCCGTCGCGCCGCAACCCGGCCAGACTGCCACCACCCCAGCAGTTGCCAGAACGGCCGCGACGCCGCTCGCCACCCCACACGTCAGCGTCGCTACCCCCACTTCCGCCCGCCCCCATGCCCTTGCCTCCACCGCTGCGGCCCAGTCGCAGCCCAGCGTCTCAATCAGCGGCGGCTCCCCGGATGCCCCGTCGTCCCATAGCGGAAAAGCGAAGTGGATCATCCTCGCTGCGGTCATAGCAGGTGGAGCGGGAGGCGCTATGGCGTTCGTCGGCAAAGGGAAAAGTAATCCCGCGCCAGCGCCGCCTGGACTCACCATCGGCACTCCCAGCATCAGCGTAGGCCATCCCTAATCGGATCAAAGCAAGCCAAGACCATGAAGCATCCCTCTCTCTCCTCTTTCCTGCTGGCCCTCTGCGCGGTCGCGTCGCTCGAAGCGCAATTGAATGCCCCTCACGTTGGCGTCGTACGGTACCCCGACGGAGCCGTTCACGCCGTCTCCGGGCTCCCGGCCAATTACGTTGTGGACCCTGCGGTAGCCGGCTCTGCCGATTCCGTTAGCTTCTCTAACAGCGGCGGATTGATCGCTAAGGATGGACGTATCCTCCTCGTCGATGCCGCATTCAAAACCGTTGCCGAATACGACACCGGCGAAAGCGCGCCCGTCGTTAACGTGGATGGTGATCTGAACTCAGCCGTGGCTTGGCTTCCTTCCCGCCACGCCCTGCTGCGCTGGAACGGCGGATCCTTCGTGATGACCGAAGTAAACGGCACCAGCGCTTTGGGCAAAGTGACTTCCGTTCGCCTCGCAGATGCCCACACTGCCAAGCTACTCGCTACCAACAGCGACGGCAGCGTTTCGGAAGCAACCGTTGGGCTTCCGCAAGGCGAACTCACTTCATTGGAAGTGTTGCCCGGAGTGCGAGGCCCTGCTTTCCGCCAACACTCCTTCGTGGTGTTCCGCGACGAGCGCGGCCTCGAGATCGCCAACTCGACCGCCATCGTCCAAACCGTGCCGCTTCCGGCCGCAGACATCAATGTAGATCTCACGTTCGAACGCATGTCGTCCGATTCGCTGCATCTGGTTTCAGCCACCACCAAACAGAACTGGGTCCTGCACTTCGGTAACTCCGCCGCGAGCCTTCTGTTCCAGTTGCCCGAACCGCCCGCCCGCACCGCTCAAACGCTACCCATCCCATCCCAGGAGGCCCAAAAGTGAAGATTTTACTGCTTGCACTCCTGCTCGCGACAGGCGCCAGTGCCCAGAGCGGCCTCTCGTTTTTCATCGATAACTCGAACGGCGTCACGCCGAGCAGCCAGCTTCTGCCGCTTCCTTCCACGTATCTCTTTCCGGATACATCCGTGGGACAAACCGCCAGCATCATCGTGCGCGTGGTAAACCTGTCCACTACATCCCAGGTGGCACTGAACGCAATCTATGTGGGCCTAACCGCGGGATCGAGCACAGCCAATAACAATTTCGCCATCACCGGTCTAGAGAACGCTATCATCGCGCCCCAGAAGTTCAAGCTTTTTTATCTCAGCTTCACGCCCACCGCTGCTGGACACGCTTCCGGCTACCTGCAGGTGAGCGTCGCCGGGCAACAACCCGCTGCCGTTGCGACGCTCTCCGGCAACGGCCTGTCTTCTTCAGTGAGTCTCACCTGTCTAGACAGTCTTACGTCGCAATGTGACGGAAAAACACCGCTTCAAGCAAACAGCTTCACTAATTTTGGCAGCCCCAATGGCGTATCGCTCGGCACGACCTACCCCATTCCGTTTACACTCACAAACAACACGAGCGCCGGTATCCCCGCACCCACCATTGCGAGCACGCTTTACCTAGTCGCACCCTTCAACTCGCCCGATCTTGCCAACTTGCCTGCCACTATCGCTCCAGGGAAGACGGTTACCTTCACGATAGTTTTCACACCACAGCCTACGCTGGGCCCCTCGGGCCCGGAGAACGCAACCCTAACGGTGGGTTCAGCCTCTTATACCCTGCAAGGAAACGTATTGATCGTTAATGGCAGCCGTCCGCCAAACATCACTTACGTGTATAGCGGCACCGGCAAGCCTTGCCAAAACTGTTCCGCATATACCATTAACGTCGGCCCGCTGCCGGATACGCTCACTATGCTCTTCACGGTGGCGAATACCGAGATTTCTGGCACACAATATGCCGATATCACGCTGTCTGCCCCGCCAACCGTATCTGGTGCCGGATTTACCATGTCCCCGGCAACGCTCGTTCAGAGTGGCACCACCTCTCCGGGCACGTGTACCGGACAGCCCCTCACAATCCACCCCGGCTGTAGTCTCACCTTCCAGGTCACCTTCGCTGGCTCTACATCGAGTACCGGAACCCTTCCTATCACTTACATCACCGGCGCCACCACCGGCACCGTGACCTATACTTTTAATGCCCAAGCGCCAACGCCTGTCGGAAGCGCGCAATCCGATCTGCCCGGCCTCGCGCTGATGTGTGGCGCCTCGCCTTGCACAAGCCAGACATTCGGCAGCCAGCAGCAAGTCCAAGCCACACTGCAGGTGTCCGCCGCCACCACTGCTTTAGTTCCCTTGTCCATTAAGTTCACCTCCTCCGTACCCGGCGTAACAGGTGACCCGGCGGTCACGTTCATCTCCCCTGCGAACGCATCGAACATAGGGCCAATTTCTTTTACCCCCAGTTCGCTTACCGGGACGTTGTCGAACGGCCAATCGCAGTTCACCTTCCAAACCGGGACAACAGCGGGAACCATCACCATCACGGCGACCGACCCCGCAACGCTACAGCCGTACGCCTTCACCCTCCCCGTTCTGCCTTCGAAAGTGCAGATTACGTCCAGTACGGCCGTTCGCCAGAACCCAAACCTGGTCGTGACCATCACCGGGTACGACAACACCCATAGCGTCGGCCCACTGTCATTCACGTTCAATGACATCGCTGGAAAGCTTCTCACGCCCAGCGCGATTCCAGTGGACGCTACCTCCGCTTTCAAGCAATACTTCTCCACGAACACTCAAGCAGGCGGCGCCTTCGTCCTGCAAGTGACCTTCCCCGTTGCGGGCGATGTCAAGCAAGTGGGCTCCGTTACGGCTAATCTCTCGAACTCGGCCGGTCAGGCCTCAGTCAGTCAAACCTTCCAGTAAACTTCCCCCCTGCGCTACCGTTGGATCATGCCAGCGGTAGCGCTCTCCATCGCAGGCTCTGATCCCAGCGGCGGAGCAGGCATTCAAGCCGATCTCAAGACCTTTCATCAATTTGGCGTCTACGGAGAAGCGGTGATCACGCTCATCACCGTACAGAACACCCGGCGCGGCTCGCGTGTCGAAATTCTTCCTGCCGATCTGGTCGCGCAGCAGATCGAAGCTGTCCTCGAAGATATTCCTCCCGCCGCCGCGAAGACCGGCGCGCTCGGCAGCATCGAAATCATCGAAGCCGTCGCCGCACTCGTCGAAAAGTTTGCATTCCCGCTGATCGTCGACCCCGTGATGATCAGCAAGCACGGCGCAACGCTGCTACCGGCCGATGCGCAGGAAGCTCTGAAGCGCAAGCTTCTGCCGCACGCTTATCTGGTCACGCCCAACATTCCGGAAGCCGAAGCGCTCACCGGCATGCGCATCGAATCGGAACAGGACATGGCGCACGCTGCCGAACGCCTCCGCGATTTCGGATGCCATGCCTCGCTCGTGAAAGGCGGCCATGATGCCGGAGATGCTGTCGATATCCTCAGCACTCCGTCAATGAGCCACCGCTTCTCACGCCCGCGCACGCTTTCGCGTAACACACACGGAACCGGCTGCACTCTATCCGCCGCGATTACGTCGTTGTTGGCGCTCGGCCACAACCTCGAGACAGCAGTGGAACGCGCCAAGCTCTACGTCTCCTCCGCCATCGAGCTTGCGCCCAACCTAGGCCAGGGCTGCGGTCCTCTAAACCACTTTGTGGACGCAGGTACACCTTAATACTTCGGCACCAACGGATCCACCTTATCGCTCCACGCCGTAATGCCGCCCGTCATGTTCCGCACGTTCTTGAACCCATTCTGCTTCAACAGGTCCACTGCCTTCTGGCTGCGTCCGCCGCTCTTGCAGTGAGCCACAATCTCCGCACTCGGATTCAACTCGCTCAAATGCTTCGGCAACTCACCCAGCGGCATCAGCTTCGCCCCCGGAATCCGAGCAATCTGGTACTCATGCGGCTCGCGCACGTCGATCAGAACAAAATCGTCGCCGCGATCCAGCTTCTGCTTTACCTCAGTTGGTTCAATCACACCCTCGGCGGACACAGGTTGAGAAGACATAGGCTTCACTCCGCAGAACTCCTGATAATCGATCAATTTCGTCACGGTCGGATGCTCGCCGCACACCGGGCAGTTGCGGTCGCGCCGCAACTTCAGCTCGCGGAACCGCATGCTCAAAGCATCGTACAGCAACAGCCGGTTTTTCAGCGTCTCACCAACGCCTAAAATAATCTTCGCCGTTTCAGTCGCCTGCACTACGCCAATCAACCCCGGCAGGATTCCCAGCACTCCGCCTTCCGCGCAGCTCGGCACCAAACCCGGCGGCGGCGGCTCCGGATATAAGCAGCGGTAGCACGGCCCATCCTCATACGCGAACACCGTCGCCTGCCCTTCAAACCGGAAGATAGAGCCGTACACGTTCGGCTTCTTCAACAGCACGCAGGCGTCATTCACCAGGTAGCGCGTCGGGAAATTATCCGTTCCATCCGCGACCACGTCGTAGTCTTTCAAAATCTCCAGCGCGTTTTCGCTCGTCAGGCCGGCGTCGAACTTATCCACGCGCACATTCGGGTTAATCTCACGAATCCGGTCCGCCGCCGAATCGATCTTCTTCCGGCCCACATCGTGCGTCCCGTGAATCACCTGCCGCTGCAGGTTCGATTCATCCACCACATCGAAATCAACCAGGCCGATCCGTCCCACACCCGCAGCCGCCAGATACAGCCCCAGCGGGGCACCCAAACCGCCCGCCCCCACCATCAACACCTTCCCCTGCTTCAGCTTCCGCTGGCCTTCCATGCCCACCTCGGGCAAAATCAGGTGCCGGCTATAGCGCGCAATCTCTTCGTTGGTAAGACTCGCCTCAGCCACGTCGGCGGGGCGTGCAGCCAAGCCAGCCGCGCCTCCCGCAATACTCGGCACAATCGAAATCGTCTCGGTACCCTCAAGCCGCGTCTCGTCTTTATCGAGATACCGAATGTCCTCATCATCGACGTAGACATTCACAAAGCTCCGCAGCTTCCCTTGATCGTTGAAAAGATTTTTTTTGATGTTCGGGTACTGCGCCGTCAACTGCTGCAATGCGTCCGCCACCGTGCCGCCCGTCACTTCAATCGAATCGTTCTGCTCCGTAAACTGCCGTAACGCAGTTGGGATTAAGATTTTGGCCATTTCAATTCCTCCATATCCGCTCTGGTCTGATCGGCGTCCGGCAAAAAGCTCTTCGCATGATGGAACTGCCCCTTTTGCACCGACAGCACCACAAACGAGTACCACGGGCACGAATTCTTCAAATCGGTCTCCGAGAAATAGGCGTCGCAATCGGGATGCGAATGGAAAATGCCAATCACATCCAAGCCGCGCGACCGCGCCTCTCGATCCGCCTTCAACAGGTCTTCCGGCCGCAACTGATACCGCTCGCCCTGTCCGCCCTCCCAGGCATTCTCCAACGTCACCGCTTCAGTCACCATCTTCCGGTCAGCTTGCGTGCGCCCCAACATGGCGCCGCAACACTCGTTCGGGTACACTCGCTCGGCGTGCTCCACCATCATCCGCCACGGCTGCGCCTCAATCTCAATCATTCCAGAAAGACTCGCTGAGGTATTTAAAGCCGCCATCGCAAAGAATCGTCACCACCACCCCGCCCTTGCCTTGATTAGATAAACTCTCCGCCACGCGAGTCGCAGCGACGACGTTCGCCGCTGCGGAAATTCCCACCAGCAATCCTTCTTCACGCGCCAGCCGCCGCGCCTCGGCATACGCGTCTTCCGTCTCTATCCACAGGTTTTCATCCGCCAGCGCCGGATCGTAAATCCCAGGCTGAATCGACGACGGCATATGCTTGGTGCCTTCCAACCCGTGCAGCGGCGAAGCGGGCTGCACCGAAATGCAACGCACACGCGGCAGATCCTGCCGCAAACGTCTCGTCACTCCGGTAAACGTCCCGGTCGTCCCCAGCGCCGCCACAAAATGCGTCACCCGGCGCTCGGTCTGCTCCAGGATTTCCGGCCCCGTCGTCTCGAAATGCGCCTGCCAATTCGCCGGATTGCTGTACTGATCCGGATAGAAATAAGCCTGCGGGTCTGCGGCGTAGATCTCCCGGCACCTCCGCAGCGCCCCATCCGACCCCTCACCGGCCTCCGTCAACACCAGTTCCGCCCCAAAAGCCTTCAAAATCTGCTTCCGCTCCAAAGACGCATTCGAGGGCAAGCACAATTTCACTGGGTACCCCTTCGCGGCGCAGATCATCGCGTATGCAATGCCGGTGTTCCCGCTGGTCGAATCGAGCAGAATCTTCCCCGGCGCCAGTTCTCCGCTCGCCTCCCCACGCAAGATCATATTGAGCGCCGGCCGATCCTTTACGGAGCCACCCGGATTCAAGAACTCAGCCTTAGCAAATACGGAGACATCACCACGCGCCGCAGACCGGATTTCAAGCAGCGGCGTATTGCCAATTCTGCTCAACAGGTCAGTATGGGCAAGGCGCTCGGCAACGGCAGGCATCTATTCCAGTGTATGTCTATTGCCTTTGAGGACATAGTGGACGTGGCTCATCCGTTGAATTACGATAAGAGCAAGCAACTCTCCATGGAATCCCCAAACGCCCCAGTCACTAAAGCGGATTTACAAGCTGCTCTCGCCTCCGCAGTAGACGAGATTAAAAGCTATGTTCGTGAGCAAGTGTTTGATGCCGAGACAAAGCTGCTGCGTGCTTATTCGGACCACAATACGGCAACAACCATCCGATTTAGGAAGCTTGCAGCGGACGTCAGCAATACCGATACTTCGGGACACAACGGATTTCGCATGTCGAGTCAAAGCTAACGGATCTAGAGATACGAATGATGAAGCTCGAAGCAAAACCGTAGGGACGCGGTGCCATTCTCATTACGAACCCGAAATATTTTCAAGTCAAGTGAAGGTAAAGGCGTGACCATCGCGATCAAAAACCCGGAACTCGAAGCGCTCATTCAAGAACGTTTGCAAACCGGCACGTTCGAGGACGTCGAAGATATTCTACTGGCCGCTCTGAAACTAGTCCCGACTTCTACACTGCGCCCACCTAAGAAGAATTTCACGCAGTTCCTTCTTGAATCTCCTTTGCGGAATTCCGGTCTGAACTTGGAGCGGCAGGTAGATTATCCTCGCCCCGCTGAGTTGTGAGTGGTTTGAAGCTGCGCGGGTCGCGCACCCGCGCTACACCGGCAAATACTGCTTCAACGGCTCGAAAAACGCCTTCACAAAAGAAACACCGGTCTGGGTGGCCTTTTGCACATCGCCATCGTTGACATTCACCACTACGCGCACCAGCGAGGTATCGCTGCGGTTATATCGAATCGAATCAGTCACGGTGTAGATCTTGGCTTTGTACTCGCTCGCGATCACGCGATCATGCGACTGGTACCAGTAAAAAACCACGCTCTGGTTCTGGCCGCGCGACACAACGTAGTTATTCACGCGAATTGGCTCGGCCTCGCCAGGGATCGGAATGGCAATAGTCCCCGATTGTGACGACGCCCAACCGCTTCCCGGCAAGCAGTTCTTCGGCGAATGCGGCGCCTTCCCGGTCCGCTGCGTCTCAAAAAACGCCACAAACAGCGTCGCCGCCTCGCCCGTGCCCTTGTTTTGATAGACACGCGAAAGAAGGTCGTCCGCCTTCAGCACTTCGAGCGTGTCCTGATCGATCGGCACATCCTGGACCAGCGTCCAGTTCGCGCTCGGAAAGCTGAACAGATCCAGCGCGTGATGCACCGGCACCTTCTCCTTCCGCGAAAATCCGTAGAATACCGACGCCTGCGCTAGCAAGACAATCGTTAAAATGCGCGCCGCGCGAGAACTGAAGATAGTACCCATGATTTGATCTAAGCCTTATGAAGCTTCTGCGCCCCGAAGCTCAGAAGCTTGTGGGTGATAATCAGCGCAATCAGCGCCACCACAAACACCAGATATCCTTCCGCTTCATGATACGCGCCCTGCGCCAACTGGGTGTTGATTTCCGATAGCAAACCCGTCACCGCCACGCGCACGCCATTCGCGCCAATCGCAATCGGTATCGTCGCAATCAGCAGAGCCCATCGCATCCACGGCCGCTTGTCCATGAAATAGGCGTATACCAGCGACAAGAACCCCAACGACAGCAAGGATCGAATCCCACTGCACGCCTCCGCGATATCCAGCGTCTGGCTCGGTAGCTGCAGCGTATTGCCGGCGCGCAGCACCGGAATCCCCATCCACCCGATCATCACCTCGCCTAACTGGCTGGCCAGCCCTTGCAGCCTCAGTGTGAGCGCCGCGTAAATGATTGCCGGAATGGGAATCATGAACAACAGCAACGCCAACGGGAACAGCAGAATCTTGATGTATTCCTTGCCGCCTAAATACAGGATCACGCCGAATAGGGCGATCAAGAAGGACAGCCGCGCCGTAAACAGCTCCGCCCCCAGCGTCCCGGCAGTTGCCTGGATCGCGGCCCAAATCACCAGCACCAAGCCCCAGCCATTGGGCCGCGCCTTCGCCGCCGCTAACTCCCCGCGCCTCTGCCAAGCGATGAAGCCCGCAATCACCGGCACGAAGAACCCGTGCCCCATGTTCTCGTCCGTGGCCCACTGGACGCCCATGCGATATAAAATCGGCGCGTAGCACAGCAGCAGTAGCGCGCCGAACCAAGCGATCGGCTGCCACGCGGGTCTGTCGGGCGGCAGTTCGTTTGCCGACCCTGACACCTGCGTCGACGGAGCAACAGGCACACTTACCATGTCTTCGAATTCTTCCTAGTTAATCACAGTGTCAATCACAGTTTAGTCAGGATTCCGCTCGCCGGACAACGGCTAAGGTGTTCGGCCCAGGGCAATCTGAGGCGGAATGGACCCATCTTCCTTATCGACGCCTTATCGACGCCGCATTCCCAGCCCACCGCAGTAACGGTACTTTATCTATCAAAGACGCTGCCCGTCCGCACAAAACCCACTTCGTCACAATGGGAACGAGTGACGGAGAAGTCTCGAAGGGATCAGGACGATACAAAGGAAGTGAACCAAGCGCGCTTTCTCATGTGCCCTCCACTGCACTTTGACGTGGAGTACGTGATCAACCCCTGGATGGCCGGCCAGATCCACGCCGCCAATCACCAGCTCGCCTCCAGCCAGTGGTCGCAACTCTCCGCGCTTCTGAACCGGCACGGCCAGGTGGTCTCGCTCCCGGCCGTCGAAGGCTTGCCCGATCTCGTCTTTACCGCCAATGCCGCCCTCGTCTACGGTCGCGTGGCGGTTCTCAGCAGCTTCCGCTACCCCCAGCGCCAGCCCGAAGCCCAGCACTTTGCCGATTGGCTCCGCGCCGATGGCTTTGAGGTGCATACTTTGCCGCCCGGTGTCCTGTTCGAAGGCGCCGGGGACGCTTTACTCGACCGCGAAAACCCCTTGCTCTGGTTCGGCCATGGTCTCCGCTCCGATTTGGCCGCCCAACCGTATCTCGAGCAAGCCACCGGCATCGAAGTGCAGCCGCTGGAGCTTTGCGATCCCCGCTTCTACCACCTGGACACCTGTTTCTGCCCGCTCGACCGTGGCTTTCTGCTCTACTACCCCCAGGCCTTCACGGAAGCGAGCAGGGCCGCCATCGAAGCCCGCATCCCACGGGAAAAAAGATGCGCCGTCAGCGAAGAAGACGCCGTGCGCTTCACCTGCAACGCCGTGAACATCGGCGGCAAAGTCATCCTGAACGACGCCTCGCCCCAAACGCTGGCCTGGCTCACCGAACGCGGCTTCGAGATCGTCAAAACTCCGCTAAGCGAATTCATGCGCTCCGGCGGCGCCGCCAAGTGCCTCTCCCTGCGCCTCAACGAAAGCTACGGCGGAGTCAGTGAGTCGCTTCCGTCGTCGGCTTGATCCACGATGCAGAAGAACTTTGCAATCCAGGGTACGTGAGAAGGGTACGTGAGAAGCCAACAGCGCCAACGAAGATAATGTTCAGGAGCAAAGACATGGTACGCTCTTCGTTGCCGCTCACAGAAGGCTTTCGCCAACGCCGCGGCATTCTCTTTTTCGAAACCCTCCTCCAGGACGGCCGTTACGCCTTTCGGCAGCTCCGCAAATCGCCGGCCTTCACCTTCGCCGCCGTCGCCACTCTGGCCCTGGGCATAGGGGCGAATACCGCCATCTTCTCGGTCGTAAACGCGGTGCTGCTCCGCCCCCTCCCGTACCCAAATCCAACTCGTCTCGCTCTGCTTTGGGCCGGCAATCCGCAAGCCAGTTCGCTCTACTCCTTCTCGCATCCCCGCTTTCGCTATTTCGAGGAGCACGCGCGTCCCTTTGCCGATGTGGCCGCGTACGACGATGAGATCGTCACGCTGCGTGATCACGGCGAGCCGGAGCGCCTCGAAGGCGGACGCGTCTCCGCGAACTTTTTCTCCGTTCTAGGTGTCTCCCCCGCACTAGGCCGCTCCTTCTTGGCCAGCGAAGATCGCCACGGCGCCCCGCCCGTCGCCCTTCTCAGCTACGATCTCTGGCGCAAACGCTACGCGGGCGACCGGCGCGTCCTGGGCCGGGCCGTCAGAATCGATAACGACAGCTACACGGTCATCGGCGTGCTCCCGGCCGGCTTCCGCTTTCTGGGAGAGCCCGTCGACATATGGCGCAGCCGCATTGTCGACACCAGAACCTTCGCGCCCGCCAGCGTCCAACTCGGCGCCCGTTACTTGACCGTCATTGCGCGCTTGCACTCCGAACACGCGATGAAAGGGGCCGCCGCTAAGTTCGCCGCCATCGACTCGCAATACAAAAGGGACAATCCAGGAAACAGCGATGCGACCGCCTCGGTCTACGCGGACGCGCTGCAACATCAGACCTTCGCGAATCTCCGCATGACGCTGCTGGTGCTGTGGGGCGCGGTGACTTGCCTGCTGCTGATCGCTTGCGCCAACGTGGCCAATCTGGTGCTCGCCCGCGCCACCGTAAGATCGCGCGAGGTCAGCCTCCGCGTAGCCCTGGGCGCGAACCGCTGGCGAGTCGCGCAGCAACTTATCGCCGAGAGCCTGCTCTTATCGCTTACGGGCGGCTTCATCTCTTTGCCGGTGGCTTTAGGGGGTACGCGCTCGCTCGTCGCCGCCATCCGCCAGACATCGCCCGCGGTACCGGACGCCCCACTCGAGCCGCGTGTCCTCGCAATTACTTTCGTTGTTTCCGCGCTGATCGGCATCGCGTTCGGCCTCGCTCCGTTGCTGGTTCTCCGGCGCGCCGAACTAGAGAGCAGCCTCCATTCAGGAGGCCGTTCCGTTTCCGCTTCCACCTGGAATGCGCGCTTCCGAAACGCGCTCGTCGCCGCCGAAGTCGCGCTCTGCGTCGCCCTCCTGTCCGCCGCCGGACTGCTCGCTCAGAGTTTCCTGCGCATGAGTACGGTAGCGACCGGCTTACGCCCCGAAAAGGTCCTGACCTGGTCGCTCGATCTTATGCCTGATCGCTATCGCACTCCGCAGGACCGCCTCCGCTTCTATGACGAGGTGCTACGCCGCGTTCAAACTGTGCCCGGCGTCGCCGCTTCCGGCATTACTTCCCGGCTTGACCTCGTCGGCTCGGGACTCGGTTACATGTTGCAGGTGCAGGGCGCTCCGGATCTCGGCCCTCGCAATCCAGGCGCCGTCGGGCGCAGCGTCACTCCCGGCTATTTCGGCGTCATCGGCATTCCGCTACTCCGCGGCCGTGTTTTCACGGAACACGACACCGCCTCTTCCGCGCGCGTCATGCTCGTGAACGAGGCCTTCGCCAAGAAATTCTTCCCCGCCCAGGATCCCATCGGCCAGCACGTCACCTATTCCACCGACCGCATCACGTGCGAAATCGTCGGCGTTGTGCGGAACGTCCGCTCTTCCCTGCGCCAACTTGGAGCCGACGAAGCCTTCTACCTTCCCAACTCGCAGCGTCCATGGCTCGTCTCCCACGCTGCTCGTACGCACTGACAGTCCAAAGACCGTCGCCGCAGCTATCCGTCACGAAATCCAAGCCGTAGATCCGGATCAAGCCGTATCGGTCGGCTGGCCGCTAGAAGAGGTGATCTCGCGAAACCTCGGCCGTCCACGCACCGCTCTCATCGTCGTAGCGGTCTTCGCCGGCGCCGCTCTCTTGCTCGCCGCCATCGGCATCCATGGTGTCCTCAGTTACTCGGTGGCGCTGCGCACCCGCGAAATGGGCATCCGGCTCGCGCTCGGCAGTTCAGCGGCCGGGCTTCACCGTCTCGTCGTCAAGGAAAGCATGCTGCTCGTGATCGCGGGAGCACTGCTCGGTCTGCCCATTGCCGCTGCGTCCGGACGGCTCTACGCCAGCCTGCTATTCGACATCACGCCAAATGATCCCCGCACTCTCGCCACCGTCATCGTTGTCCTCGCCACGGCAGCTCTCATCGCCAGCTACCCGCCCGCACGACGCGCCACCCAAACCGATCCCATGCAAGTACTCCGGTCTGAATAAGAAGCGCTCAAGCTACCGGGCCACAGCTGGCTGCTGCTGATCTTGAATCGTGTAATCCGCGGGCACTTGAAACAACGCCGCATCGGGCTCGCTTTGAGAAAAGTTCGTCAACTTGGTAGTCGTCTCGCCATTCCGCGGATCAGACGTCTTCGATAACACCATCACCTGCAGCTCAGGCGACATCCACGTTTCAGTAACGGTCGTCATCGGCCGGTCGTTCCCTATGGTCCCGGTCGCATAAGTCACCGTGGTCCGCGTCCCTTGCGCATTGATGCCCTCGATTGTCTGCGTGCCCAACGACTCGTGAGAAAACTCGGGATGCGGATGCGCGGAACCGGCAGTACTCGTCTGGTTTGCCGTCCCTGAGTTGCTCCCTGAGTTGCTTGCGCTTGTGGGCGCGGGCACCGCCTTCGCTCCCTCCGTCCTGTGCATCGCCGGCGACCACGCCATGCGTGTTGCTCCATGAGTTTGCTAATTGAGAACGTACTGGTAACCCGCCACCGGATCTAAAATGGTCAGAAGCATAGGGGCCGAACCGATCGCCCCGACCGGCGGCGTCATGATGTGCTCGGTCCTGGTCCTCCCTTCAGAATCGCGATAGAGCTTCGTCGCCCTCATCGTTTGGCTGATATTCGTTCCGTCCGCCAGCGTTTGCACACGCTCGGTCACTTGTTCGCCCGAGTACGGCTTGCCGGTGACGGCCTTGAAAGGAGAGCCCATAGCCGGACCAGCCCCGGCAAAACCGCCCATTTGCACACTCATAGTTACTGTCGGCGCAGGCCCACTCGAACTCGTCTGCGAAACCGCCGCACCGGCGCAAAAAAGGCAAACGGCACCCGCTCGCCATCCAGAACTCAACAAGAAACGCATGACCAGCCCTCCTACAGATATCGCAGGGAAGACGCACGAACGGTAGATTCGGTTTACCTCTTTGTAGAACTGCCCACCCGAAAGCGGCTATACTTTGCGTATGTACCCCTTGGCACCCGCTGTCAAGGTCTTGTCAAGACTAGTGTTCCCAGGCCTATGCCTTGTGCTGGCAAGTGCCCGGATACACGCCTCCCCGATAGCCTTCCCGTCCGGCTTCGTACCGCTGACATCCATTGAATCCACCAGCCCCGCTCCGTCCGGCGTGCGGTTAATTTTGGGTTACTCCACTTTTCCAGCTTTCGCCACAATCCGCTCTCTGCCTCTACCTTCGACTACCGGCGAACAGTTTTCTGAAGCATCCATTCAGCTAGCGCCCGGGCAGTTTTTCAGCAATGTATATGTGCCTACCAACGCTGAGCGATTCGGCGACTTCAGAGACTTTGACGGCGTCGTCTTAGATCCTTTATCCGGCCAACCTTTTCCCGGCAATATCATCCCCACTTCCGTGCTCGGCGGCATTTACGCATTTCGCGTGGGACCTGCCGCTCCAGCCCCGGAGCCGTCCTCTCTTTACGAAATCGGATGGGGAGCGGCCGTGATTCTCGTCGCCCTCAGGATTCGCAAACCCGCGACTCCACTAGCCAACCGGTAAAGCCGGGACTGTCTCCAATTCCGGGCGTATGCTGAAGCTATGCCCCTACTCTGGCGTCAGTCTCTACAAGACAAATCGCGATGTTTGTTCTACCGCAATAACAAGAGTACTGTCAGTGAGATCATATCTCCGCTGAGCGATCAGCACGCAATATGTTTTGCCCCACCACGGCAACTCAGAACTGACAGGACCACGACCGTAAGAAGCTGTGAATTAATCGGCCAAGCGGGTCCGCAGGCGGTCCGAAACGCGAAAACCCGGGACTGACTCGTTTTGCCGAGCGCCGCAAAGTACGAAAACCAAAAATGGACTTCGTCGCGAGCGCAAAACGTTGTCTGTCCCAGCGGTTTTCCCCACGCGACACGGCTGGAGTTCCTGTCGATTTTCACACCTTCTGAGGGAGTGGGCGGTTCAGCGGAATCACTGCCGCTCTGCGCTTAACTACGCTGTCTGCGCTTAACTACGCTGTCTACGCCTCAGCAACGCCAATCCCGCCAGCGCACCCGCTCCCAGCAGCAGGGTAGCCGGCTCCGGAACAGCCGCAAGCTGCCCGCGGATCTCTCCGCCCGGATTCGCGGACGTATGGATATTCACGTAGGTGTTATTCGAGTTCAATCCACTGATCAGTGCCGCTTCCGCCGTCGCCGTAGTGCCACCGTAGGCAGCGACAAAAGCCGAGTTGTATACCGTTCCATCACTTAGGTCAAAAGTATGGCTGTACGTGCCCGAAGTGATTCCCGTCGGGAGACCAGCGAAAGGAAGCGCAACCGGCTCGTCCATCCCCGCTGCACCGCAACAGTGAATGTGCCCGGCAACATCACCAGTCCCCAAACCACTGAACGTAATCGACACTCCCAAATTATTCCCTGACAAGGTAACGGTGGCAGTACCCGTTCCAGCCGACCCGGTCGCCGGCACCTCATTGGCGCCCGAAAGCGTCGTCGTAAAAACACTTGCAGCCGGAGCCGAAACGCCGGCCAGAAGAAAGCCTAGAGCCGTGATGAGACTTGCTTGAACAAAACTACGCATATAAAAACCCTCCTAGGGCGGGAACTACATGTAGATGCTGGGAGGGAAAGCATCGCGCCACTTTATATTCGTTCGCAGTTCTTTATTCCCTGTCGGCCCACATCTTGTAAGCGACAAAAGTTGCCATGCGGAACAATATGGATGTGCCCGCCTCCACGCCGCGCCTCGCCGCTCTACTCCTGCTCGCGGCCTCCGTGCCCCTCCTCGCCCAGCAATTCTTCCCGCTACGCGACGTCCATCCCGGCCTCCACGGCGTCGGCCGCACCGTCTTTCAAGGGAATCGCGTCGAAGAGTTCCAGGTCGAAATCCTCGGCGTCCTCGAAAATCTCACTCCAAAGCAGACGATCATCCTGGCCAAACTCAGTGGTGGCCCACTCGCCGAAACCGGCGTCATGCAAGGCATGAGCGGCAGTCCCGTATACATCGACGGCAAACTGCTCGGCGCCGTCGCTCTCGGCTTCCCTTTTTCGAAGGAACCCATCGCCGGCATCCAGCCCATCGAGCAGATGATCGCTGATGCCACCCTCACTCCGCCACCCGTAATACGGATACCCGCTCCTCACGAAAAGACCTCGTCTCCACTCGGCGGCTTAACGGAGATCTCTACTCCTCTTGCCCTATCAGGTTTCACGCCGCGCACGCTCCAAGCTTTCGGGGCACAATTTCGCCAACTAGGTTTTGAACCACAACAGGGAGTGTCCGCAGGCGCTCCCCCGTCTCAGCAATATACGGGCACCGTCGTCCCCGGCTCCATGATCAGCGTCGAGTTGCTCACCGGAGACATGGTCATGAGCGCCGATGGCACCGTTACCTACGTGGATGGCAAACGCGTCTACGCCTTCGGGCACCGTTTTCTCGACGGCGGCACCACCGAACTGCCCTTCGCCCGCGCCGACGTCATTGCCCTGCTCCCCACCTTGAACACTTCCTTCAAGCTCTCAGCCGCCCGTGAGTGGGTCGGCACCATGCTGAGCGATCGCAGCACCGCTATCGCGGGAGAAATCGGCCGCCCTGCCCACCTGATCCCCATCACCATCGCCATTCACTCGGCCGAAGCCGGCGCGCACGACTACCATTTTCAAGTGGTCAATGATCGACTCCTCACTCCCTTCCTCACCCAAACCGCCCTCTTCTCCACCATCGACCGCACCGAGCGCACCCTGGGAACCGGTACCATCCGCCTGCACGGCCGCATCGAATGGCAAGGCCATGTTCCTCCCCTTGATCTCCACGACATCTTCATCAGCGACAGCGGCCTCGCGCAACAGGTATCGAATGATGCCGTCGTGCCCCTCGGCTTCATCCTCGGCGCCGGTTTCACCAGCCTGCAAATGAAAAGCATGTCCTTCGATCTGGAGCCGGTCGAGAAAAAACGCCAGCTTCACATCGCGCAAGTCTGGGCCTCCGCGCACGATGTGCATCCCGGCGATTCCCTCCAGGTCACAACGCTGCTCGAAGGCGAGAATGGCTTCGAACTCACTCGCACCGCCACCTACCGAATCCCCACCGGCGCCCCTCTCGGCGGCCTCAATCTCACCGTCAGCGACGCCGCCACCCTTAACGGCGCCGACTTCGCCGGCCTGAGCCAATCGCAAGCCCATTCTCCCGAACAACTTATTGGGATGATCAATTCTTTCCGCGGCAGCCAAGCCGCCTACCTGCGCGTCTGGCGCCAGGAGCCCGCTTTCACCATTGCCGGGCCCCTCCCCGGTGGCGATCTCACTGATCCTCCTCCTTCCGTTATGCTCGTGCTTGCCGATCCCTCCTCCTCCGCCAACAGCAACGCCGCCCTTGCCCTCACGCGCGGTTCCTCAGTCGCCGAAATCGAACTGCCTGTCGCTGGCTACGCCGTGCTGGGCGCCAGAACCATTCAGGTGGAAGTAAAGGAGTGAGCTTGCGTCATTTCGCAGTTCTATTCTGCGCCGCCGCCCTCACTGCCTCTGCCGCCACCAGCACAGCCTGGGAAGTCACCGGCTTTAACGAGTTCTTAAAAGGACGCCTGTCCGGCCTCTCGCTCGGCGCGGACGGCACCCTCCAGCCCGGCCCGTCGGTTCGCTATCAGGCGGCTCTCGACCAGCCCGCTCTCTGGAGCATCGTCGCCGCTCCCGGCGGCGCCATCTACGCCTCCACCGGACACCAAGGCAAGATCTTCCGCATAGGCTCCGATGGCAAATCGTCTCTCATCTGGACCGCGCAGCAAAGCGAGATCTTTGCGCTTGCCGTCGCCTCCGATGGCGTCCTCTACGCCGGCACCTCGCCCAACGGCGGCCTCTACCGAATTGAAAACGGTAAAGCCCAAGAGATCTGGCACTCCCCGGCGAAATATATCTGGGCCATTCAGTCGCTTCCTAACGGCGCTTTTTAC
>JAABUQ010003781.1_pt1 | contig 26900 bp, 27 predicted proteins | sample 5560001 | NCBI WGS metagenome assembly JAABUQ01 (sample SAMN10711888, study PRJNA513371) | rock metagenome | isolation source: Antarctica rocks | place: Antarctica: Victoria Land, Finger Mt nord | collected 2015-12-18 | reverse complement strand
GAACTTCGACCTGACGCAGCTTGGCGACGATCTCCTCCGGCTTGTGATGCTTGCGCGCCATCCCAGTCCCTTCCGTGCCCCCACCGAAGTCTCACCTCCGGCGGAACACTTCTAGGGGGGCAGGTCATGATCTCGAAAACCCGGCGAAGGAGAGCGGTCGAGGCCGGAAGATGGCCGGCCCATGCTCGCGGATGAGAGCGGCCAAATCCGCGCCGCTAACGCCGCAGGCGAGCCCGATCGCTAGGATCCCACCGATCGAGGTTCCGGCGATCATGTCGAAGCGGGTGGCGAGAGACGCGCCACCTTCCGCCTCGAAGGTAGCAAGAACCTCCGCTGTGAACAGGCCGCGATAACTACCGCCCGTCAGGGCCAGCAGGTGTCGGTCGTGCCGGCCGCGCCGTTGCTCCCTTGGCAGTTCACCCGCGTCGAGCCTGCGGCCCGTCAAGGTTCGATCATCGTCAATGTGGTGCGGGCGGCGATATCCCGAAGCAACCGGGAGCCCCGGGTGACGAGGGCATAACTGCGCGCGATTGCCGTCGCGAATATAAGACGGTCGTCCTCGCCCCACTCTTCGTCTGCGTCGTCAATGTCGGCCAAGCGAGCGCCGCGAAGGTTGGCATGCCATACATCCACGATGCCCGGATCGACGTTGATTACGCTGCCCGCGTTTTCGAGGCTCCGCCGCCCCTCCTGGTAGAGCCGGCGCCAGTGATTGCGCTGAACGGCGGCCATGTCCTCGATGGCGTGGGCGATCTGGCCGAGGCTGAGGACGCTGACAAACAGGTCGCTCTCTCCAGGCTTCGTTGCGTCGAGCCACTTGAAGATGGGCCGTGCCCGGTCTCTGCTGAAAAGGTCCATCACCTGCTGCGTGTCGAGTAAGTACATCAGGCCTGTAGCTGACGGCGCCCGCGGGATCCGCGCTTGGGCATCGGCGACGTGGTCGCGGCCTCAAGCCCATGGCGCGGCGCGAACGCCCGCGTCCAGTCGAACTCTCCTTGGCCTGCACGCACAACGGCCGCGAGATCGTCCATTTTAATGATGACCAGGCCGTCGCTGGGATTAATCGGTCCTTCCCGCCTGCTGCCCGAGCGGCCAGGGACGACAACTTGGGCGGGGCATGCCGCGTTTGCCTTGCTGAACCCGGCTCGTGCATTCCGCACGGTGGTGCCGATGATCGTGGTGCCGTTGCACTGGGAACCATCTATCCGGCTGAAAAACTCTTGGGCGGCCTTAAGACCCAGACTGTCAGCCAGTGCAGACAGGCTGATGCCGTCCCTCATCTGAACCGCCGCCCGCCGCGTTCCGACCTTGTCAACTATCGCCATGACACACCTCCTTGTGACACGAGATAGGCGTTACGTGTACACCTATCAAGCTTGTTGACGCGGACGCAACCGATTGTCTTCGCGCGATGTCAAACAGCACCGAAATCTGCCCACCACCGGCGTCCCCATGCTGTTCCACACTCCAGAGGATGCCATTCTCGATACGGCGGTGCTGGCCGAGGCCTATGACCGTTCGGCCTGGTCTCAGCTCGATATCGCCAAGACGATCGGTTTCGAGGCGGGCTGGAGGTTCGCTGGGTAGTGGGCCACCCCGCACCCTACTCCGCCGATTGTGAAAGCTCGCGAGTGATTGCGTTGAAGCGGCTCGGCTATGTCCGCTTTGAAGCACGTCGCTGACGGCGCTGAATGTCCAATATGGGCGCAAAGCAGACGTTCCCGCCTCGAACCTTGCTGGTCACGCCCACACTGCCGCGGGTTCACCCCCATTCTTCCCGGGCTGCCGTCCCAAGCCCGATGCCCGGCGGCTGCGAGCCAGGGCCGAAGGCACTTACTCCCCATCGCCGTCCAGCCCCAGCATGGCAAGCACCTGCCCGATGGCGGCCAGGTCCACGGGTGCGAGCGTGCGCGGGGTTCCCGGCTGCTCGCGTCGCCGCGGCGTCTGCGAGCTGTCGAGCGTCAGGATGCGCGGGAAGGACACCCGCGCCAGCACCCTGTTCCCGGGCGCCCACACCCAGCCCTCGCCGCGCCGAAGCTGGGGCAGGGCACCCAGGATGCGCCGCCCCTCGGCGCGGTCGGCCTGGCCCTCGATCCAGCGCCCAACCGCGGCCCGGTCCTGGCTGGAGGTGAGCTTCATGGACACCAGGATGTCGGCCTGGCTCAGCACGTCCTTGTGCAAGACCGCTGGGCGCTGGGTGATGAGCCAGGGCACGAACCCTCGCACCCGGCCGCGCCGCACGATCTCCTCCACCCGGCCCAGCAGCTCCAGCCCGTCCGGCTGGGTGCGTTGCGGCGCCCATAGGTCGGCCTCGTCCAGCACCAGGTGCAGCGGCTCGGTGTTGGCGGCATATAGCGCCTCCATGAACGCTGTCATGAAGGCCCGCCGGACGGCGGCGCTGCCGAAATCGGACACGTCCACGACGCAGGCCATCGCCTGCGCCCCAACCAGGCGGCCGAGGGCGGCGCCCATGCCGGGGTCGAGCGGCACGTCGGCATGGGCGCCGCTGAACACGGCCACCGGAAAGGGCGGCGCGGCGCCGTCCGCCCCCCTGCCCAGCCCCCACCAGACCCCGAGCGGGTCCACGACGCAGACCCGGCCCCCGCCGGCCATCACCCGCTCGATCAGCCCCTTGGCCGCATAGGTCTTGCCCGACCCGGAGGTGCCCACGATGGCCAGGCGCTCGTCCAGGGCGGACGGGGGCAGGATGCCAATGATCCGGTCCGCCACCGCCCCATCACTCTCCGCGGGCCCGCTCGGCGCCGGCACCGCTGTATTCGTCCGGCGGGCGGCCAACAGTCGGCTGATCGTGGCAGGGTTGACACGGTAGTGCTTGGCCATGGCGGCGGCGCTGCGCCGGCCTGACAATACGTTCTCGACGACATCCGCCTGCTGCTCGGGCGACAGCTTGGGCGGGCGGCCTCCAGCGCCGCGCCGGCCGCTGCCGGCTTCCTGGCTGTTACCCTGCCCATCCACGGCAATGATCGTGGCAGCTGGGCGAAGTGCTGGCGTGTCAAGCGCCTCGGCAAGGCTCCGAAGGCCGATGCCGGCCGCGGCGAGCCGCTGGACTCGCTGCACCACCTTGGGCAGGCTGCAGCCGAGGCTGTTCAGGTGCGGAACCACCACGACGTCGCCGGCCTGGAGGCGCGCGAGCAGACTGTGCAGCTCGGTCTGCTCGTCACCATGCTCCGCGCCGGCCTGCTCCTCCACGACCTGCCCGCATCCCGCTTCGGCCAGCGCGCGGCGTTGCGCGGCGGCATGGGCGTCGTCGCTGGGATTGCCCCGAAGATAGCCGATCAGCACGGGGCCGTGTCGCCCGACCAAGCCAGGTTCACCCGGGAGCCGCCGCAACATCCGGCTGAGCGGAACGGGGTTCCGCGGCAGACAGTCTTACCAGCGACGGCTGCTCCGCAGTGCGCAACCATGACGGACAGAGCGCCGGCTGTGTTGCATATCTTTAGGTTGCGAAACTGAGGCAAGATTCAGTCTAAATTCATGCGCATACAGTAGTTTTGCAGTTGCAGAACCAAAGCGCAAGGCGGACCGTTCTGCAATACAGCGCCATGATCCGGTCATCGATCATGCAAGCACCAAGTCCCGCGCCGGCGCCGCGTCCCCCGTCAAGAGGCCAAACGGTGGTTTGGCCATGCCACGAGCGGTTTCCCCTGCCCTACACCAGACCCTCAGTTTATGCTTGATAATAATGGCCTTTATCAGGCGTAAACAGAATTTCACGACGGGGGAGGGCGCATGGCGAAGGAACTGACGACGACGGTCGCCACCACGACGGAGCTGGCGCACGCAAACCTCCTCCGCTACGCCGAGGAAGCCCAGGGCGCCTTCGCGCCCAACACCGTCCGCGCGCTGCGCGCTGATACCGCGGTGTTCTCCGCCTGGTGCAAAACGGCCGGGGTGCCAATGCTGCCCGCGGCGCCGCAGGCCGTCGCCGACTTCATCGGCGCCATGCGCGCCGCAAGCAAGCGGCCCGCGACCATCCGCCGCTACGTCAGCAGCATCGCCCACCTGCACCGGGCCGCCGGGCTGGCCGTGCCGTCCGACAGCAACACGGTCAAGCTGGCGCTGCGGCGCATGATGAAGGGCGACGGCGCCGCGCAGCAGCAGGCCGACGGCCTGACCCGGCGCCTGGTGGACCGGGCGCTCCATGCCGGAGGCAGCCGGCTGCGCGATCTCCGCAACCGCGCCCTGCTCGCCGTCGCCTACGACACCCTCTGCCGCCGGTCGGAGCTGGTGGCGCTGCGGCGCGAGGACCTGCAGGCCGGGCCGCATGGCGACGGCACACTCCTGGTCCGCCGCGGCAAAACCGACCAGGAGGGCGCCGGCATGGTCCGGTTCCTGGCGCCCGACACGATGAAGATGCTGCAGGACTGGACCGCGGCGGCCGGGATCACCGAAGGCGCGCTGTTCCGCTCGGTGCGCAAGGGCGGCCGGTTGGGCAACGCCCTGGACCCGGGCGACGTGGCCCGGCTGTTCAAGACCATGGTGCGGGCCGCCGGGCTCACGGCCGAGCAGGTGTCGCGCATCTCCGGCCACAGCAGCCGCGTGGGCGCGGCACAGGACATGGCGGCCAGCGACCGCATCGAGATGCCCGCGATCATGCAGGCCGGCGGCTGGAAGTCGCCGCAGATGGTCGCCCGCTACACCCAGCGCCAGGCCGCACGCCGCAGCGGCGCCGCCAAGCTCGCAGAAGTGCAGAATAGGCTGTGACGGGCGTTCCCGCTGGTGGCTTGTGGACAGGACAAAGCCCAAGTGCCGGTCCCACCTGGTCAGGCAGAGGGCGTGATCAGGTCCGTAACCGCGGACGGCGCCCATAAGCGGTCCCACCCATGCTGCCGCGGCAACACGGAAGCGGCAACCGGCAATGGAGATTGTTGTCCCGCCCGGAGCGTCAGCAGTGGCAAGCTCGGACGACGACGCGGCGCCCAGGTCCAGCACGACCGCCACATCCAACTCGTCGAGCCAAAAGGTTTGCTCGAAAGCACGTCTCCGTCCGGGGCGCCTACAGATCGTCTTACGGCGTCCACCGTCACTCCCTGCAACGCGGCCTCGCGGAGGTGCCACTACGACTGCTTGACAGTAGTGAAATATCACTGACTGATGGTGCAAAAAGGCGGTCTGCACAGCCGGGCTAGAAAGCACCAGTCTCGGGGGATACGGACGTGTCAACGACGATGCCATACCAGGCGGCCATGGATGGCGCGGTCCGCCACCTGGTCACCAACTACAACCCCCGGGGCAACCGAATCGGCTGGCTGATGATGTCCTCCATCCTGGTGGAGGCGTGGGACCTGTACAGCATAGCCTTCGTCCTGGTGTTCATCCGCACGCAATACCACCCGGACCCGCTGCTGCTGGGCCTGGCCGCCGCCGGCACGCAGGGGGGCGCGCTGGTGGGGGCGCTCGTGGGCGGCTGGCTGTCGGACAAGATCGGGCGGCGGATCATGTTCCTGGCCACCATGATCATGTTCATCGTGCTGGCGCTGGCCCAGGCCTTCGTCACCAGCATCGAGCTGCTGATCGTCGTGCGCTTCCTGCTCGGCGTGCCGCTCGGCAGCGACATCAGCAACGGCTACACCTACATCATGGAGTCCATGCCGAAGGGCACGCGGGAGGTCATGGGCAACCGCTGGCAGTTCATGTTCGCGGTCGGCGAGGTGATGACACTGGCCGTGATCGCACTGTTCCTGGCAGTCAACATGGACCATGAGCTGCTGTGGCGCGTCACCCTCGGCCTGGGCGCTGTGCCGGCGCTGGTCATCCTGCTGATGCGCCACGACCTGCCGGAGACCGCGGTCTGGCTGGTCCGCCACGGGCGCTTCCGGGAGGCCAAGCAGGTCTCCCGCGACATGTACCAGGACGACCTTGCCATGCTGCCGGACGAGGACATTGTGGTCGAAAAGCCGCGGCCCATGGCGTTCCTGGCCGACATCCGGCGCGACCCCATCCGCTGGTGCGCGACGCTGTACGGCTGGGTCGCCTGCTTCTGCCAGGCCAGCGAGTTTTCCACCTTCGGGTTCTACCTGCCGGTGCTGCTGCTGACGGTGGGCGTCACCGCCGACAACCTGATCGGCACCAACCTGGCGCTGATGGCGCTGTACACCTTCGCCGGCATCTCCGGCTGGGTAGGGCCGGTGCTGACGCCAAAGCTGGGGCAGCGCGGCATTGCCATGGCCGGGTTCGCCATCGTGTTCGTGTCGCTGCTGGTGGCGGCCTGGGCGATCTACACCGGCCACAACTACGTCATTCCCTTTGCCGCGGCGGCGATGCTGTGGGGGCACTACTGGGACGCCAGCAACTGCATGACGATCCCGACCGTGGTGGCCCGCCCGGAATACCGCGGCACCGCAAGCGGCTTCGCCTACATGTTCGTCAAGCTGCCGTCGTTCCTGGCGATCTTCCTGTTCCCGTCGTTGTTCTCCGCCATCGGCCAGGCCGGGGCGACGCTGTTCGTCGCCATCTTCCCGCTCGTCGGGCTGCTGGCGGCGGTGTTCATCCTGCCGGAGATCTACGGCTACGAGAGCGACTAGCGTGCGGCCCGGCGCCGGGCCGCGCGTCGCCTGCATCGGTGAGTGCATGGTGGAGCTGCGGGCGGCGCCGGGCGGGCTGCTGCACCGCGGCTGGGGCGGGGACACGCTGAACACCGCCGTCTACCTCGCCCGGCTCGGCGTGCCCGTGGACTATGTGACCGCCCTGGGCGACGACCCCTGGAGCGCCGAGATGCTGGCGGGCTGGCAAGCCGAGGGCATCGGCACCAGCCTGGTCCACCGCATCCCCGGCGCCCTGCCCGGCCTGTACGCCATCCAGACCGGCCCCGACGGGGAGCGGCGCTTCCTATACTGGCGGGACAGCGCCGCCGCCCGGCGGCTGTTCGACCACCTGGATCCGCAGGCGCTGCACGCCTTCGGGGTGCTGTACCTGTCTGGCATCACCCTCTCGATCTTCGACGATGCTGCCCGCGCCACGCTGCTGCGCGCGCTGGCCGAGGCGCGCGGGCGCGGGGCGCAGGTGGTGTTCGACACCAACTTCCGCCCGCACGGCTGGCCCGACCCGGCGGAGGCCCGCCGCCTGTACGCGCGGGCGTTCGCGATGGCGGACTTGGTGCTTGCATCGTGCGAGGACTTGGCCCTGCTGTATGGCGGCGCCGGCGAAGGCGAGCTACTGCGCCATGCCGCCGCGGGCACCGAGGTCGCGCTGAAGCTGGACCAGCCCGGTTCCCGCGTGTTCCACCAGGGGACGGAGCAGCGCATCGCGGCCCCGCCGGTCGTGGGCGTGGTGGACACGACTGCCGCCGGGGACAGCTTCGCCGCGGCCTACCTCGCCGCCCGGCTACGCGGCGCGGCCCCGGCGGACGCCGCCCGCGCCGGGCATGCGCTGGCGGGCATCGTCGTGCAGCACTCCGGCGCCGTCATCCCCAAGGACGCCGTGTCCGACGCCAGACCGGGCGCCCCCTCCGCCGCCCCCTCCCCCGCGCCGCACGAGGCCCCGCCATGACCGCCGCACCCCGCCAGGCCCAACTCGACGCCCTGCTCACCCTCGGGCGCGTCATCCCCGTCATTACCCTGGACCGGCTGGAGGACGCTGTACCGCTGGCCCGCGCCCTGGTGGCAGGCGGGGTGCGGCTGCTGGAAGTCACCCTGCGGACCGCCGCCGGGCTGGACGGCGCCGTAGCCATCATGCGCGCCGTCCCGGACGCAGTGGTGGGCATCGGCACCGTGCTGACGCCGGACGACCTGCGCCTGGCCGTGGACGCCGGCGCCCGCTTCGCGCTCAGCCCCGGCGCCACGCCCGCCCTGCTAAATGCCGCCGCGGCCGCGCCCATCCCTTTCCTGCCCGGCGTCGCCACCGCATCCGAGCTGATGGCCGCCATGGCCCACGGCATGACGACGGCCAAGTTCTTCCCCGCCACCGCAGTCGGTGGCCTGCCGGCCTTGCGCGCGCTGGCCGGCCCGTTCCCGCAGGCGCGGTTCTGCCCCACGGGCGGCATCACGGAGGCCAACGCCGCGGAGTGGCTGGCGCTGCCCAACGTGGTGGCCGTCGGCGGCTCCTGGCTGACGCCCGCCGCCGAGGTCGCGGCAGGGGACTGGGCGGCGGTCCAGGCGCGGGCGGCACGCACCCGCGCGATAGTTGCGAAACGGTCGGGGTAGGGCGGCTGCGCCCAGCGCCATCCGCCATGGGGCAGCTCAGGCCATGGTGCTGACACTTGTCCGTCCTAAAGGCAGTTAGGAGCGGCCCCGCGGCACAACGCGAGCTGCACCTTCATCGCCCGGCTCCGGTCCCCAGCCAGGTCGAACGCCCGCACCGCCTCCTCCAGCGGAACCACCTCCGTCAGCAGCGGCGACACGTCAATCGCGCCTGCGGCCAGCATTCCCACCGCCCATTCGAACTCCTCGTGGAAGCGGAAGGTGCCGCGCAGGCTGACCTCCTTCGCCACTAGCGTGTTGAGCGGCAGCGACACGTCTGTGCCCGAAATGCCAACCTGCACGATCACTCCGCCGGGCCGCACCACTTCCAGCGCGCCGGCCAGCGCCGCGCCGCTGCCGGACGCCTCGAACGCCGCGTCGAACCAGCCCTTGTCCGCCTTGTAGTGGTCCAGCGCCGTCGGGTCAGAGGCCGTATTGAATGCAGCCGAGGCGTCGATGCGCCGCGCGACCTCCAACGGCGCGTCGGCGATGTCCGTCGCCACCACGTCACGCGCGCCGGCGTGGCGGGCTGCCATGACGCACAGCGCCCCGATCGGACCGGCGCCCGTCACTAGCACCCGCTGCCCTAGCAGCGGCCCGGCCTGGCGGGCGGCGTGCAGGCAGACGGCCAGCGGCTCCGCAAAGGCGGCTGTGTGCAGGGACAAGCCGGCCGGCACCGGCACTGCCTGCGCTTCGCCGCACACCAGCACCTCTCGGAAGCCGCCCTGCATGTGCGGCATCCGCATGGCGCTGCCCAGGAAACGCATGTCTAGGCAGTGGTTGGGCTGCCCCGCCAGGCAGAAGTGGCAGTGGCTGCAGGGCTGGCTGGGGTTGACGGCCACCTTGTTGCCGGGACGCACGCGCGTCACCTCGGCACCGACCTCTATCACCTCGCCCGCGATCTCGTGGCCGGGGATCATCGGCTGGCGCAGCCGGACCGCGCCGAAGCCGCCGTGCTGATAGTAGTGCAGGTCCGAACCGCAGATGCCGCCGGCGCGGATGCGGACCTTCACGTCGCGCGGACCGACCGGCGGCACGTCCGCCTCCTCGATGCGGAGGTCGCGGGGGGCATGGATCACGGCAGCTTTCATTGTTGGCTCCTTGTGCCCAGCGTCGGCCGGGCTAGCTGGCTTGGGCGATGTCCAGGTTGCAGTCGAACAGGGCAGGGTCGCCCCAAGCCGCCAGTGGGCCGAACATGCTGTCCACGAAGGCCATCAGGGCATCGGATGCCGCGACGGCATTCGCCACGCGGCCGTCCGCAACGGCCTCGACGATGTTCAGGTGGCCCTGCAGCGTGCCGTCCAGGTCGTTCGGACGGACCCGGCTGTGGTAGATCCAGCCGATGCGGCGGAAGATGGTGTGCAGCGGGCGCAAGGTGGCGTCTAGGAACGCCTCCCCCGATGCGGCGATCAGCAGGCGGTCCACCTGCCTGTCCCAGTCGTTGAATACCTCGATGGACATGCCGTGCTCCGTGCCGCGGAGCGCACTTGCGACGTTCAGCAGCGTGGCGCGGTGCGCGGCGCTGGCCCGCTCCGTCGCCAGCCGGACCACGAACCGCTCCATGTCGTGGCGCAGGCTCAGCAGGATGCGCTCCCGTGTCAAGTTGATGGGGGCGATCTGTAGGCCGTGGCGGGGCCGGATAAGGATCAGCGTATCAGACGCGAGGCGGCTGACCGCCTGGTGGATTGGCGTGCGGCCGAAGCTCATTTGTGCCTGCAAGTCCTGGATGGACAGGAACAGCCCCGGCGGCAGGGCGCAGGTGACGATCATCTCCTCCAGGCGGTCATAGGCGAGATCAGAGAGGTTCGTGCGGCCGCCGCGAGCCGGTGGCCGCGAAGAGGCGGCCCGTCCCGTCGTCCGGACCAGGTGCGGTCTTGCATCGGAACTTATTGTCATAGTGGCGTCATCCCAGCGCGACGTTAGGCGAAGGCCCGTCAAGGCGGAAGTGGAAGAGTCTTGTGATATTTCACCAGGCCCGTTAGCCTTTTTTGGCGTCAGGGGCGCGGCCCGCACGGGCACGCCTTCATCGCCAACGAAGCGGCCAGCACCGCAGGCGAAGGAAGGCAAGCGGGTGAAGATCACCGTCATCGAGACGCTACGCACGGCGGAGTTCGCTAACGTCATCTGGGTGCGCGTCCACACCGACGCCGGCCTGGTCGGCCTGGGCGAGACCTTCTACGGCGCCGGCGCGGTCGAGGCGCACATTCACGACACGCTGGCCCGGCGCCTGCTGGGCCGCAATCCCCTGCACATCGAGGCGCTGCACCGCGAGATGTTGAACCTGCCCATGGCGCAGAGCAGCACGGGCGTGGAGTACCGCGCGGCTTCGGGCGTGGACATCGCCTTGTGGGACCTGTTCGGCAAGGTCTGCGGCCAGCCCGTCCACCAGATGCTGGGCGGCCTGTGCCGGCCGCGGCAGCGCATCTACAACACCTGCGCCGGCTACGGCTACGTCCGGTCCAACAACATCAAGCCTGTCTCAACGTGGAACTTCGATGACGCCGCCGGCCCCTACGAGGACCTACAGGGCTTCATGACCCGCGCTGACGCCGTGGCCGAAAGCTTGCTGGAGCAGGGCATCACCGCCATGAAGATATGGCCGTTCGACCCGGCCGCCATCGAGAACGACGGCCTGCACATCACCACCGCGCAGTTGAAGGCGGCCCTGGATCCCTTCGAGCGCATCCGCCGCGCCGTCGGCGATCGCATGGAGATTATGGTCGAGTTCCACTCGCTCTGGAACCTGCCCATGGCCAAGAAGCTGGCCAAGCACCTGGAACCCTATAACCCCACCTGGTTCGAGGACCCGATCCGCATGAACTCGCCCCAGGCGCTGGCGGAGTACGCCCGCAGCACGGACGTCTGGGTCTGCGCCAGCGAGACCCTAGGATCGCGCTACGCCTACAAGGACTACCTGGACCGCGACGCCATCGGCGTGGTCATGGCCGACCTCTGCTGGACCGGCGGGCTGACCGAGGGTCGCAAGATCGCAGCCATGGCGGAGACCTACCACCGCCCGTTTGCGCCGCATGACTGCATCGGCCCCGTGGGCTTCATCGCCGGCATCCACGCCTCGTTCAGTCAGCCCAACACCCTGATCCAGGAGGGCGTGCGCGCCTTCTACACCGGCTGGTACCGGGAGCTCGTGACGGAGATGCCGGTGGTTCGGGACGGCTACGTGCTGCCGATGGAGGGGCCGGGGCTGGGCACGGAGCTGCTGCCCGCGGTGTTCGCGCGCACGGACCTCACCGTGCGCCGGTCGGAGGCGTAGCCGCCATGCCCACGCGGCTATTCGACCTCACCGGGCGCACGGCGCTCATCACTGGCTCCTCCCGCGGACTGGGCCTTGCCATCGCCGAGGGCCTGGCCGATGCCGGCGCTGCCGTGGTGCTGAACGGCTCCGGCCCCGGGCGCCTGGCCGCCGCTGCTGCGGCGCTGCGGGCCAAGGGGCATACCGTCCACGAGGCCGCCTTCGACGTGACGGACGAGGCCGCCGTCGTATCCGCCTTCGCCCGGCTGGACGCGGACGGCATCGAGGTGGGCATCCTCTTTAACAACGCCGGCATCCAAATCCGCGGCCCCATCGTGGACTGCACCGCCGAGACCTGGCGCCGGGTGCTGGACACCAACCTGACCAGCGCCTTCCTGATCGGGCGTGAGGCGGCGCGGCGCATGATCCCGCGCGGGCGGGGCAAGGTGGTCAACACGGGATCGCTGATGTCTGCCGTGGGCCGCGCCACCGTCGCGCCCTACACGGCGGCCAAGGGCGGCATCAAGATGCTGACCCAGGCCATGACGGCCGAGTGGGCGGAGCACGGCATCCAGGCCAATGCCATCGGCCCCGGCTATATGCTGACCGAGATGACGCAGCCTCTGGCCGATGACCCCAAGTTCAACGCCTGGGTGCTGGGCCGCACCCCAGCCCGCCGCTGGGGCACGCCCGCGGACCTGATCGGCGTCGCGGTGTTCCTGGCCTCATCTGCCTCGGACTACGTCAACGGCCAGATCATCTACGTGGACGGTGGAATGCTGGCCGTGCTCTGACGCTAATGCAACACCGAGCCGGGCAGAGACCCGGCCGGACCAACCATCAAGGGAGGATACACCATGCCATCCAACATCACGCGCCGCGCCGCCCGGTTCTCCCGCACTTGCCGTGCTGTCGTTGCGTGGTCATGCGGCTTGCAGGACGCGGGCGCGGAGGAGGTCGAAGCCCGCTCGGCCGTACATGGTCCGCTTGATGGTCTTGATACGGTTCACCTGCCCTTCGACGGGGCTTGTGGTCCAAGGCAGGTCCAGCGCCGCTTGCACCGCATCGCTGTCGCGGCCGAGGCTTGCGGCGAAGTTGGCGAGCAGCGTCGTGCTGGCGGCGGCAAGCACGTCCTGCAATGTCTCGCCTTCTTCGCGCCGCAGAACCTGGTGGAACCGCTTCGCCACTGACACGGCCTCGGCCAGCTTGGGCGTGTCCACCAGCAGCCGCGTGATGAACACCCGCTCGTCGGCGGCTAGCTTCTCGGGATCGGCCATCAGCAACCGCGCGGCACGACGGCCCGTGGGGGTCTGCCACGCGGGCGCACCTGGTGCCGTGTGCGGCAGTCCTGGCCCGGGCTGAGCCCTCCGCCGCCGCGTGGCCCAGGTGCGGACGGTGCCGGGCCGCCCGGCATATCCTGAAGTTGACCCGTTCTGGTGGAGCCTTTCCTGCTTTTGCAGGAGGCTCTTTCCATGCCGATCACTCGTCCCCCGTATTCGCCGGAGTTCCGGCAGCAGATCATTGACCTGGCCCGTGCCGGGCGTGATCCCGTCAGCCTGTCCAAGGAGTTCGAGCCAACCGCGGAGACGATCCGCAAGTGGGTTGCTGCGGCTGACCGCGCGGGGGGCGGCCGGGAGGGCAGCAGGGAGAAGGGTGAGGCCCAGGCTGCGGCAGGGGACGCCCTGACCGCGACCGAGCGCGACGAGTTGGCCCGGCTGCGGCGTGAGAACAAGCAGTTGCGGGTGGAGCGCGACATCCTCTCTCGAGCTGCGGCCTGGTTCGCACGCGAGACCGGGGCCGTGCCGTCCGGCTCTTCCGGTTCATGAGCGCCAACCAGGCCACATTCCCTGTCGCCATCATGGCCCGCGTCCTGGGCGTGTCCGAGGCTGGCTACTACGCCTGGCGGCACCGGCCCCCGTCTGCCCATGCCCAGGCGGATGCGGCGCTGCTCAAGCGGGTGCGGACCATCCACGCCGGATCACGCGAGACATACGGGGCGCCGCGCGTGCATGCGGCGCTGCAGGCCGGCGGGGAGAAGCACGGCCGCAAGCGGGTCGCGCGCCTGATGCGCGCCGCCGGCCTCGTGGGCGCGAGCCGCCGCCGGGCGGGCGTGACCACGACGAAGCGGGACAAGGAGGCCCGGCCGGCACCGGACCTGGTGGACCGGGACTTCACGGCGACGGGTCCGAACCAGTTGTGGGTGGCCGACATTACGTTCGTGCCAACGGCAAGCGGGTTCCTATACCTGGCGGTCGTGCTGGACGCTTGGAGCCGCAAAGTCGTGGGCTGGTCCATGGCCAACCACCTTCGGGCCGAGCTGGTGCTGGACGCGATGGAGATGGCCATCGGCCAGCGCCGGCCCAAGGACGTCATTCACCATAGCGACCAGGGATCGCAATACACGTCACCGGCGTTCGGCAAACGCTGCAAAGAAGCTGGCGTGCGGCCGTCCATGGGGTCAGTGGGCGACGCCTACGACAACGCCATGTGCGAGAGCTTCTTCGCCACCCTGGAATGCGAGCTGCTGGAGCGGCGCCGGTTCGCGTCCCAAGCCGAGGCCCGCATGGCGTGCTTCAGCTTCATCGAGGGCTGGTACAACCCCGTCCGCCTCCACTCCAGCCTGGGCTACCGCTCGCCCATGGCCTACGAAGCAGCTACAGCAGCAACGGAGATGGCCGAAGCCCAGCCGTAGCCACCAAAGCCCGCCAACACTCCATCAAACCGGGCCAACATCAGGCTGCCGCGTCCTGGCGAGGGGTGGTCACGATGGTGATGCGGTCAGGGGCCGGCAGGACCTGTTGGACCAGCAGCCCGGCCGGGATCAAAGGCATGATGTGCTTGGGCACGTTCGGCTTTCAAAGAAGGACGGTGTTCCTCCTATGTGCTCACCCCGCCCCTTAACCGCATCCAACAGCACGGCAAGTACGGGAGAACCCAATAAAGAAACAAGTGACGATAGCTTCTCCCGCGTGTTGTCCCGCTCCCGCCGGATCAGAAATCGTTCAAGCTGCAGGTTCACCGTCATGTCTCGAAGTCGAACCAAAGCCGAGTGGGCGGCCGGTCAAGCCGCAGGCGCCCTCACCGCCGTGTTCCGACTGTCTGGTCCCAGCGCTGGAACGCCAGCACCATCTGGTCCGGCTTCAAGGGCAGCTCGATGGGGTTGCCGGCGATCAAGGCAGCGTATTCGGGGCGCCCGAACTCCGCGATCACGTCTTGGCTGCGCTTGGGCGCCATGCTGACCGGCACGCCGCGGACGGCAGGCCCGGGATACAGGTAGCCCTCGTCATAGGAGTATGCCTGCATCTCCGGGCGCAGCAGGGACGCCATCATGTCCAGCACCACCGCCAGCCGCGCGTCTGGGATGCCCTTGGGCACGCACATGAAGAAGGCGTCGGAGATCCAGTGGAACCCTTGCAGGGCGCCGACCCGGGCCTCGGCGGGGACGATGCCCAGGGCGCGCGGGTTGATGTCCCATCCCGTGGTGCTGGCGACCATGTCGCGCGACCCCTCGCCCAGTTCCTTCATCGTGACGCCGGTGCCGGACGGGTAGTACTCGATGTGCTTGCCCAGCTCCTGCAGGTAGGCCCAGGTCCGGTCCCAGCCCTTGATGGGGTCCGCCGGGTCGGCGTCGCCCAGGATGTAGGGCAGCCCCATCATGAAGGTGCGGCCGGGGCCGGAGTTGGCGGGCCTGGCATACATGAAGCGGTTGGGATGCGCCCGTGCCCAGTCCAGCAACGCCTGCGCCGTCCCCGGCGGGTCCGGCACCCGCGCCGGCATGTATTCCAGCAGCGGGCCGGACGGGTAGTAGTTGACGACCACGCCGAAGCCGCCGCCCTGCGCCCGGTGCAACGCCAGCGCCGCCGGCTCGTAGCTGGCCTCGATGCCTGGGAACCGCTCTGCGAAGTCGGGCAGGATGCGCTGCCACAGGCCGAGGCCGAGGCCGGCTGCCAGCCCGTCGCTGCCGGCCAGCACCAGGTCGATGTCGGATCGCCCCGCGTCCTGCTGCGCCTTGATCTTGCCGGCAAGCTCCGGCGCGGGCGCCTTCACGTATGCGACGCGCGACACCAGGCGCGGGTTGGCCCGGCGATACTCCTCGAACGCCGGCTGCAGCAGCGCCAACGCGCCGCCCACGTCCATGACGCTGACGGCAACGGGCGAGTCCGGCAGCGGCGGCACGGCGGCCCGGACAGGCCCTGCGGCGGCAACGGCGGCCAGGCCGCCGGCCACGGCCCGGCGCGGCAGGCTGGGTGCTTCATGTGGCATGGCGGCCCTCCGGGGATGTGGCGCCTGCCAGCAGGGACGCGGCAGGCGGATCGAGGAACAGCACGGCGTTCCCATGCCGCTGCAGGATGGACGCGGGGTGCAGCGGCGTGACCGGCCCCTCGACCGCTACCCGAACCGCCGCGGCCTTCCGCTGCTCAGGCGCGCACACGACGATGAGGCGGCTGAGCATGATCTGCCGCACGCTCATGGAGACCGCCTGGCGCGGCACGTCCTCCAGCGTGGGGAACCAGCCCTCGCCAAGCTGCTGCCGCCGGCAGGCTTCGTCCAGCGTGACCACGAGGTAAGGCTCGGTGGTGTCGAAATCGGCAGGCGGGTCGTTGAAGGCCAGGTGGCAGTTCTCGCCGATGCCGGCGAAGCAGACGTCAATGCGGTGCCCGGCAACCAGGTCGCCGAGGCGGCGTGCCTCCCCTGCCAGGTCCGGGTTGCCGCCGTCTATCGGCACGAACTGCGGTGCGTCCTGCAACGGCGCCAGCAGGCGCTCACGCAGGTAGCGCCGGAAACTGGCCGGGTGGGTGTCCGGCAGGCCGGCGTACTCGTCCAGGTGGAACACCGTGACCTGCCGCCAGTTGATCCCCGGCTCGGCCACCAGCCGGGCCAGCATGAGGAACTGGCTGACCCCGGTGGCGGCGATGATGGACGCGGCGCCCCGTGACGCGAGGGCGGCGCGGATGGCGGCGGCGCCAAGCGCGGCGGCCTGGGCGCCCAGGGCATCGGCATCCCGGCACAGCCGGACGTCCATCATCGGACGGCGAAGGTCAGGTGCAAGAAGGGAACCTCTCCGCATCCACGGGTGCAGCATGTGCCGGGATGGCGGCGCATGGCAATGCGTCCGGGCTGGGCGCCCTCGTGGACCGGTGCCGTCAGCGGCATGGAAATAGCCGCCGCAGGGCCGCTGGATAGGCGTTGACACCCGGCGAGCGCGGCAAGTGCCGAAGCGCGGTCGCATGTTCGTGAAGGGCTGCGGCAACAAGCTGCTGACGCCGTGCGTGACCTGCCCCGCCGCGCATCCGGCGGCCGGTCAGGGCCGGACCGCCGTGACCTCGATCTCGACCAGCCAGCCCGGGTTGGCAAGCGCCGCCACCTGCACGACCGAGCGCGTGGGTAGCCGGGGCTGGTCCGCGGTGCCGTAGAACTTGCGATACGACCGCATGAAGCCGTCGAAGTCCATGCGCCCGCCCGCGCCGGGGTCGCCGGCCAGGAACACCGTCATCTTGATGACGTCCCCCAACCCAAGGCCCAGCCCGGTCAACGTCTGCTGGATCGCCAGCAGCGTCGCCTCCGTCTGCGCCGCCGTGTCGCCATAAGCCTACACGGTCCGCGGCGGCGCGGACCGGTCCGCAACCGGTGCCCCTGCCCCGCTGAGGTAGACCGTGGTCGCCCCGGCCGGCACCTCCACGCTCGATAGGATGGGGAAGTCGGAATTGGCCAGCGGATGCCGGACCACGCCCTGCGCTCCGGCCTGCGTGGCATGGGCTGCCATGAGCAAAGCCGCGGCCAAGGCAACCTGGCATCGGCGGCGATACTGCAAGCTGTGGCGGCATGGCATCCTGATTCTCCTCGTCAATGAGCCTGCAGGCCCCGGTCCTCGGCAGGCACGCCGCCCTGCGCCGCGCGTGCCTCGGCGAAAGCCTCCGGCGGGACCGCCCCGGCCTGGTTGCCCCAGGCAGAGCGCACATACGACGCAATGGCGGCAAGCTGCCCGTCATCCAGTTGCGCGCGGAAGTTCGGCATCCCGCCGCGCCCGTTCAGCAGCACGCGGACGATCCCCTCCGGCGCCCCCAGCACCAGCGCGTCGCCCGCCAGGGCGGGGAACGCCTTGGGGACGCCGCGCCCGTGCAGCTGGTGGCAGGCCGAGCAGTTGGCCACGAAAAGCTGCTCCGCCGATGGCTCCGTCGCCCGACCCGGCGCCGCGGCCAGCAGCGAGTACCCGAGCAGACCCGCGGCCAGGGCGCGCCCGCTGCGCCTCACGCGCTGGCCCGGCGGTGCAGCTTCTCCACCTGCTGCCAGGCGGACTCGATGGCGCCGGCCTGCCAGCCCGTCAGATAGCTGAGGTGCTCCCCGGCCAGATAGAGCCGCCCCGAAGGCTCGCACAGCACCGGATACGCCGTTTTCCGCCCTTCCTCGGTCCACTCCGCCCAGTCTCCCATGCTATGCTCGACCCGATGCCAGGCGACCGAGAACGCCTTCTCAAAGGAGTCCCGGTATTGGGGGAACACCCTCTCGCCGAAGGCAAGCGCGAACTCCGCCCGCTCCTGCGGCGCCATCGCGCTCACCTTCACCGCCGCCGCCTCGAACTGATAGTAGCCGAGCAGCGTCCCCTTGCGGCCCTGCCAGCCCCAGGACGGCAGCGACATGCTGCCGATCTCCTCGTTGTCGGTATAGACATGCCCGCCGTAGATGTAGTGGTCCTCCTCCCAGAACCGCCGCTTCATCTGCAGGCCGATCTTGCCGACAGGCATGTAGGCCACCTGGGACATCGCCTGCTTGAAGGCGTTCGGGACCGCGGTCTCGATGCCGCGCAAGACCGAGAGCGGGATCGTGCAGATGCAGTAGTCCGCCTTGGTCGTGCCGCGCTGGCCTTGCGCGTCCGTCCATGCGATCTCCACCCCGTCCGCGTCCTGGCCGATGCGCTCCACCTCCACGCCGTAGCGAATGAGGCGCCCGACCTTGCCCTCGAACCCGCGGGCGATCCGGTCCATGCCGCCGACCGGCTGGAACATCGTGCGCTGCTGGCTGAACGCCGTGACGGAGCGCAGCGTGCGCCACGTCTTGGAGTGCAGCACGTCGGACATGCCGTGCGGCACGCCCCGCTTGCCCGGCCCGGGGGTGGTCATGGCGCCAGGCCACACGTCGTAACCCCGGCCCTCGGCGCCGGAATAGGCAAGATCCTTGGCCGACAGGTAGCCCTCGCGCGCCAGGTAGGCCGTGAACAGCTCGCGGTCCTCGGCCGTCATCGCGTCGTCCAGCGCGCCCTTGCGGACGAGCTTGGCCAGCAGCTCCGCCGTGTGGCCGCGCATGTCGGCCGCGACCTCCGCCCGGCGCACCGGCCTGCCCGCCAACGGGCCGGTCCCGCCCTCGAATAGGGCATAGGACGCATCGTTGTCGTTGACCATCACCTCAAGCGGGATGCCGAACTCCCGGGTGTAGTGCAGGGTGGACTGGTGGTTGAACGGGATGCGCCAGGGGCCGTGGTTGATATACTGGCCCTCGTCGAAGGTGCAGCGCTGCTCCTCCCCGCCCAGCTCGGTCAACGAGAAGCCGCCCCGGGCCGTTTGGCAGCGCCCGCCGGCGAAGCTGCGCGCCTCCAGCACCTGGCAGTCGTAGCCCTGCTTCGACAGCTCGTAGGCCGCGGTCATGCCGCCGACGCCCGCGCCCAGGATCACCACCCGCCGGCCCGCGCCCGACCCGCCCAGCGCGGGCGGCGCGGTCTGCGCCGAGGCCATGGACATGCCGAGCGCGTCCAGCCCCGCCAGCACCAGCCCTGCGCCACCCACGACAGCCAACTGGTGCAGGAACACGCGCCGTGACGGTGGAAGATGCTGTTGGTCAGGGGGGACCGTCATGTTCTTGTCCTCTCATCCAAGCTGCCGCAGTGGCCTGAGGATAACTGCATCTTTTATGCCAGCCAGCGGCCATAGCATCGTTCCAGGAGCCGTGAGGCGACGCTTGCTTCGGCAGGCGGGCGCCGCTTGCGGACCTCGGTGCAGCGGGCAGCGACTTTGGGGCCGGCATGTGGCGAGGCAGGCAGGAATCTGCTCCAGCGTGCCGCCGGAGCCCCGTCAGCCCCGCGATGCCCGCCATCACCGCAAGCCGGGCCTGGCCTGCATCGGCCGTGATCACGGCCGATGCAGGCCAGGCCTCGCTCCTCCAGTCATGCCTGGTTCCCACGGTGCGTCGCCGCCGACCTCGCATCCTTCGCCGCACTCGTCGTCGACAGCCCAGCGCCCGGCAAGTCTATCCTGGACCCGCCAAGGAGCAGCAATCACCCCGCCGGCTGACGGAGAACGGGAACGGTCGAGCAGGTGGGAGATCGACATCGCTTGTATACAAGCATACCGCTATTGGGCATGGTCGCGTCTAACGACCGCCAGGGTCGGGCTGATTAGAACAGAGAGGAACGCTGCAATGTCCATGAACCGCAGGCGTCTTGCGGCGGGGCTGCTGACCATGCTCCTGCTGCTGGGGACCGCTTCCGCACAGGCGCAGACGCCGCCGGGCATCCTGCAGGGCGTCATCAGCCGCGGCACGCTCCGCGTCGCCGTGCTGCCCAGCTTGCCGCCCTACAGCCGCGTCCTGCCCACCGGCGAGCCGGAGGGCTACGACATAGACGTCGCCAAGAAGCTGGCCGAGGCGCTGAAGGTGAAGCCCGAGTTCGTCGTCACCGACATCCCCGGCCGCGTCACCTCCCTGCAAACCCGCAAGGTGGACGTGACCATCGCCGACTTCACCCGCAACGTGGAGCGGTCCACCACAATCGCCTTCACCAGCCCCTACCTGGTGACCACCATGCGCCTGCTGGTGCCGGAAGCGCACAAGGGCGCCAGCATCGCCGAACTGGGCGACGGCGCCGGGGTGCGCGTCGCCATCTCGCGCGGCGGCACCGCCGAGCGCGCTGTGCCGGCGGCGCTGCCCAAGGCGACCCTCGTGCGCTTCAACACCCAGGCCGACGAGATGAGCGCGCTGCTCGGCGGCCAGGCGGACGCGATGGCGGAGGACGACTTTTACAACACCCAGGCCATCAAGGACCGCCCCGGCAAACTGCGCCAGCTCGACGGCATCCTGGCCCGGGCGGAGATCGCCATCGGAGCGCCTGCCGGCGACGCCGAGTGGCTGCGCGTGCTGAACCTGTTCGTGGACCAGATAAACGCAAGCGGCGACAACGCGCGGATGTTCAAGGGGTGGTTCGGCTTCGACCAGCCGGCAATCCAGGCCCGCTACTAGCGCCCCCCACCACTGGCACCGCGGCCCGGCCGTGGACTACACCTTCACCCTGCGGACCATCCTGCCCTACATCGGGGAGCTGTGGCCGGCGGCGGCGCTGACGCTGACGTTATCGGTGCTGGCCATCCTCATCAGCCTGGTCATCGGCGCCGGGGTTGCTGTGCTGCGGCGGGGACGGTCCCGCGTGGGGCGGGTGCTGGCCGGCGCCTATGTCGAGGTGATGCGGAACACGCCGCTGCTGGTGATCCTATACGTGATCTACTTCGCGGCACCCGGCATCGGCGTGCGCCTGTCCTCGTTCCAAGCAGCACTGATCGGGCTGTCGCTGAACAGCGGCGGCTATATGGCGGAGATCCTCCGCGCCGGGCTGGCGGCGGTGCCTGCCGGGCAGTTCGAGGCGTCGCGCAGCCTGGGGCTGTCGGGGATGCAGGCGTTCCGGCTGGTGGCCTTCCCGCAGGTGCTGCGGATGATCTATGCGCCGCTCGGCAACCAGTTCATCACCGTCATCCTGGCGTCCTCGCTCGCCTCTGCCGTTGCCGTGGACGAGGTCGCGTCGTGGATGGAGACAACGGGCTCCACCTCGTTCCGCTTTTTCGAGACGTTCCTGGTCGCGGCCTGCGTTTACCTTGTGCTGTGCCAGGCGGTGAACCTGCTGCGCCTCGGCGTTGGCCGGATGCTGTTCCGGGCGGAGGCGGGGGCGCGGTGACGACCGATTGGGCCAGCTACGCCCCGCTGCTGCTGCGCGCCGCCGGCACCACGCTTTGGCTGAGCTGGCTTGCCATGCTGCTGGGCGTCGTGGCGGGCTTCGGGGTTGCTCTGGCGCGGGTCAGCCCATGGCGGGCGTTGCGGGTCGCCGCGCTGGCCTACACCGAGTTCTGGCGCTCCATCCCGATCCTGATCGTAATGTTCTTCGCCTATTTCGGGCTGCCGCTGTTCCTGGGATGGGACTTGTCGCCGTTCGCCGCCGCCACGCTCGCCCTCGCGTTGCACGCCAGCGCGTCCATGTCGGAGGTGATGCGCGCCGGCATCGAGAGCGTCGGGCAGGGTCAATGGGAAGCGGCGCGGGCGTTCGGCCTGCGCTATGGCCGGACCATGCAGCTTGTCGTGCTGCCGCAGGCCGTCCGGGTGATCGTGCCGCCGTCGGTCGGGGTGTTCATCACGGTGCTGAAGGAAAGCACGCTCGCCTCCATCATCGGCTACATCGAGCTGACCAGGACCGGGCTGCTGATACGCGAAAGCACCAATGGCGGCTTCGTGCCGCTGCTGGCGCTCGCGGTGCTGTACTTCGCGATCAACTACACGATCTCGCTCGGCGGACGCCTGCTGGAGCGTCACTACGACGCCGGGCGCCGCCTGGACCCGGCCGGGGGCATGGCATGAGGCCGTCACCGTGAGGCTGGGCAGCCTGGCCCGCAGCGCCGCACGCGCCACGGTGCAGGGGGTCTATGAAGACCTCCACGGCGAAATCGTGCGCGGCGTCCTGCGGCCCGGCGATCCCATGTCCGAGACCCGCATCGCCGAACGCTACGGCCTGAGCCGCACGCCGGTGCGGGAAGTGTTCTGGCATCTGGCTCAGGACGGCTTTATCCGCGTGGTCCCGCAAGTCGGCACCTACGTCGCGCCGATCAACGTGCCGGCCGTATACGACAGCGGCTTCATCCGCTCGGCCCTGGAATGCGCCGCCATCCCGGACGCCGCGCGCCGCGCCACCTCGGCGGACGGCACGCACCTGCGGGACTTGGTGGCGCAGCAGGGGGCGGCGCTGGCGAAGCCCGATTTCGCCGCGTTCTTCGCCCTGGACGAGGCGATGCACCGGCACCTCATCGGCATGGCGGGCCGGCCCTTCGTGTGGCAGGTGATCGCGGGCGCCAAGGCGCAGCTCGACCGCGTGCGATACCTGTCCCTGGCGGACCCGGACTGGCCTGGCATGATCCTGGGCCAGCATCGCGCCATCGTGGACCGCGTGCTGGCGGGGGACGGCGCCGGGGCGGCAGGGGTCATGCAGGCGCACCTGCGGACGGCGTTCGCCGCCATCGACCGCATCGCCGCCCGGCATCCCGGGTTCTTCGAGGGCCTGGACGCCCCGCAACGCGCAGCCGGATAGGGCACCCGCATGGAGCAAGCCTGGCGCTGGTGGGGACCGAACGACCTGATCACGCTGGCCGACGTGTGCCAGGTGGGTGCCATCGGCATCGTGACAGCCCTGCACGACATCCCTACCGGGGAAGTCTGGCCCGTCGAGGCCATACGCGAGCGCAAGCGGGCCATCGAGGCCGACCCGAGCCTCGGCCTGCGCTGGAGCGTGGTGGAAAGCGTGCCGGTCCACGAGTCCATCAAGCTGGGGGAGGACGGGGCCGGGCGCTACCTGGACGCCTATTGCGAAACCCTGGCCAACCTGGGCGCGGCCGGGGTGGGCACGGTGTGCTACAACTTCATGCCCGTGCTGGACTGGGCGCGCACCCAGTTGCGCGCCCCGCTGCCCGGCGGCGCCACCGCACTGCGCTTCAATGCGCACGAGTTCGCGGCCTTCGACGTTTACATGCTACGGCGGCCTGGCGCGGAGGCGGACTGGTCCGCGGACGTGCTGGCCCGCGCCGAGGCATGGCACGGCGGCGCGACGGAGGCTGACCGCCAGGCGCTGCTCGCGACCATCATGGCCGGGCTGCCCGGCGCCTTTGACCGATACGACATCGAGGGGCTGCGCCGGATGCTTGCGCGCTACCAGGGCACCGGGCCGCAGCGGCTGCGCGACAACCTGCGCCGCTTCCTGCAAGCCGTGGTGCCCGCGGCGGAGCGGGCCGGGATGCGCCTGGCCGTACACCCCGACGACCCGCCGCGGCCGCTGCTGGGATTGCCGCGCATCTGCTCCACGGCGGAGGACATCGCCCTCATCCTGGGCGCGGTGGACAGTCCCGCCAACGGCCTGACGCTATGCACGGGGTCGCTGGGCGCCAACCCCGCCAACGACCTACCCGGAATCGCCCGACGCTTCGCGGAGCGCATCCACTTCGCCCACCTCCGCAACGTGTCCAACGAGCCCGACGGGTCCTTCATGGAGGCAGACCACCTGGGCGGCGGCACCGACATGGTGGCGGTGGCGCACGTGCTGCTGCAGGAACAGGCGCGGCGCCGGGATGCGGGCGATCCTCGCTGGCGCATCCCGTTCCGCCCGGACCACGGGCACGAGATGCTGGACGACGTGGGCAAGCCGACCCACCCGGGCTATCCCGCTATAGGCCGGATGCGCGGCCTGGCCGAGCTGCGCGGCGTGATGGCCGCCTTGTCGCATCAGTACGGGCTGCCGCTGTAGTGCGCCTAGCGGACGCGACGCTCGCGCACCTGCCGCCCGGCGTACGCCGGCCAGGCTACGACCGATCCGCCGTGCAGGCCGGCATCGTCCACCTGGGCATCGGCGCCTTCCATCGCGCGCACCAGGCGGTCCTGGCCGACTCCGCCCTGCGCAATGGGGACCACCGCTGGGGCATCACCGGCGCCAGCCTCCGCAGCGCCGCCACGCGGGACGCCCTGGCCCCGCAGGACGGACTTTATGCGCTGAACCTGCGCGGGGCGGCGGACGAATACGCCGTGATCGGCAGCGTCGGCCGCATCCTGGTTGCACCAGAGAGGCCTGCCGCCCTGATTGCCGCGCTGACGCATCCCGCAGTCCGCATCGTCAGCCTGACGGTGACCGAGAAGGCGTACTGCTTGGACCCGGCCACGGGCGCGCTAGATAGGGTGCATCCCGACATCCTGCACGACCTGGCGCATCCCGGCGCCCCGCGCTCCGCACCGGGGTTCCTGGTTGCCGCGCTGGCCCAGCGCCGTCACGCGGGCCTGCCGCCGCCCACGCTGCTGTGCTGCGACAACCTGGCGCATAACGGCGCCACCCTGAACCGGATGCTGGCGCAGCTTGCCGCACGCATGGCGCCGGAACTGGCGGGATGGATCGCGGACGAGGTCGCCTGCCCCAATACGATGGTGGACCGCATCGTGCCAGCCACCACGGACGCAGATCGCGTCCGCGTCGCGGCGGCGTTGGGCATGGACGACGCCTGGCCCGTGGTGGCCGAGCCGTTTCTGCAGTGGGTGGTCGAGGACCGCTTCACTGCCGGGCGCCCGGAGCTGGAGGCGCATGGCGCCACGATGGTGTCCGACGTGGCGCCATTCGAGGCCATGAAGCTGCGGCTGCTCAACGCCGCACACTCCGCCATCGCGTATCTCGGCCTTCTAGCCGGGGACGCGACGGTGGCCAATGCGGTGCGAGACCCGACGCTGGCAGCTTTCGTGCGCGGCCTGATGCGGGACGCCGCGGTGACACTGCACATGCCGGCCGGCACGGATGTCGCGGCCTATCAAACCGCCCTGATGGCACGCTTCGCCAACCCCGCCTTGCAGCATCGCACGGCGCAGATTGCGATGGACGGCTCGCAGAAGCTGCCGCCGCGGCTGCTGGGGACGATGCGGAACCGGCTGGATGCCGGCCTGCCCGTTGCAAGGCACGCGGTGGTCGTCGCTGCATGGATGCAGCACGTCGCCACCGCGCCCATCGTGCGGGACCCGCGGGCGGAGGAACTGGCGCGACTGGTCCAGGGCGGCGGCCCGGCGGCGCTGCTCGGCATGGCCGCGGTGTTCGGCGACCTGGCGGCCCGCCCTCTTGCCGGTGCCGCCATCCTTGCGGCGCTGGCCCGGCTGCAACAGGTCGGGCCGCGGCACGCCCTGAACGGACTGGCCGATGACTGAACACCCCGAACCTCCACGAATGGGCACCCCCTGATGCGAATCGTGTTCCATGGCGAGAACGCCGCCTCCTTCACTGGCGGCTTCGCCGCCCTGCTGGACATGCCGGCAGAGGTCGTTGTTCTGCCTGACACGCTGAGCGGCCCCGCCGATCATGCGGCCTATGCGGGCGCCGAGGTCATCGTCAGCACTCGTTATGGCACCGCGCTGCCCCGGCCGGACGGCTTGCGGCTGTTCCAGGTGCCGGGCGCCGGATACGACGCGGTGGACCTTGCGGCGCTGCCGGCCGCCGCCGTCGTCTGCAACTGCTTCGGGCACGAGCAGGCTATCGCGGAATACGTGATGGCCGCGCTGCTGGCCCGCACGGTGCCGCTGACGGACGCCGATGCGCGGCTGCGGCGGGGGGATTGGGCCTACTGGGCCGGCGCGGCGGCCCGCGCGCATGGGGAGCTGGCCGGCACGACGATCGGGCTGTTGGGGTTCGGGCACATCGGCCAGGCCATCGCCCGGCGGGCCAAGGCGTTCGAGATGCAGGTGGCGGTGGCGAACCGCAGCCCCGTCCCGCCGTCCCTCCTGGTGGACCGCGCCTTCGGCCTCGATGCGCTGCCGGCGTTCTGGGCCACCGCCGACGCCTTCGTGGTGTCGGTGCCGCTGGCCGAGGGGACGCGCGGCATCGTCGGCGCGGCCGCCTTCGCCGCCATGCGGCCCCACGCCGTGCTGCTGAACGTCGGGCGGGGCGCGACGGTGGACGAGCGGGCGCTGTTCCAGGCGCTCCAGGCCGGCACCATCGCGGGGGCGGCCATCGACACCTGGTATCGATACCCATCCCCGGACCAGCCCGGCCCCACGCCCTCGGCGCTGCCGTTTGAGAGCCTGCCGAACCTCGTCATGACGCCGCACATGTCGGGATGGACCAGCGGCACCATACGCCGCCGCCAGGCCACCATCGCCGCCAACATCCGCAAGCGCCATGCCGGAGAGCCGTGCGAGAACGTCGTACGGCCCGCGTCGACAAGGTAGTGCAGCGCAACGGCCAGTCACCGCCCATCAGGGCAAAGACCGCACAGAAGGCGGCACGACGCAACAAGCCCGCCAGGCAAGCTGGCGACACCAGGGAGGACGACATGCAAGGATTTCGATGGGTATCCAAGACGATCAGGGTCACGGGGTTGGCCCTTGCGACAGTGGCGGCGCTCGCTCTCGCGGCGGCCCCGGCCTCCGCACAGACGGTGACGGACATTGTCAAGCGCGGCAGGGTCCGCATCGGCGTGCTGATCGGTGCGCCGCCCTATGGCTCGATTGACGCGCAGGGCAAGCCGGTCGGCTACGACGCCGACGTGGCCAACCTGATCGGCAAGTACATGGGTGTCCCTGTCGAGATGGTGCCGCTGACCCCGCCGTCCCGCATCCCGGCGCTGGAGTCGGGCAAGGCAGACTTCCTGGTGGCGACGCTCGCGCCCACCGCCGAGCGGGCCAAGGTGGTGATGTTC
>JAABUQ010003780.1_pt1:0-25000 | contig 26902 bp, 20 predicted proteins | sample 5560001 | NCBI WGS metagenome assembly JAABUQ01 (sample SAMN10711888, study PRJNA513371) | rock metagenome | isolation source: Antarctica rocks | place: Antarctica: Victoria Land, Finger Mt nord | collected 2015-12-18 | reverse complement strand
CGTAGATGGGAACGGGGATGACCGCGTAGAGACGATCATCCCGGTAGGAGCTGAACTGCAACGTTATTAAGATCAGCGGGGGCGGAAGTTCGCGAGGATCGACGAGAAGGTCGGCTTGAGAGTGTTGAAGTCACGGTCCGGAGCGACAAAGACGAGGTAGTTGACGGTTCCGTCCGGTCGGGGGACGGTGACGAGCCAGTCGCGCTCGATCAGGGGCGAACCGTTCTGGGTAAGGGGAGAGCGACCGCGGAACTCTACCGCATTTGCGAGACGTCCGCCAACGTTGAGGGTGGTGAGATCACTGGCCTGGGAGAGGCCCTGATTCTGCTGCAGGAGCCCCTGCGCGATCTGGGCAGTAGCCTGCGAAAGAGAGGCCGCATCGGAGACCGAGCCGACGTTCTTTGCGGTATCGATGAGTGCTCCGTAGACGATACCTGCGTCTCCGGCGCCGCCCTGGGGAAACAGCGTGACCGCCCCGGAGCTTTCGCGCTTCTCCCAGCTGGAGGGGTAGCGAAGGCTGAAGAGGCTGGTCTGGAGCGGCTGGAGGGGATCGTTGAGCCCGAGCGAGGCGCGGCTGACGGTGGCGGGGTTGGTCCCCTGCTGCGGAGCGGAGGCACCCCCTGCCGAGGCGGGCAGAACGGCGCCGTTGCTTCCGGGGCCCGAGGCGTAGCGTCCACTTCCCTTCCAGGCGCCTGCCTGAACGTCTTTCGCGGTGAGCGCGTGCTCGGTCAGGGCCTGGGCGTGGACCTGTTTGAACTGAGCCGTGGTGACGGTGGCGCCAGAGCGTGGGGGCAGGGTCTGGATCTCGGCGTTGACGTACTGGGTGCGGTTGCCGGGGTTGGGATGATCGCTGAGCAGCTGGGCTCCGCCGGCGCCGTACTTGGCCTGGATGGTCTCGAAGAACTGGGGCAGGCCGCGCGGGTCGTACCCGGAGTTGTAGAGGATGTTGGTTCCCAGGAGATCGGCCTGCTTCTCGTCGTCCCGCGACATGTGAAGGAAACCGAGGCCGGTGCCAAGGCCGATACCCTGAGAGACGGCTGATCCAAGTGCGCCGCCACCCAATAGGACTTGAGAGCTAAGCTGGCCGAGAGCTGCGGCAATACCGTATTTTCGCTGCTTGCCGAGGTTGCAGGTGGAGTGCCGCATAACGACGTGGGAGATCTCGTGGGCCATGACACCGGCGAGCTGCGCTTCGGTTTCGGCGGCCTGGACCGTACCAAGATTGACGAAGATGGATCCGCCGGGAAGCGCGAAGGCGTTGATGTCCTCGCTGGCGACGACATGGAAGTTGTAGGGCCAGCGCTGGTTGGTTCCCGGTGAGGGTGGCGCGTTCGCGACGAGCCTGGCTCCGAGTTGCTGGACGTAGCGGGTGATGGGGCTGTTTTCGGGAAGGACGGGCATCTGCTGGTAGACCTGCGCGGCGACTTTGCTGCCTTCGGCGGTCTCCTGCTGGACGGAGAAGGAGTTCTTGCAGGTGACCGGCTCGAAGCTTGCCCATGCCGGCAGAGAAGCGACTGCCAGCAGGGCTGAGACGACGAGGTTGCAACGAAGATGTTTCATGGGACCTCCCCAAGTGTGACGCCAACATTCTAGATGGGGTATGCGGGTCAGGAGAAGGCGTAAGGGCTTTTGACGAGGTACTTCCGAGAGGCATCCACTTCCCGATTTGGGCACTGCCGTGCGTGGGGTTGACCGTGGAGCGGACATCCGAAGCTAGCCGACGGGTTTTGGGATGACGTCGAGATCGACCAGACCATTGACGAAGTACTGGACGGCGAGGGCGACGAGCAGCAGGCCCATGACACGGACGAGGATGCGGATGCCGGTTTCGCCGAGCGCCCTGGCGACCTTGTCCGAGTTACCGAGGACGAGAAAGCAGATGACGGCGGTGATGAAGATGGCGCCGAGGATGGCGGCCATCTGCCACCAGATGCGGACCTGGCCGACGAGCACCATGACGCTGGTGATGGAGCCGGGGCCTGCGAGCATGGGAACGCCGAGGGGAACGATGCCGGCGTCCTGTTTGGACGCGGCCTCGGCGGCCTCTTCGGACGACTCCTGGGTGGGGGACCGTTTGGCCTGGAGCATGTCGAGGCCGATGAGCAAGAGGATGATGCCGCCGGCGATCTCAAAGGCGGGAAGGGTGATGCCGAAGATGTGGAAGAGGTACTGGCCGGCGAGCGAGAAGGCACTGAGGACGACCCAAGCGGTGAGGCTGGCCTTGCGGGCCATGTCGCGCCTGCGCTTGGGACTGGCGCCGGCGGTGACGGCGAGAAAGGTGGGAAGGGCGGCGAACGGGTCGACGAGAAAGAAGATGGAGCTGAGGGCCAGGAGCGAGAAGCGGACGTAGACGGAGCTGCTGAGGCCTGCGAGGCTCACGGAGTGTGGGTCGAAAGCCATATCGATATTCTCCCACGGCGAGGGCTGTCCGCTTGTTAGAATCAGACGCTCAGGAGCTCCGCACAATGCCCTTAGAAACGACGCAGTATATCTGGCACAATGGCGAACTTATTCCGTGGGAGAACGCGCAGATTCATGTGATGAGCCATGTGGTGCACTACGGCTCTTCCGTATTTGAGGGCATTCGCTGCTACCAGCAGCCGGATGGGGCAGGCATCTTCCGGTTGCCGGAGCACATGGCCCGGCTGATCGACTCGGCCAAGATTTACCGGATGCCGCTGCCGTATACGGCTGAGCAGTTGAGCGCGGCGGTGGTGGACGTGGTGGAGGCGAATGGCGTGACGCCCTGCTACATACGGCCGGTGGCGTTCCGCGGGTACGGAGAGATCGGGGTGAATCCCCTGCGATCGCCGGTCGAGATTTATATCGCGAACTTTCCGTGGGGCAAGTACGTTCCGGGGACGGCGGGGGCGGATGTGTGCGTGTCGAGCTGGAGCCGCCTGGCGCCGAATACGATGCCGTCGCTGGCGAAGGCGGGGGCGAATTACATGAATTCGCAGTTGATCCGCATGGAAGCGGAGATCAACGGGTATGCCGAGGGTATCGCGCTCGACACGAACGGCTACCTGTCGGAGGGCTCGGGCGAGAACTTGTTTCTGGTGCGCGGCGGTGTGCTGTACACGAGCCCGCTGGCGAACTCGGTGCTGAACGGGATCACGCGATCGTCGGTGCTGACGATCGCGCGGGAGCTTGGGGTGGCCGTGGTGGAGCAGGCGCTGCCGCGGGAGCTGCTGTACATCGCGGACGAGGCGTTCTTTACGGGAACAGCGGCTGAGGTGACGCACCTGCGGTCGGTGGACCGCATCACGATCGGCGATGGCTCCATGGGGCCGGTTACGACGGCGATTCATGATGAATTTTTCGCTTTGGTGAATGGGCGGAAGGCGGATCGGCACAACTGGCTGACGACGGTGAAGGTCAAGGCGCGGGAGCCGGTCGGAGTCTAGGGTTTGTTTTCACGCAGGAGAAGAGGCAGCCTTTCCGGCTGCCTCTTCTGTTTGTCTTGGCTATGGATAAGATGGTGTGGTGGTTTTAAGGCCGGTGTCGCGTGGACGTTGCGACGACTGTTCAGTTGCCCTTGGGTGAACCGAGGTCCAGAGCCTTGGGAGCGAGGCCGTCGACGCAGGCCTCATGCTGGTCCCAGCCGGGCAGCTCCTGGCTTCCTGTGATGAGCCTGGCGCCGTCGCTGAAGGTGAGGTAGGTCCAGGCCCACTGCCGGAAGACAGCGAACCGGTTGCGAAAGCCGATGAGGAAGAAGATGTGAACGACGAGCCAGGTGACCCATGCAGGGAAACCGCTCCAGTGCGCTTTGAAGGGCCACTCGATTTTGGCGACGGCGGCCTTTCGACCGATGGTGGCCATGTCGCCCTTGTCGAAGTAGCGGAAGGCGATGTCTTTCACGGGCCGGGCACCGCCTCGCTCGGCTGCGAGGAGACCGGCGATGCGCTTGGCGGCGTAAGAGCCCATCTGCATGGCGGGCTGGGCGACGCCGGGGACCTGCTTGCCGTCCTGCTCGAAGTGGGCGAGGTCCCCGCAGACGAAGATCTCGGGGTGATCTTTCGGGTTGAGGTGCCCATCGACGAGCACACAGCCTTTTTTGTCGACTTCGACGCCCAGCATTTTGCCAAGCGGGGAGGCCTGTACACCGGCACCCCAGAGCGTGACGACGGAGTCGATGCGCTCGTCACCCACCATGACATAGCCGGGTTGGATGTCAGTGACGTGCGCCCCGGTGCGGAGCTTTACGCCGAGCGCCTCGAGCTGCTTGCGGGCGCTCTCCTGCAGGTCTTTGGGGTAGGCGCCGAGGATGTTGGGCGAGCCTTCCAGGATGAGGACCTGCGCCATGCTGGGGTCGATGTGGCGGAAGTCTTTGGCCATGTAGAGCTTGGCGATGTCGGAGATGGCTCCGGCGAGCTCGACGCCGGTTGGTCCGCCACCGATGATGACGAAGTTCAAGGTGGGATGGGAGCCGGTCTCGAGCATCTGGCGTTCGGCGAGTTCGAAGGCGAGGAGGACGCGCCGGCGGATCTCGGTGGCGTCTTCCACGGTTTTGAGGCCTGGGGCGAGCTTTGCCCACTCATCGTGACCGAAGTAGGAGTGGGTGGAACCGGTGGCGACGATCAGGTAGTCGTACTCGAGAACGGCGCCGGATTTCAGGTTGACGCGATGTTCGGGCACATTGAAGCCGACCACCTCTTCCATGAGGACTTCGACGTTCTGCTCCTGCCGGAGAATGGAACGGATCGGCTGCGCGATATCGGCCGGCGAGAGAACGGCAAGGGCTACCTGGTAGAGCAACGGCTGAAAGGTGTGATGGTTTCGGCGGTCGACTAGGGTCACGTCGATGGGGAGACTGGCCAGGCCCTGTGCTGCGTGTATGCCACCGAAGCCACCACCGATGACCACGACCCGCTTCCGGACCACACCACTCTTCGTGTTTGCTGCCTCCATCCTTAATCCTCTTTCTGTCTCAAAGATCAGATGCAAAGCCTTTGCGATCGACTTACCCTGCCGGGGGCGAGCAAAGGCCAGGAGTTCGTCCTGCGATCGTGGGACAGCCCTTTATGGATGCTTTTCCAGGGATATGGAGGCGAAGCCCTGTGCCCCGGCGATCGCTGCCAGTTGCGTGAGGGACGGGGTGTTGGCGAGCTGCGCGGGCGTGACGGTGAGGAGGCCGTCGATGTCCGAGGTGAGGGAGAGACGGGACGACGCGAGGACCGCGGCGACGGGGCATCGGCCCGCGGCGGGGCAAGCTGCTTCCCAGCTGCTGACGGTCTGCTCGATCTCGACGGGGGCGGCGGCGATGGGGTCACCGTGCAGGTTGACGATGCGAAGGACGACGCTTCCGAGGGTGTCCCCGCTCCCGACGGACTGCGCGGATCCGCTGACGACCACGATGCGCCACTCCCCGGAGCTGACTGCCTGAAGGGTGATGGGAGAGCAGACGTTAGTCCAGGCGCAGGCGGTCCCATGAGCGACTGCGCCGGCTGCGAGAGGCGGGGCGGAGGCGTTGCCGAGAGCCAAGCCGTCGGCGTTCGCGAATGTGGTGGCGGAGGTGAAGCTGAGGTTGAATGACCCTGTCCAGGTGACCGGAATGTGGGTTGTGGGGGCAGAATCGTCCGTGAGGATGACCTGTGGGGTCCAGGTGAGGGCGGCGTTTTCGGCGACGAACTGAACGGGTCTGACGGAGGTCAGGGAAGGTCCGCGGACGACGACGACGCCAGTCGGCGCGGTGACGGGCTGGAGCACTTCCGGAGGCGCGACCGAGGTGAAGGTGATGGTGACCGCGCCGGCGCTGCCGACGGCACTGAGCGTAACGGCTCCGGAGGCTGTGGGGGTCACGAAGGTCTGTGCGACGCCTCCGGCGTCGGTGGTCAGGGTGCAGACGCCTCCGCCGCACGCGCTGAAGATGACGGTGCTGCTGCCCGCTGCGGTGACGACGACCGATTCGCCTGCGAGCGGGGTGAAGCCATCGCCGGCAAGGATTTTGATGGCGAACGGAGTTGCCGAAGCGATACCGGTGGTCTGCGATGCCGCGGGTGCGCTCTTGAGCTGCATGGTTTTCGCCGCGGCGGAGAAGGTGGCTTTGACCGAGCTGGACGCGGAGGCGAACTGGACGGAGATGGACCCGCTCGAGGTGGGTGTGATGGTGGTGGTGACCGATCCCGAGGCGTCGGTGGCCAGGGTGCAAGGAAGCGTGCTGCAGGCGCTGAGTTGCGCAGTGCCCGAGGTCACCGTTAGCGTGATGGCGGAAGAGACGCGGGGCGTGGCGTTGTCCGCGGCCAGGAGTTGGACACGGAGGGGTGTGGCCGCGGGTGTGGCGACGGTGACGATAGATGCGGGCGCGGAGACGAGGTGCAGGACATCGGTGTTGGGGGTGGCCGTGAACGAGGCGGAGGCGGTCCCGCTGCGACCGGTGGCGGTGAGCGTGACACCTCCCTGGGCCATGGGAGTGACGGACGCGGAGGCGATGCCGTTCGCGTTGGTAAGGACGGTGCAGGGTGAGCTAACGCACGGGCCGAGGGCGACGCGGGCTCCGGTGGCGGCGAAGGAGACCGACTCGCCAACGACGGGGGTGAAGCCGTCCGGGGCGATGGCCTTGACGGAGAAGGTGGTTGCGGCGACCGAACCGGATGGAACGGAGCCGGAGGGAGCGCTGACGAGCTGCAGGGCCTCGACCGGGGCGGTGTAGGTGAGGACGCTTGACATGATGGAGCTGCCGCCGGTGGAGAGATCCTGCACGGTGATGGTCGCGATCGTGGCCCGGCTGAGACCGAGCAACTGGAGTGAGGGAACGGTCGCGGTGATGGAGGTGGGGGACCAGCTGGTGACGTCTGCCGGGACGCCGTTGACGAGAACGGCATTTCCCTGCCGGAACCCCATGCCGGAGATGGTGACCACACCGCCGTTGGCGGGGACGTTTGCGGGCGTGACGATGTCGGCGTAGAGCGCTCGTGCCTGGTAGGAGAAGTCGGGTCTGCCGGCGCCTCTCTGGTCGGCGACGGCGATACGGAAGGACTTCGCCGCGGAGCTTTGGATGGGGAGCGTCGTGAGGCCGAGAGACGTGCTGTTGAAGGCGGTGGCGGCGGAGCCGACGGTGGGAAGCGTCCCCGTGGGATCGGTGGAGTTCCAAACACCGAGGATGGGCATGGCCTTGGTCATGCTGATGTTTCCATGTTCGTCGAGCGCGGTGGTTTCGAGGGTAAAGGTCCGGTTCGCTTTGATGGCGAGGACGCTCCAGGCCTGGTGTCCGTAGCCACAGAGAGTTCCCGTCCACCAGCCGGTCTGGGCGACCGGAGCGGGCGCACCCTCGCTTCCGTCCGCCTGGGTGGAGCAGGTGGCCGCGGCGTCCGGCGGAGTGAAGTCGGCGAGGTTGTCCCGGCCGATGGCCAGGTACGGCGCGACCTGCACCTGCGGCGCACCGGACGGGCTCATGGTGTTTCCGGACTGTGCGCCGATGGCATAGGGGCCGGTGTAGAGGGGGTTGATCGGCTCGGTCGAGACGATGAGATCGACGAAGTCTTCGGAGGGGGGGATGGGGACGGACTGGATACGCCAGTACCCTTCGCGGTCGCCGCTGGCGACGCCCATGCTGGCGGCGGGGGACGAGCCCTGGGTGGTGATGGAGGTGGCGCTCTGGCCACGGAACATCCAACCGGTGACGGAGGAGGCCGTCTGCCAGTCTTCGGGGGTGTTGAAGTAGGCGACGCGGCGCTGGACGACGACGTTGACGCCTTCCATGCCCTGACCGTTGGGGAAGGAGACCCGGCCGTAGGTCCCGGCCGCGTTGCTCCAGGACGCCTGTTTGCCTGCTGGCGCCTGTCCCTGGTTGATGAAGTAGAGCTGCTCGAGCGAGGAGATGTCGTCCGGGCGCAGGGTAAACGGCTCCGGAAGGCACTGGTAGCTGTAGGAGCCGCAGACGATGTCGATGGGATGCATGATGGGCCAGTGCAATGCCTGGTTGTGCGTGGGAGCAGGGTACCCGGTGAAGACGTTGTCGTTGGTCTGCGACCAGCCCAGACCGAGGATGCGACCGAAGGCGCGCATGAGCTGGTATTGCAGCTGAAGCTGCTGTTCGGGAGCGGGGCCGGTGCATCGGCCGTTCAGGATGATCAGAGCGTGCTGGATCTTCGCGCCGGGGGTGATGGAATCGACGCTCTCGGTGACGCCGGCCTGGAGGCAACCGCTGGGATCACTGGCGCCGCTGCCGAGGAGCAGGTCGGTGATGGAACCGTCGGTGTCGTAGAGGACGGCGATCTGCTTGGCGGCGTAGTTGGAGCTTTGCACGTCGCCGGGGAAGACCAGGCCGTTGGATCCGGCGTAGACGTTGGCGCCGCTGACGTGCTGGGCGAGGGATCCGCCCTGGGAGAGGACGAGCGAGGCTGTGGGGATATTCCAGACGGCGGCTGCCTGGGCGACCAAGGCATCGGCCTGGGCGTGAGTGACGCTGGGGCTGAGATCTCCGGGATCGGTGAAGTAGGCCGGGTGGTCGGTGTACCAGTTGATGGTCGCCCACCAGCTACTGAAGTAAGGTGGTCCGGAGACCCAGCGAGGTCCGCCGGCGGAGGCTGAGGTCACTCCGCCGAGGAGCAGGGCCAAAGCTGCAAGGAGGCGGAGGGCCGATGCTTTGCCGCGGCTGGACTGCGCGGATGCGGGGAGGGGGAGGGAGCGTTTAGCGAGTGGCGTCATGGCTCACCTCCCAGGAACGAAGCATGCCGACAACGGTGGCGACACTGGCCTCCTGAGCGGGTTTTGAGGCGGCGTCAGGGGCTGCGGGGAGCGGTTCGGCCGCGGAGACTGCGGATCGGGGCGAGACTGGGGAGTGAAACACTGCTTTCGGCGCTGCGATCGAGGGCCGGTAGGTTACGGTTCGCGCGAGTCGGGCACCGATCCAGCGGAGATCGGCGACCTGCTCGGCGGCCACCGCCGACCCCGCGTTCGAGGAGCGGACACCAACGCCGCTTGCCCTTAGGGGAATGGCGCCGTCCATCCCTCCGACGGGCGAGCTAAGGCCGGTGGCGCCGGTGCGTGCAGGAGGAGCAGGAGCTGCTGGCCCACGTGGAAGCGCGCATCGCTGGCGTTCCAGAGGCCGCCCCACTCGCGCAGGGTGTAGGCGCTGCCGGAGCAGCCGCGAATGGCCTGCTCGACATTGAACTGGATCTCGACGACGCCGGAAGCGAGGCCATTTGCCTCAGGCCGTCGAACCTCCGCCACGGTTCCGACGAAGATGACGGCCGCGCGGTCGGACATCTGGTGCAAGGCGGCTTCCACGGTCAGGGGGTTACCGGACCCGTCAAGACCAGGAAGTGTGGCGCGGGCTGCCTGCGCGTTTGCCACAAGGGGCGCGACAACCGCCCACAGGGTGTAGATTCCGAGGTAAAGCCGACGCCAGTTCATGCTGCTCCTCCAAGACCGTCACCTCTCTTTTCGGCGGGAGAGGAGGAGGTAACATGACTGACTCGAAACGAGACAGTTCATGGCGGGCAGCGCCGGGCGAATTGCCGTTACGGGCCTTCGGGAAGGATGAGCGCAGAGCTGGGTGGGGAAGCTGCGCGGTTAGATTTCGGGGTAGAAGTCGAAGAAGGCGTCGAGGCTCAACTTCAGCTGCGTTTCGATCGCCTCGCGGCTGCCCTCAAGCACGTGCATGGTGACGTGCGCTTCGTTGCCGTTCTTGAGCGTGATCCGAGCCTCTCGGACCTCTGCGACCTCTTCGGCTGGGAGCAATCGCATGCCATAGACCAATGTTAGGTTTGCCATGCCATATTCTCCCACCTGCGTGCCTCGCCGCGGTCGGCGGCTGGTTGGGGGATGGCGACGGCTGTGAGGGGCGGATAGCGGGGGAGGTGGCCCTGAATCCTTTTGGCTCGGCGCGCATTTACACTGGTTGGGTCTATATGCTCGAAAACATTGTTCGCGACACGGTCATCCTTGGCTCCGGCTGCTCCGGCCTTACCGCAGCGATCTATGCTGCCCGATCGAACTTGAAGCCGCTGGTTCTGGAGGGGCATGAGCCCGGGGGGCAGCTTTCGATTACAACGCTGGTGGAGAACTTTCCCGGGTGGCCGGAGGGCATTCAGGGCCCCGAACTGATTGAGAATATGAAGAAGCAGGCTACGCGGTTTGGCGCGGAGCTGCGGATGGGGCATCTTGACGGCATCGATCTTTCGGAGCGCCCGTTCAAGCTGCAAGTGGGCAAAGAGACGATCCGGACGCGGACGCTGATCATCGCTTCGGGAGCGAGCGCTCGCTGGCTGAACCTGCCGAGCGAGCAGGCGCTGATCGGCCATGGTGTGAGCTCGTGCGCGACCTGCGACGGCTTCTTCTTCTCTGGCAAGGAGATCGCGGTAATTGGGGGCGGGGACAGCGCGATGGAGGAGGCACTGTTTCTGACGCGCTTCGCGAGCAAGGTCACGTTGATCAACCGGTCGGAGAGCTTCCGTGCCTCGAAGATCATGCTGGAGCGCGCCGTGGCTCATCCGAAGATCAAGTTCCTGTCGAACACGCTGGTGGAAGAGGTGATCGGGGTCGAGGAGAAGGAGGTCAAGGCGCTCCGCCTGAAGAACCGGAAGTCGAACGAGGAATGTACGCTGCCGGTATCCGCCATGTTTCTGGGCATCGGGCATGATCCGAACGCTCGCGCGTTCACGGGTCTGCTTGATCTTGACGAGGACGGGTACATCCTGACGAAGAACCACGTGGAGACGACGTTGCGCGGTGAGGTTCTTTCCGGCGTGTTTGCTTGTGGCGATATTCAGGATCGGCGGTACAGGCAGGCGATCACGGCAGCGGGCTCTGGCTGCATGGCGGCGCTCGAGGTGGAGAGATACCTCGAGGAGCACGGGCGGTAAGAATGATAGTTGGATGCCGTGGTCTTTGACTCGATCACCGTTTCGCCCGACGCTGTGCGGCCTGGTCCGGCTGGCGTGGGTGGGACAGGCTGATGGTGCGGATGACTGCTAGCGTTAGAGGATGGGAATAGCAGAGAATCTGGCGGCTGCACGGGACAGGGTTGCGGCGGCATGTCACGGGGCGAGGCGTCCGATGGACGAGGTTGCCTTGATGGCGGTGAGCAAGGTGCATCCGGTCGAGTTTCTTCTGGAGGCCTATGAGGCGGGTCAGAGGCTGTTTGGGGAGAACCGGGTGCAGGAGTTTCAGGCAAAGTCGACGAGCCTGGGCGGTGCATTCGAGGGGGCTGACCGGGCCAGCTTTCACCTGATCGGGCCGTTGCAGAGCAACAAGACCTCGAAGGCGGCGGAGCTGTTCGACGCCATTGACACGGTCGATTCGTTGAAGACGGCGGAGCGGCTGGCGACCAGGGCAGGGGAGCTTGGGAAGCTGCTTCCGGTGCTGATCGAGGTTAAATTGTCGCATGAGGCGTCGAAGCATGGGGTGGCGCCGGGGGATCTGCCGGGGCTGCTGGGGGAGATCGCGGGGGTGGAGCCGGCGCCGGGGATGGGGCGGATCGAGGTGCGAGGACTGATGACAGTTCCGCCGTGGACGGAGGATGCGGAGCTGGCGCGGCCGTACTTTCGCCAGCTGCGCGAGTTGAGGGACGGGCTTCGGCCGAGGTACCCTGCGCTGCGAGAGCTTTCCATGGGGATGTCGAACGACTTCGTGGTCGCGATCGAAGAGGGTTCGACGTGTGTGCGGATTGGGACCGCAATCTTTGGCAGGCGAACAATACCGGGCTAGATCGTCGAGATGCCGGGCGTCATGGAAGGTGGAATGGTCATCTCAGTAAGCAGGACCAGTCAGCATCGCTGATTGACCGACAAGATCGGATAAGGACCCACGAGCATGCCAAGCACACTCCCAGTTGAGCACGAGATTGAGTCGGTGGAAGCGGAGAAGGTCGAGCAGTACATCGATGACAGGTTCATCGGGGAACGCATCCGGCGGTTGCGTTTGAAACGATCCATGGGCCTGGTGGAGTTGGGGACGCGTACCGGCCTGTCGGCCAGCTTTCTGTCGCAGCTGGAGACGGGGCGGGTGATTCCGACCATTCGGAACTTGGCAAAGCTAGCTCTGGTCTTCCAGAAGGACCTATCGTACTTCTTCCGGCAGGAGCGGCAGGTGACGTTTCGGTCGATGCGGAAGAACGATCGAGTCCGGCTGACGCGGAACTCGAAAGACGGATCGAAGTTCCTGTCGGAGAGCCTGAGTGCGTTGATTCCGGACCGGCGAATGGTTCCCTGCCTGGCGGAGTTCTTCCCTGGGGAACAGCCGTGTGAGTTTACGCCGAAGATCTTTGCCGGGACGGAGTTTGTGTACGTCCTTGAGGGGAGCCTGTGCCTCTCGTCGACGAGTGGGCGGGAGCAGTTGGACGGCGGGGATGTGGGGTGGATCGATGGGCGGACGAAGCGGCAGTACATCTGTTCGGGCGAGAAGAGCGCCAAGGCGATGATCCTGACGCTGCCGCAGGAGTAGGTACCCTCCCCCCGGAGGGTACTTCTTGCTAAAGACTCTGTTTGGAATGGTTTGTGGTTTGCCTACCAGATAAAGTGTTGCGTTACTGGGCTTGCAGGGATCAATCCTTGTAGTCGGATCGGCGGGGAACAGATTGAGCGTTCCAGCCCTCTCATCTGCTCGGGTTCCAGGGAGGGTACGGGGTGAGGGCGGGACTCTCGTCCTGCCCTCTCGCGCGGCCGGTTTGTCGGGAGGGTTCGTTAGCGGCCGTAGCCTTTGGAATAGCCGTGTTCGAAGGACTCCCGGTAGGTGCGCTTGAATTCGTCCCGGTTGAAGCCTTTGGGCGACTCGGGGACGTGCTTGTAGGCGTCGACCTTGGTGGGGCGGAAGCTGTGGTGCTCGCGGAAGTCTGATTCGCCCTGGTTGAAGCCGGCGGCATATCCCTGACGGGCGACCATGTTGGCGCTGCCGTTTTCCTGGTAGTAGTCGTTGTATCCGCGTGGAGCGTTCCAGTCGCGGTCCCGATCCCGGTCACGGTCCCGATCCCGGTCACGGTTGTCCTGATGCTCGCCGTAGCCCGGAGGCGGAGGTCCCTGAGCCAGAAGGGGTTGGGTTGCTGAGAGAACGCCGGTGAGAGCGAGTGCTGCCAGGATTAGGGAACGTGCTTTCATGATGGTTCCTCCGGAGGAGATGCGAATCCTCTCTCCCCAGTAGGAACACCTGGAGGGCGGGTTAAGTTGCTCGGCTGGGGCTGAAAGTGCGGGCACCCCGAGGTCGGCGGCGAAAACGGAAAAAGGCAGCTAGTCCGGAACCTGCCAGCCTACGCCGGTCTGGGCGAGGGTGATGGTGGCGGGCGCGGGGGAGGTGACGTTCCGGGCCATCTCGGGGTAGAGCTTCTGGACGTCGGCGTCCTTGGCCCAGACGGGAACGTCCTCGAGGGCGTAGGTGTAGGTGACTTTGGACTCGTTGAAGCCGCTGGCCGCTTTGAGGGGAGGGGTGAAGGTCTGGATTCCGGTGACGTGGCGGAAGCCGTAGCAGAAGCGGGGGGCGGACTTTTGGCCGTAGTCGGAGACGGAGAAGCGGGAGATGTGGATGGCCGGCTCGGTGCCTTTGGTGAGGAGCTTGTTGTGGACGAGGGTGTCGAGTTGCTTGATCTCGGTGGGGTCGGAGGTCTCGTAGGGGAAGCGGAGGGCGGCCTTGTAGAGGCAGTCGGGGTGGTCGGTGAGGAACTTGGAGATGCCCTTGGTGAGGTTTTCGGGGGTGGGGGTGGAGGCGGATTTGCAGCCCGCGAGGACCGTGAGGACGAAGACGGCGGAGAAGACGAGGGTGCTGGCGGCGGGTCGGGCGTTGAGTGTCATCGGGACCTCGGGTGATTGCCTTTTGGATGCTGCCGGACCAGGGCGCGGGAGGGGAAGCGAGGGCAAATAGGGGGAACGGGCTCCCGCGAGGCGGGGGGGCTTCGGTTCGAGCTGGTTGCGTACTGGAGCTAGGGCGAATTAGCTTTTGGTATGCAGCGGTCGTGGTTCCAAGAGATCGTGTCCCGGGGGCTAAAGCCCGTATGTTACGGGTAGTTCGATGTCTGGGCTGAAACCCGGGACTACCTCAGAGACAAGTGCCCGGGTAGATGTCCGGGCTGAAGCCGGGACTATCTCAGAGACAAGTGCCCGGTTAGATAGGTCCGGGCTAAAGCCCGGACCTATCTCGCATCGGCAGACGACGATGGTGTGGGCGTGGAGTTATGAGGCGGGTTAGAGGCCGAGGAGCTGCTTGCGGCGGCGCAGGACGAAGGAGGCGCTGCCGATGACACCGGTTGCGAGCAGCGAGAGGGTGCCGGGCTCGGGGGTGGGGGCGGCGGTGACGGTGCCGGAGAGGTTGACGGGGATGTCCTGGCCGATGGCGTCGATGGTGTAGGTCGAGCTGTCGAGGGTGAAGAGCAGGTCGCCGAATTGGAGGGGATTGGCGGAGAGGGTGATGAGATCGGCGTTGGTGGTGACGTTGTCCTGCCCGAGGATGGTGAGGACCTGCGAGACGCCGTTGATGGTGATGGTGTCGTAGAGGAAGAAGGAGACGAGCTGATCGGGGATCTCGGAGTCGCCGGCGTAGATGTTGCCGGTCTGGAAGACGACGCTGCCGGGGCCGGAGAGGATGGCGCTGCCGGCGTCGAGGCTGATGCTGTCGCTGGAGGGGTTGAGGGTGGTGGAGGCGATGGAGCTGGAGGTGATGGTGATGGAGTCGGCGAGGGCCGGGGAGGCGAGGCAAAGGAGTATGCCGAGGGTGGTGCCGAGGGATTTGCGAGTCATGAGGTGGGGTCCTTAGCTGCCCGGGTGTGCTCCCGAGGGGGAGGCGGCCGGGGTGAGTTGTCTGCTAAGGGAGAGATCGGCTGGATTGGGGAAAACTTTAGGAAGTTTTTGGCTGCTAGTTTTTAGCCGCTGGCTTTCAGCCTCTAGGTCTTAGCTACAGCTAAAAAGCTGTTCGCTGTTGATTGAGGTGGGCGGGCTTGGCTAGTCCCAGAGCCAGGCGGCACCGCGGACGCCGCTGGCGTCGCCGTGGATGGGTTTGAGGATGCGGACGGTGTCGGCGCCGCCGAAGGTGTAGGGGCTGATGCGGGCGGGGACGTTGCGGTACAGGCGGTCGAGCTTGGAGAGGCCGCCGCCGAGGACGATGACGTCGGGGTCGAGGATGTTGACGATCTCGGCGAGGGAGCGGGCCATGCGGTCTTCGAGGCGGTCCAGGGCTTCGAGCGAGACGGCATGGAGGGCAGACGCGGGATCTTCGCTGCTGGCGACAATTTGTGCGCCGTCGAGGGGGTGGCCGGTGTGGGCGAGGAAGTCGCGCATGAGGCCGGTGCCGGAGATCCAGGATTCGATGCAGCCGTGCTTGCCGCAGTAGCAGGCGGGCCCGGGGAGCTCGTCGGCGGTGGCCCAGGGGAGGGGGTTGTGTCCCCACTCGCCGGCGATGCCGTGGGGGCCGGAGTGCTGGTGCTGGTTGAAGACGACGGCACCGCCGCAGCCGGTGCCGATGATGACGCCGAAGACGACGGGAAAGCCGCGGGCGGCGCCGTCGTGGGCTTCGGAGACGGCGAAGCAGTTGGCGTCGTTGGCGCAGCGGATGGGGCGGGCGAGGGCGGTGGAGAGGTCGAGCTCGAGGGGGCGGCCGTTGAGCCAGGTGGAGTTGGCGTTTTTGACGAGGCCGGTGGCGCGGACGATGGTTCCGGGGATGCCGACGCCGACGGTGAGGGTTTGGCCGCCGGCGGCGAGGGCGGGGCGGAGACCGAGCTCGGACTCGAGGTGATGGACGACGCCGGCGATGGCGTTGACGGTGCCTCGGTAGTCGTCGCGGGGGGTGGGGACGCGCTGGCGGGCGACGACGCTGCCGATGGTGTCGATGGCGACGCCTTCGATCTTGGTGCCGCCGAGGTCGATGCCGATGCGGGTGCCGGCGGGGTTGGTCACGCGTTTCCTCCGAGGGACGTGCTGGCTGACGAGCTTTGGCGCACGGTTGCGTGGGGTGCGGGTCGGGCTGCTCGGGGTGTTCCGACGAAGTTCAGCATAAAGGATGTTGGGTGTGGCTGGTATTCCGGTTTGGGGGAGTGGGAGGGTACGGGTGACGCTTGCGGTTAGGTGGCGGGTGTTGGAGAGGAGGAGGTTGGGGAGGTTTCGGCGTGACCTGGATGGGGGTAAACGTTTACATTTGGGCGGCAGGTATTGGGAGGTGGTCGATGGTGAAAGAGCTGAGGGCGGTCGGGTTGGCGCTGGGTGGTTTGGTTCTGAGCGGGGTGGGATGGGGGCAGGCGCCTGCGGCGACGCTGACGATTCAGCTGGATAAGCCGCTGCATGCGGTGAGTCCGACGCTGTATGGGCTGATGACGGAGGAGATCAACTACTCGTATGACGGCGGCTTGTATGCGGAGATGGTGCGGAACCGGACGTTTCAGGACCATGGGTTTGGCGGGGTGGCGCACTGGAGCGTGGAGCACGGGGGGAGCTCGGTGGCGTCGATGGAGGTGGATAAGACGGAGGGACCGAGTGAGGCGCTCGAGCACAGCCTGCTGTTAACGGTGACGCAGGCGGATGCGGCGAATCAGGCGGGGGTGCGGAACGAGGGCTACTGGGGGATGGCGGTGCGGCCGAATACGAGTTACAAGGGGTCGTTTTATGCGAAGGCGGACGGGGGCTCGACGGGGCAGGCGGAGATGGGGCCGGTGACGGTGGCGCTGGTGAGCGACGGGAGCGGAAAGGCGGTGGCGACGGCAACGGTGCCGGGGCTGTCGACGGAGTGGAAGCGGTATGAGTTCACGCTGCGGACGGAGAAGGTGGAGGCCTCGGCGGAGAACCACCTGCTGTTGACGGTGGGGCATGCGGGCAAGGTGTGGCTGGACCTGGTGAGCCTGTTTCCGCCGACGTACAAGGATCGGGTGAACGGGAACCGGCCGGACCTGATGGAGATGATGGCGGGGATGCACCCGACGTTTCTGCGGCTGCCGGGGGGGAACTATCTTGAGGGCGACCTGATTGACGAGAGGTTCGACTGGAAGAATACGATTGGGCCGCTGGTGGATCGGCCGACGCACCGGAGTCCGTGGATGTACCAGTCGTCGGACGGGATGGGGCTGCTGGAGTTTCTGGAGTGGACGGAGGACCTGAAGATCCAGACGGTGCTGGCGGTGTATGCGGGCTACTCGCTGAAGGGGGACCATATTGAGCCGGGGCCGGCGCTGCGGCCGTATGTCGAGGATGCGCTGGACGAGATCGAGTTCGCGACGGGAGACGCGTTGACGAAGTGGGGTGGGGTGCGGGCGAAGCTGGGGCATCCAGCGCCGTTTCCGATTAAGTATGTGGAGATCGGCAATGAGGACTGGTTCGACAAGTCGGGCAGCTACGAGGGGCGGTATGCGCAGTTCTATAAGGCGATCAAGGCAAAGTATCCGCAGCTGGAGCTGATTGCGACGGCGGCGTTGAAGCGGATGAAGCCGGATGTGCTGGACGACCACTTCTACAAGCGGGCGGACGAGTTCTTCGCGGATGTGACGCACTACGATGCGGCGGACCGGAGCGGGCCGAAGATCTTTGTGGGGGAGTGGGCGACGAGGGAGGGCTCGCCGACGACGAACATGGGCGCGGCGCTGGGGGATGCGGCGTGGATGACGGGGATGGAGCGGAACAGCGACCTGATCGTGATGGCGTCGTACGCTCCGCTGTTTGTGAATGTGAACCCGGGCGGGATGCAGTGGGAGTCGGACCTGATCGGGTATGACGCGATGCGGAGCTATGGGTCTCCGGGGTACTACGCGCAGGCGATGTTTGCGGAGTTCCTGGGGACGGAGGTGCCGGCGTCTTCGATGACGGGCGGTGGGCCGAGGTTCTTCTACTCGGTGACGCGGGATGCGGCGAAGGGCAAGGTGTTTTTGAAGCTGGTGAATGCGGCTTCGGTGGCGCAGCCGGTGGCGATCGAGATGACGGGCGCGGGGACGGTGGCGAAGACAGGGACGCTGGTTTCGCTTACCGGGACGAACGATGCGGAGACGAATTCGATTGGGGATCCGCGGCGGGTTGTGCCGGTGAAGACGGAGTTGCGGGGGGTGGGGGCGCGGTTCAGCCATACGGTGCCGGGGTATTCGGTGGAGGTGCTGGAGGTGTCGGCGAAGTAAGGGTGCAGATTACCTGTGAGTATGCAGCGGCGGCAGTTACAGGATAATTATGTCCGGGGGCTGAAGCCCATGCCGTGCCTGGCCTTGGATGTCCAGGCTAAAGCCTGGACCTATCTCAGAAGCCCTGACCTAGTTTCAGAAGCCTGACCTATTTCGGAAGCAATGGCCCTGTATAAGCCATGGGCACATACCCTCTAGAGGGTGCGGGAGAAGAGTCTGGGATCCCAGAGGACGGGTTTGGGGGCGTCGGCGTGGATGGCGGCGAAGTCGGGGTGGGCGGGGTTGAGGACGAGGTTGCGTTCCCTTCCCTGCAGGACGACGCCCGGGACGAGGAGGACGGCGGAGCGCTGCTCCGTGATCCAAAGGTCACCAAAGGTTCGGCTGGCGAGAAGGTCTTCGGCGCTCCAGTGCGGGAGGGCGGCGGGATCGAGAGTTTCGATGGGGAGGGCGACGGGGATGTGGATTTGGACGGAGGCGAGGGTCTTTGGGATGAAGCCCAGGTTGGCGTGGACGAGGATCTCGAGGACGGCGCCGGCATAGGTTTCGGCTGCGTCTATAACGGGCTTGCCGGGGGAGTTCCAGCGGCCGCCTTTGAGGGTGGCTCCGGTGGCGTCGAAGATGGGGTGACGCCGGTCGGCGATGCGGAAGGCGAGCACTCGACTAGACGGGCAGGCCGTAGAGTAGTTTGTCGAGGAGATCTTCGACGGAGCGGGCGCCGAGTTCGGTGGAGGCGACGGCGAGCGGGGTTTCCATGCCGAGTTCGGGGTGGGGCTGATTCATCCAGGCCTTTGCCTGCTCGGGGTCGTCCCAGGTGTATTCGGCGGCAGCGAGGACGCGAGCGAGGCGCTCGGTGCGCTCGCTGACGTTGATGGAGAGGCGGCCTTTGGTGCGCTTCCAGGTGGCGGAGGGGACGACGCGGTCGCGGATGACCCGGGCTTCGCTCCCGTTGCGGGCGACGCGGGTGACGACGCGGGTGAGGGATTGTTTGGAAAGCCCGTGGGAGACGGCGCCATCGAGGTCGCGGACGGTTCGGACTTCTTCGTGAATGCCGAGGATGTGAGCTATGGCGTTTGGCGAGATCATGATTGGGCTCCGAGGATCATTGTATACCGGAGGCGGGATCATGTGAGCTTTGACGTGCGTCAGACTTCGTAAGCGGCGACGAAGCTCTCAACGGAGGTTTGGGAGATGACCTTGGAGCTACGTCCAGCACCTGCGGCTACCGTTTAGAGTTTTTATAAATTGAACTCGAATTTCGGAAGCATGCAATCAGGAGACAGCGGAGAGGACTTCTCTCCCGCCGGAACCGCTCTTTTCTTCACGTAAAACTCGCTCGCATTTGGGTCGGAGATGATGATCATCCTCTGGGCTCCAAGCTTTCGTGATCGCGTCACAGCATCATCCCAAAGGCGTGTACCGCAGCCTTGGAGAAGGTGACCGATGTCAACGTAGAGATCGACCAACTCAGTGCTGTTCTCAGTCTTGGAATGAAAGAACTTATAGAAGCCGAGCGGCAAATCCGCTTTCACTAGGATGAAGATGTATTCATTTGAGTAGAGAGACTCAGCAGGTATGCGGACCTTCCCCAGGTTGATTTCGCTCCACTCCCTTGAGTGACCCCAGTGACCCATCGACCGTTCGCGCAACTTGGTTAGCAAGGGGGCGTCTTCGCTCATCGCTCTGCGAATGATCATGGGTTTTCCGAGGAACTTGAGCCTTACTTGTAGGGAGTGAGCGCTTTGCCTTCTGTGAGGGTGTAGAAGGTGTCGAGGGTGGTGGGTGGGGGGACGTCCTGTTTGAGGCCGCTGGGCCAGTGGATTTCGATTTTGTCGATCTTGGTGGCGGGGCCGAGGCCGAAGTGGGGGCGCTGGTCGGGGGAGGAGGCGAAGGAGCCGCCAGCGATGACGTCCTGGCGCTGGCGGAAGCCGTTGGCGGTGACGAAGATGGTGGCGCCTACGGCGTCGCGGGGGGACCTGGGACCGCCGATGAGTTTGAAGGCGATCCAGTGGTTGGGCTTGCCTCCGGCCGGGGGTGCGGTGACGTTGCGGAAGAGGGATGGGGGGGAGTCGAGGTTGTTGATGACGACATCGACGTGGCCCGAGTTGAAGAGGTCTCCGTAGGCGAGGCCGCGGGCTACGGCGAGTTTGGCGAGGCCGGTGCCTTCGACGGCGGGGACGAACTCGAGCTTGCCGCGGTTGTTGTGGATCATAAAGGCGCGCTGGGCGAAGGTGGTGCCCCAGGGCTGGCTGTCGACCTCGGGGTAGACGTGGCCGTTGACGGTGAGGAGGTCGAGCCAGCCGTCGTTGTCGTAGTCGAAGAAGGAGGTGCCCCAGGAGAGGAAGGGGATGGTGGGTTCGGCGATGCCGGCCTGGTAGCTGATGTCGGTGAAGTTGCCGTCGCCGTCGTTGCGGTAGAGGGGCTTGTAATCGTCGGAGAAGGTGGTGTTATAGAGGTCGATGAGGCCGTTGTGGGTGTAGTCGCCAGCGGCGATGCCCATCGAGGCGGTTTCGCGGCCGCTCTCGTTGAGGGCGTATCCGGAGGCGAAGGAGGCGTCCTCGAAGACGCCGTTGCCCTTGTTGAGGTAGAGGTAGTTGGGGGTGGAGTCGTCGGCGACGAGGAGGTCGGGCTTGCCGTCGCCGTTGAGGTCGATGAAGAGGGAGGCGAGGCCGTAGTAGCCGTGGGTGTCGTTGACGCCGAGTTTGACGCTGACGTCGGTGAAGGCGCCGTCGCCGTTGTTGTGGAAGAGGTGGTCGGGTTCGCCCTCGAGGCCGCGGGGGCCGCACATGACGGCGGCTCCGCGGAACTGGCAGCCGGTGGGCGGGGGCTGGTGGGCGAGGTCGTAGTGGACGTATCCGGGGACGAAGAGGTCGAGGCGGCCGTCGCCGTCGTAATCGCCCCAGGTGGCTCCGGCGGACCAGTTGCCGAGGGTGACGCCGGCTTTTTCGGCGACGTCGGTGAAGGTGCCGTCGTGATTGTTGTGGAAGAGGCGATTTTTGCCGTAGTTGGAGACGTAGATATCGGGCCAGCCGTCGTTATCGTAATCGCCGACGACGGCTCCGAAGCCCCAGCGGTCGTTGGCGACGCCGGCCTTGGCGGTGACGTCGGTAAAGGTGCCGTTGCGGTTGTTGTGGAAGAGAGCGGCGTGGGGCCAGGGGGCTTTGCCGGCGAGCGCGTTCCAGGTGCCGCCGTTCACGAGGTAGATGTCGAGCCAGCCGTCGCCGTCGTAGTCGAGGAGGGCGACGCCGGAGCCGAGGGTTTCGAGGATGAGGGATTTCGCGGGGGCTCCCATGACGTGGTGGAAGGCGGCGAGGCCGGATTTGGCGGTGATGTCCTCGAAGATGACGGGGCCGTCCTTGACGAAGCCGCCGGCGGTGATGGGGCGGTGCTCGGCGTCGAGAATGGCGGCGTGGGCGGTGCCGGTGTTGACGGTCATGCCGGTTCCGGGCTGGGCGGTGGGCTGCTGCGGGGCGTCGGGGGCTTGCGTGGCGGGGGCGGGCTGCTGGCGCTCCGTGGTGTGGGTGGCGGAGGCGGGTGGGGCGGGGGTTTGGGCGGGGGCCGCGGAGGCGAGGGTGAGGAGCAGGGCGAGCAGAGGGCGCATGGGTGGGTCCGGGTCTATCTTACGTGGGGCGTGGGGACTCTTGTAGGGGACTCTTGAAGGGGTGCTAGAAGACGTAGCGGCCGGTGAAGACGAGGTTGTGGTTGTAGGCGTGGAAGTGGGTGGCGGCGGTTTGGAAGCCGAAGCCGGCGACGAGGCCGGAGCGGGCGGTGGGGTCGTGGGGGTGGAAGGCGTATTTGCCGACGACGATGCCGGGGGTGAGAAAGGTCTGGATCTTGCCGTCGCGGGCGGAGCCGTACCAGCGGGTGGTGTTGACTTCGAGCTCGGGCCAGAGGTACTTGCCGACGTGGTACTGGAAGACGGTGTTGGTGGCGAGGGTGCGGCCGATGGTTTTGGTGTTGCCGGTGGGGAGGGTGGCGCCGAGGTTGGTGAAGGCGTCGAAGCGGCCCCAGCCTTTGCCGCCGTTGAGGGTGGGGTTGAGGCTGGGGTCGGTGGCGCCGTTTTTGTGGCTGCCGGTGGGAAGGACGCCGACGAGCTGGGAGCTGAGGAGGTAGTTGCCGTGCTTTTCGTTGGCGGAGAGGATGCGGAACTTGGCCTGGAAGCTCATGTCGCCGAAGCCGTCGGGGGTGCGGTCGCTGTGCTCGAGGAAGGGCGGGAGGAGGATGTCGAACTCGGTGCGGGCGAAGGGGATGAGGTTGAGGCCGCGGTTGCTGTCGAGGTTCCAGGTGCGGACGCCGGTGGAGGAGATCTGGCGGGTGAAGTCGGCGCGGAAGACCTGGATGAGCATGGGGTAGGGGGCGACGGCGGGGACGATCCACTTGGGCTGCAGGGCCTGGGTGCGGGTGGCGCGGGCTTGCCAGCGCTCGAAAAAGCCCATGGGGGCGGGCTTGGTCTGGAGGGCGGGGCGGGAGCCGGTGGTTCCGGAAGTGGATTGCTGCGGGGCGGGGCTGGTAGAGAAGGCCGAGTGGGATACGGAAGGTTCGGAGTCGGCGCGGGCTGCTGATGTGACGAAGATGGTGAGGGCGGAGATGGCGAGAGCGGCAGATCCTCCGAGGAGACGTGCCGGGGGCGGGATTTGCAACACAGGGTGGCGCTCCAAAGGTGCATCAGGGTGACTGATTTGTTGTTGCGAATCAGCGTAGATGCCGAGCTAGAGCGACGCATCGACCGAAAGTTGGAGATGCGATCGGGGTTGGCGCTGCGGCATCGCGGTGCTCCCGCGAAGCCGGGGATTCATGGCTGGCGGCGACGGCGGCGACCGGAAGATCATGTCCCGGGGCTGAAGCCGATATTGTGCGGGCCGCTAGAGGTCCAGGCTGAAGCCTGGACCCATCTCAGAAGCGATGGTTCTGTATCGCTTAAGGCGAGACCAGGGGGAGCTCGATGACGGTGACGCTTCCGTTAGGGAAGGTGTGGTGGAAGTCACCCTGGATGGACTCGGTGAGGGTGACGGGGATGACGCGGTTGGGGTCTTCCTCGTCGTTTTCGACGAGGATATTTTCGGCGGTGAGGGTGGTGATTTTGGCGGAGGCGGGGTGGATGCCGAGGGCGGAAAGATCGAGGTTGGCGGTTTCAGGGCGGGTGAGGTGGCGGTTGACGCAGAGGAGGAGGAGCCTGGTGTGGTCTTCGGACTCGGCGGCGACGATGTCGAGGTAGGGGACGTCGGGGATCTCGGGGAGGCGGGTGATGCCGTGGGAGATGGTGTAGGTGGGGCTGTCGGAGGTGACGGAGAGGAGGGTGTGGGGGTGGGCGCCGGCGTACTCGCGCAGGACCCAGTAGGCGGGCGCGCCGTAGACCTGGGCGCGTTTTTTCCAGATGCCGCCGAACTCGAGGATGCCGGTCATGTCGGAGACCTGGACGACGTCGGAGTTGCGCATGACCATGTTGAGGAAGCCGCCGGCGAAGAGCGCTCCACCGAGGTTGGAATAGTTGGGACTGGTGTGGTCGCTCGAGATCATGAGCCACTCGGTGAAGGCGACTTTGACGTCAGGCTGGCCGGCGTCCGCGGCCTGCTTCTGGATGGCGTGCATGCGGGAGACAAGGCCCCAGGGAAGGGCGAGGGCGGCCATGCCGCGGAAGTTGTCGGAGGCGTGCGGGAGCTGGACGCCGGCGTTGACGACGAAGTGGGTGGAGAGGAAGTTGAAGGTGTTTGGGGGGCTGGTGAGCTGCTGGGCGTTCCAGTCGTGGAAGTGATCCTCGTCGCCGCCGGTGGCGATGAGGCGGGCGTGGGGGTCGGCTTTGCGGACGGCCTGGCTGGTGGCGAGGGTGACGGCGGCGATGCGCTCCTGGGAGGGGTAGCCGACCTGGAAGTCGCCCCAGAGCTCGTTGCCGAGCTCCCAGAGGCTGCCGCCGCCGCCCTTGGGGTTGGGCTTGCCGCCGGATTTGCCGCCGGCCCAGTGCTGGTCGACGTAGCGGACCCAGTCGGCGGCCTGCTCGGGGGTTCCAGTGCCGAGGTTGAGGGCGATCTGGGGCTCTGCGTGGATGAGCTCGCAAAACTTCAGGAACTCGTCGGTGCCGAAGGTGTTGTATTCGGGGATGCCCCAGGAGAGGTTGACCACCGAGGGGCGCTTGTCGAGCGGGCCGATGCCGTCCTTCCAGTCGTAGGCGGAGGTGAAGTTGCCGCCAAAACGGACGAGGGGCGAGTGGAGGTCGCGAGCCATGGCGATGACGTCAGGGTCCATGCCGCTGATGGCGTCGGCGGGGTTGAGGCTGAGGTTGTCGACCTCGGCGCGGGCGTCGTCGGAGAGGGAGATGACGAGGTCTACGGGCTCCAGGGGGGCGACGGTGTCGGGCTGGAGGGTGAGGGTGAAGGGGAGCCTGGTCCAGGTGGTGGAAGGTGCCTGAACGGTGGTGGAGGCGAGGATTTCGGTGGGGTGCGCGGAGCGGCGGAGGGAGAGGCTGACGGCGGCGGGGCCGCGGACGTGCTTGAGGAAGACGCTGCCGTTGTAAGTGAGCTCCCGCTGGACGGGGAGGTAGACCTGCTGAAGGACGCCGACCTCCTTGCCAGGGAGGGACATGATGAGGAGGGACTGGGCGGAGTTGGCGGCGTCTCCGCGAATAGGAGCGTAGCGGTTGCCCTGGGAGGAGTCGAGGGGCTCCCAGGGGAGGGGCAGGCCGAGCGAGGAAGCGCGGCGGAGTTGTGGGCGAGCCTTGAGCATGGCGTCGGCGTTGCCGGCGGACCAGAGGCCTTCCTCGAAGGAGCCGTTCTCGACGACATCGGCCCAGAGGCCGCCGTAGGTGGAGTGGCCGATGGGCTCGAGGAAGCTGCCGAAGAGGGCGGGCGGGATGAGCTGCTCGGCGGCAGGACGGGTGACGCGGACGTGGATGGGGGTGTTTGCAGGTTGGGGGGACTCGGTCATCTGCGCGTGGGTGGGGAGGGCGGTGAGGGCGAGGGGGGCGGTGAGGAGGAGGGAGCGGGGGAGAGGCATGGG
>JAABUQ010003779.1_pt1 | contig 26912 bp, 24 predicted proteins | sample 5560001 | NCBI WGS metagenome assembly JAABUQ01 (sample SAMN10711888, study PRJNA513371) | rock metagenome | isolation source: Antarctica rocks | place: Antarctica: Victoria Land, Finger Mt nord | collected 2015-12-18 | reverse complement strand
GCCGGCGCCGCCGGCGCGGCTGACGCCGGGGGACCCTCCCGCTCCCTCAGTGTCGGCGCTGCCGCTGCCCCCCGCGCCGCGCCGACTAGCCGCCCCGCCGTCGCCGCCAGGGCCCCCGTAGTCCGAGCCAGCGCCACTGCCGCCGCCGCCCCCGCGACGAGGAGGCGCGAGCCCAGCGTGGCGCAGGTCACCGCGGCCCACGCGCAGGTCCGCACATCCGAGGCCCCGCCGCCGCCCCCGCCCTGGGCATAGTCTTGCCCCTCGCCCCCGGCGCCGCCGCCGTTAAAGCCGCCCGGGGCGTCCGCGTTGCCGAGAGCCCCGTCGCCGCCCACCTCGACGTCGAGGATGAGCCCCGGCGTCACCACGAGGGTGGCCGTGACTACCGCTCCCTCCCCAACTGTGCCCGCGTCGTCGCTGCTCGCCCCGCGTCCGCTGACGGCGACCACGCGCAGGCGGGTCACGCCGGCCGGGACGACGAAGCGTTGCTCCCGCCCCGTGTCCGTGTAGGCGACCGTCGTCGTGAGCGGGGCGGACCCGCCGTCCGCCGGCCCTGCGGGCGCGCCCCCCGCGACGACCGCGTTCCATGGCGCCGGTCGGACCGGCGCGGTCGCCAGCGTGGTCAGGAGCATAGCCAGGGTGACCACCGTGGGGGGCAGCGCCCGCGCCCGGCGCGCCCCACCCTCTCGTCTCAACACCTGTCGTCCCATGCGTTCCTCCTCGTCCTCGTCCTCGTCTCGTCCATGCGTCCCTCCGCCCGCAGCCCCCTGCCGTGCCCCCCCAGCCGCGTCTCCGCCGTCGGGACAGCTGGGCTCTCGGGCGGATACGCGTCACCAGCACGCGTATACGATCATCGTACGGGGCCAGTATTAGCCCGCTATTAATGGCAGCCAGCGCCGACCTCGCGTGCGCAGGATGCCAACCACCATCAGTCGAAGATGGTTGCGTCCGCCTGATCGGGGCCTATGGCAGCGCGAACACGTCGAGGCTATCGCCGCGCGGCGAACCGAGCACGCCGTTGCCGCCTGCGGCAATGGCCACGTACTCGCGGCCGCCCGCGACGTAGACCGCCGGGGCGGCGTCCGCGCCGGCCACGCTGTGGTACTGCCACAACAGGCGGCCGCTGCGCGCGTCATGGGCGTCGACGTAGCCGGCCGACTCGCCGGAGAAGACGATGTCGCCGGCTGTCGCCGCCGAGCCGCCGTAGGCCAGGGCATGGTTTGGCAGCGATGCGCGCCAGGCGACCCGTCCCGCCGCCACGTCGTAGCCCACCAGCTCACCTTTGGGCGGCACGCTCGGCAGCGGGCGCGGGGCGCGGCCGAAGCAGCACGACGCGGGCGTGGTCGAGCGCAGCATGGGGTAGGTCGTGGCCGCGATGTAGGCCAGGCCGGTGCGCGGGCTGTAGGAGACGGGGGACCACGCCGAGCCGCCGATCCCCCCGGGCGCCATCAAGACGTCCGTCTCCGACGGCGGGGTGAAGACGCAAGCCTCGCGCGGGTAGAGCCCCGGCGCGGGACACAGCGGGACGAACGGTTGGTTCCGTGGCTCCGGCTGCGTGGGGGAGGCCAGCTGCCACGCCGGCCCGCGGGGCACGGGGCGCTCGGGAGTCGGGACCAGCGGACGCCCGTTGCGCCGATCCAGCACGTAGAGGTAGCCCGTCTTTCCGGCCTCGATCACGGCCGGCGCGTCGGCGCCACGCAGACGGAGGGTCAGCAGGACCGGCGGGCTGGCCGGATCGAAGTCCCATAGGTCATGATGCACTTCCTGGAAATACCAGGCCACGCGCCCGCTGTCCGCGGAGAGGGCCACGATGCTATCGCTATACAGGTTGCTGCCGGGGCGGGGGTGGCCGTTGGCGTCGGGCTCCGGGTTGGTCACGCAGACGTACAGCAGGTTCAGCGCCGGGTCGGCCACCGGCGTCATCCACACCGAGCCGCCGCCGCGCAGGTAGCGTCCGTTCGGTGGCCACGTGTTGCCGCCCGGATCGGACGGCGCGGGAATCGTCCAGAAGCGCCACAGCCGGCGTCCAGTGCGCGCGTCGTAGGCGTCGACGAACCCGCGCACCTCCTGTTCGCCGCCGGAGACACCCACGATCACCCGGCCGCGGTCGTAGAGCGGAGCCATGGACTCGAAGTACTTATGGTTCGGCGCGACGAGTTGTTGCTGCCAGGCGCGCCGGCCCGTGGCCGCGTCGTAGGCGACCAGGCGGTCGTCGGCCGTGGCCAGATAGACCTGGCCGGCGCCGTAGGCCACGCCGCGGTTGCGGCCGGTCAGAACCGCGCCCGCCGCCAACGACAGCGTGGAGCGCCACAGCGGGCGTCCCGACGCGGCGTCGAGCGCGAAGATCCCGTCGTCGCCGGTGGTGACGAAGAGCCGGCCAGCGGCAATGACCGGCGTACTCTCGAAGCTCAGCTTTTGCGGGTCGACGCCGGTGTGGAAGCTCCAGGCCAGGCGCAGCGAGGCCACGTTCGCGGCGCTGATCGTCGCGGCGGGGGAGTAGCGCGAACCGCCAGGGTCACCGCCGTAGGTCGGCCACTCCAGCGTCGCCGTCGCACCCGTCGTACTCGTCGTACCCACGGCCGTCGCCGTCGCACCCGTCACACCCGTCGTACCCACGGCCGTCGCCATTGAGCCCGTCGCGGTCGCGGTCACCGCCGTAGTGCTTGGCGGGCCCGACATGGCCGACGAGGGCGTCACGGCCCCGTTCGCCGTCGCCGAACCGGCCGACACGGCCCGCGTGACGCCCGCCCCCGGACCCGCGGACGCTGTCAACGACCGGGGGCTGACGCCGCTCGCGACGATCAGCGCCCCACTGAGCAAAGCCACGAGCGCAAGGCCGGCCCCGCGCCGGTGTACGAACAGAGCAGATCGCCCGTCATTCATTGCTCCTCCCTCACGTCCACGTCCGCATCATCGGACATCTGCGTTTATGTCATACCCCGGAGGTCTGTGACGTACCCTGCGGGGCGCCTGTCTCGCCTGCCCCCGGATTATCCATGACGAGTGTGAAGGCAGGGAACGTCCCTCCTGGGAGCGCCGGCTGGCAGCGTAGCGAGAGACGGCGCTCCCAGGGCGGCCTGCCAGCTGGTGCTGAGCCATTATAGTCTATAGTCCGTCGTCAGCGGAACGCGCCGTGGTTGGCGCGGTCGGGCAGGTGGCCTGCGGCGCTCGCGACACGGTTATTGTAGTTGTAGATGGCGGCGGTGTTGATGATGTCGTAGATGTCGTCGATACTGAAGCCCAGGGCTTGCAACGCCTCGATGTCCGCTTCGTCGCACTCGACGGGACAGCGCGTGATCTTGACCGCGTAGTCGAGCATGGCGCGGGTGCGCGGGTCCAGGCCGGCGCGACGGTAATCCTGCGCCACGCGCTCGGCCAGCACCGCATCGCCGCTGAGGCGCCGCAACTCGGCGCCGTGGTTGGTCAGTCAGAAGACGCAGCGGTTCTCCGCCGAGACGACCACGCCGATCATCTCGCGCTCGACGCGGCTGAGGCCGGACGGGCCTTTGTTGATGCCGTCGAACAGGTCGAGCCAGCGCAGCATGAGGTCGGGGCGCCAGGCATGAACGCGCACCACGTTGTTCGGCGCGCCCAACCGCTCGCGCTGCCGCGCCACCAGGTCCGCCACGCGCGGGTCGAGGTCCCCTTCGTCGGGGATGGGGAACCAACTAATACGCTCCTCGGGGGTCCAATCGGACGGTGGCGCCGTCCCATCGGGGCGGACCCCGTCTTTATCTGTATCTGTCTCCGCCGCGTCCATCGATCATATCCTCCTCGCGTCGTCTGGCAATCCGTGTCACCTTGCCTTCCATGGGCAACGGGCCTACTCGTCGCCAGCAACCAGGCGCCGCTCTTGCACTTCGTAGCGCCAGATCGGGACCTCCCGCCATTCCCAGGGCGTGCGGACGATGTCCCCAAGCGACGCATCGTTGCACCAGTACTCGAGCGCATACCTGGTCGCCCGATGCCCGATGACTACGACTGTTGTCTCATCATATCCGCGCAGGACGTTGCGCAAGAAAGCGCCCACGCGTTGCGCCACCATTAGCAGGCTCTCCCCACGAGGGAACGGCTCCGTGATGCGCCGCGCAAATTCCTCCTCGACCTGAGCGACTGGATACCGCGTCAGGTCCCCATAGTCGCACTCGCGGAGCCGGACATCCGGCACAATAGGCAGAGCATGCCCTGCAAAGGCGATCTGAGCAGTGGCCGACGCGCGCTGGAGGTCGGAGCAAAAGACCGCGTCCAGCGATTGGGTCGCGTACTGCTGCCCCAATTCCCGTGCCCGCCTCTGGCCAGCGGGCGACAGCGGCGCATCGGCGTGACCGGACGCGCGTCCCGCCTCGTTGTCGACGCTGGTCATGTGGGGGGAATAGAAAAGCGTCAGCATTCTTCCCCTCGCAATCCCCTGCTCGATGTTCAGGCCGGTCGTGAGGCGCGGCCCTCGAATGACCTGTTCTGACTACAGTGTAGACCGTCGCCGGGTCTAGTGGGTCAACCTACAAATAAAGCGGGAATACTCTGCCGGCCAAACAGGTGTGATCGGGGCGCTGGAAAGGCCGCATCAAATGCGACATGACCCACTAGTGCATGATTAAGGAGCTTGCTTTGCAGGTCAACCGACTGCAGTCGGCCGTGATTTGGCATGCGACACATGCGGACTGGCCCCCGACCAGCTTCGCTTTGCGGACTGGCCCCCGGCCGGCTGCGGCCGGTCCCGGTCCAGCCGGCTGCGGCCGGTCCCGGTCCAGCCGGGCAGTCGCAGGCTCGGAGCCGCAACCAAGGCGCTTTAAGACGGACTAGCGCGACATAGCGTCGTCGATGGCGCGCAACGCGGGTAGGGCCGCTAGCGGCAGGCCGATGTGTCCGGCGGGAACGGCTGTGTCGCGCGGGTTAATGCGCACCAACGTGACGCCGGGATAACGTGCTACCTGTTCGGAGAGGGCGCGGATGGTGGGTGTCACTTTGGGAGTTCGCTTGCCGCAATTTTGGGGAGCTAAATTGCACCCATGCGCCTGTTAGATTAGAGCCCAAGGGTAACGCACGAGCCCGAGGATTACATTTTAGAGAGGTAGTCTCACCGGGTGCAAAGCACACGTAGTGCCGCTCATCGCGGCGTTGCACTCCTGCATCACGGTGATAGGGGAAGGCGTCCCCCGCGTGTCCATGGCTACAGGCTATGTCCCCCCAGTCAGGGGTGGGGCGCTTTACTCCCGCCCACACCGCATCCCCCTCATCACGCGTCTTGCGCCGCCGCCTTCTGCCGCCCCCGCCACCGGCGGACCTTGGCGATGCTCCCGCAGGCGCGGCCGGCCGGAGTGAGCGCGTTCATGGCGCACCACACCTTCGTGGCGCTCTTGGTGTGGTCGTAGAAGACCCAGCGGCAATCGGGGCACGCTTTCAAGCGCGGCCACGTCCGCAGCGCGACGGCCTCGACGACGATCGCCAGGAGCGCCCCGCAGAGCGCACAGGGGCTCGGCCCCGGCTCGTAGTGAACTGCGGCCCTACCTTCCGTATCCACGGTCAGAGCGGCTACCACCGGGTACGCTGCCAAGCGGCGACCCACGGCCGCCACAGCGCCATTGCCCAGCGCGCGACGGAGGTCGTCACGCAGTTCTCGCGCGGCCGCGAGGTCGAGCGGGCCGCGGCGATCGGGGAGATGCGCCGACTGGAAGCGCCGGAGATCGTCCGCCGAGGTCAGGGCATCGGTCGGCTCCCGCGTGTCGTGGGGGATGCGCCATGTGTTGAGGAAGGCGCGCACCACCTCCAGTTGGCCCGGCGCGGCCTGCGCGCTCGGCCGCCCGTCGTTAACCGTCAAAATGTTTTGCTCTTGCATGGCGCCGCCCCTTTCTGTTACAGTCATAACATGTTTGACGGTTAACGAACAGGGGGGAGGGCGCGACATGGCAACCACGGCGACGGCGGCGACGGCGGCGACCGCGCGGCACGAGGGACAGTCAGCGCGGATACCTCGCCCCCTGTACCTCCTGGTGGCCTCGGCCTTCTTGATGAACGCGGGCCAGTTCATGGTCTTACCCTTCCTGGCCTTGTACCTGACCGGGACCGTGCGCGAGACGCCCTGGCAGGTGGGAACGGTCCTGAGCGCCAACCTCCTGTGCGCGCGCGTCCTACCCCTGGCGATGGGCCTCCTCGGGGACCGCACGAGCCACAGCGCGACGATCATCGCCGGCGCTGTCACGCGCGGGCTTGGCTTCCTCGCCTTCGCCCTGGCCCACCAGTTCGCCGCCACGGTCGGCGCATCCGCCTTGGTCGGGCTCGGGACGGCCCTGTACACGCCGTCGGTCAAAGCCATCTTCGCCACCCAGCCGGAGGCGTGGCGCGTGCGCGTCTTCACCCTGTTCAACCAGGCCTTGAACCTCGGCGCGGTGGCCGGCCCACTGCTCGGCAGCCTCGCCCTCCTCGCCGGGGCGACACGGCCCTTCGTCGGGGGCGGCGTCCTGTTCCTCACGCTCGCCGCGGCGCTCTTCATCGCGCGCCGCGCGTACCGGGCCGCGCCCGCGCGCACGCCCCTGCGGACGAGCCTCGGGCGCGTGCTGGCGCACCGCCCCTTCATGGCCTTCACCGGCGCGAGCGTCCTGTTCTGGATGCTCTACGCCCAGCTCACCCTCTCGCTGCCCCTGATCGCCTACCGGCTGGGACACACGCAGGCGGCGGTCAGCGCACTCTTCGTCGTCAACGGGCTCTCCGGGGCCGTCCTCATGATCTGGCTGCGCCGGGCGTTCGCGACGCAGCGGCCCCTGGCCCTCGTGCGCGCGGGCCTGCTCCTCGTCGGGGTGGGGCTGGTCCTCGTGCCGGTGGTCCCCGCGCTGGCCTGGTTGCTCGCGTGCGTCGTCGTTTACACCGTGGGGGAGACCTTGATCTTCCCGGCGTCGGACATGGCGGTGGCCGCCTACAGCGAGAGCGCGCCGGCGTCCGCCGGCGCCTTCTTTGGCCTGTTCTCGCTCTCTTGGGCGCTCGGCGGGACAGTGGGGAACTACCTGGGCACCTGGTTGATGGCGCGCGGTGGCCCGGTGTGGCCCTGGTTGATCTACGGGGGGATTGCCGTCCTTGGCATCCTCGCGCTCAGCGTCGTGGATCGTCGGGGTGCAGCCTCAATCGCACGAGGGCCGCATGCCCCCATGCCCCCGCCGAGATAGATTAAGAGGGTGGAGACAACGCGCATCACCACGACACGGGCGGCTGGATGCTCCGCGAAACGCCGGGTCGGTGGTGACATCCGTCGGCGCAAAGGTAACGCATCAGGGTCACGTTTACACCGCAGCGCAACGACGACGGGAACAGATGTCCTGCGGAGTACGTGTGTCATGACGACAGGGGCTACCCGGCGCCTGTGCCTCTCCTTTCCTTGCGTTTCCATCGGCCCTCATGCTCGTGTAGAGAACACAGCACAGAACGGCCCATCCGCGTAGTGAAGAGGGCCAGGGAGCAGCCAGATGCGGCCGATCACGGCCCCGGATCGCTACGGAGACACTTCACGAAAGGGCGCCGTTGGTCGGGGTGCCTCGACACACCATGTGCCGGATAGCCTGGCGGCCTGGAGCGAGCGCTACCTAGCCCTGGCCGTCAGAGGGGTCCGTTCCGTCGGGGTCACTGACAAGATCACTCTGCATCTCGCGCGGTTCGGGACCTTCTTGCTCCAGCAGTACGGCCACGACCGCCTGTCCGCCTGCGTGCGCCGCGATGTCGTGGCCTGGCAAACGGCGCTGCGGGAGCAGGGGTTGGCGCCCGCCACCATCAACAACCACCTGGCCTCCCTCTCGGCGTTCACGACCTGGGTGCAGGCCCAGGCGCCGGGACTGTTCCCCGTCGGCGACCCAGCTAAGGGCATCGGAGAGCTGGGCCTGGGGCCGCTGGAGCCGCGCGCTCTCCGCCCCGCCCAGGTGCAGAGCCTCAAGAACCTGTGCGACCGCCTGGAACGCTTTCACCAGTGCCGCGACCGGCGCCATCCAGACCGGGCGGCTCCGCTGCGGGCGCATGGCCGCCCCTGGCGGGATCGCGCCCTGGTCTTCGTGTTGCTCTCGACGGGGTTACGGCGGGAGGAGCTCGTGCGTCTGAACCTGGATCAACTCGCCCCCGCCACGCCCGAGGCGTTGCGTCAGGCCCACCGCGCTCGCATCCTACGGGTGCGGGGGAAAGGGAAGACCGAGCGCACCGTGTTCCTCTCCGCTGATGCCCGCGCGGCCCTGGCCGACTATCTGGAGCAGGAGCGGCCGCGCGATGCCGACCCCACTTCCACAGCGGTGTTCCTCAGCGCACGGGGGCTGCCAGCCCGCGCCGCTGACGGACGCCTCTCGCCCCGCGCCATCAATCTCATCCTGACCCGGATCGGACGCTGGCACGATGCCGAGAGCGGTGACCCCCAGCGGCACATCGCACCCTTGCGCCCGCACGACCTGCGGCACACCTTCGCCTTTCACCTCGCGGCGGTGACAGGAGCGGATGCGTACGAACTGGAACGCCGGCTGGGCCACCGCTCTCACCGCTACATCCACCGCTACACCAACCCGCCCGCCGAGGTGGCCGCGGCCTACGTGGAGGACTTCTGACGATGGTCGACTACCCTGCCCTCACAGCCCTGGGTGAGGAGCAACGCCAGCAGGCGCTGGAGCGGTTCCAGGTCCTGCGCCCCTTCCTAGAGGACGGCGTGCCGCTCGCCGCCGTCGCGCGGGCGCACGCCCTCTCCCTGCGCACCGCGCGGTATTGGGTGCGGCAGTATCGGCAGCATGGTCTGGCCGGCCTGGTGCGTCGGCCGCGCAGCGACCGAGGACGTCATCATCTGCCGGATGCGCTGGTCGGCCTGATCGAGGGCCTGGCCCTGCGCCGCCCGCCGCCCAGCATAGCCAGCATCCACCGCCAGGCCGCGGCCATGGCCCGCGCACAGGGCTGGCCGGTGCCCGGCTATGATGGCGTCTACGCGATCGTGCGCGGGCTCGACCCCGCGCTGGTCACGCTGGCGCACGACGGGACCAAGGCCTACAAAGAGACCTTCGACTTGCTCTGTCGCCACCAGGCCGCAGCCCCCAATGAGACGTGGCAGGCCGACCATACGCCCCTCGACCTGTGGGTGCTCGACGAGCGCGGTAAACCGGCGCGTCCCTGGCTCACCGTCATCCTCGACGACGACAGCCGTGCAGTGGCCGGCTACAGCCTGAGCTTGCACGCGCCCGCAGCGCTGCAGACGGCGCTCGCCCTGCGCCAGGCGATTTGGCACAAAGCCGACCCCCACTGGCGGATCTGCGGCATCCCCGGCGTCTTCTACACCGACCATGGGTCGGACTTCACGTCGCGGCACCTGGAACAGGTTGCCGCCGACCTAAAGATGCGCCTGGTCTTCTCGAAGAAGGGGGAGCCCCGTGGGCGCGGCAAGATCGAGCGTTTCTTCGAGACCGTCAATCAACTCTTCCTCTGCGAGTTGCCCGGCTACACGCCGCCAGGTACCACCCCGGCCACCCCGCGTGTGACCCTCCCGGAACTGGACGAGCGCCTGCATCGCTTCGTCGTCGAGGCGTACCACCAGCGCGTCCACGGGGAGACAGGCCTGACGCCGCTGGCGCGCTGGGAGGCCGGTGGCGTCCTCCCCCGCTTGCCGGACTCCCTGGAGCACCTCGACCTCTTGCTGCTCACGGTGCCGAAACCCCGCCAGGTCCACCAGGATGGGATTCATCTGCATGCGTTGCGCTACATCGACCTCACGTTGGCCGCCTATGTCGGCGAGGACGTCGTCATCCGTTTCGACCCGCGCGACATGGCCGAACTGCGCGTCTACCATCAGGGGCAGTTCCTCTGCCGCGCCATCTGCCAGGAACTCGCCGATCGCAGCGTCAGCCTCAAGGACATCATCCGAGCGCGCACTGAACGGCGCCGCCAACTCCGCGCTGGGCTCTCCGAGCGCGAAGCCCTCGTCGAGGCGCTCCTCGCCGTCCACCGGCCTCCGCCCAACCCGTCTCCATCGGACGAGCCCCCGCCCCCGCCGTCGACGCCACCCCTCAAGAGGTACTACAATGAGTAGACTTGCCGCGCCGCCAGCGCCGCCGGCCGACTTCATCGTCACCAAGGCCCATCGTCGCTTCGTCGAGTTTTGTGACGCCTGCCGGCGGTACCGCTATATTGGCCTGTGCCACGGCGTGCCTGGCGTCGGCAAGACGCTGTCCGCCCGACAGTATGCGCGCTGGGACCTGGTCGAGGCACCCGCCTCGTACTACCTCCCCTGCACGGAGGTGCCGCAGGCGTTCGTCACGGAGCGCACCATCGTCTACACGCCGAGCGTTGCTAACGCGCCGCGCCAGGTCGAGCGCACTGTCCAGGGGTTGCGGCGGCGGGTCAACGCGCTGGCCATCCGGGCGCTCCAGGCGCAGGATGTGGACGGGCCGGGGGAGGCGGGCCGCCGGCCGGACCTGATCATCGTGGACGAGGCTGATCGACTGAAGATGGCCGGCCTGGAGCAGATGCGCGACCTCTACGACCAGGGCAATATGGGCCTGATCTTCATCGGCATGCCCGGCCTGGAGAAGCGGTTAGCCCGCTATGCCCAACTCTACTCGCGGGTGGGTTTCGTACACCAGTTCCGCACGCTGTCTACGGAGGAGATGCAGTTCATCCTGGCGCACAAGTGGGCGCAGCTGGGGCTCACCTTGGCGCAGGATGACTTCACCGATGCGGAGGCGGTCGCGGCGATTGTGCGCATCACGGGCGGCAACGTCCGGCTCATTCAGCGCCTCTTCACCCAAATCGAGCGCCTTTTGCAGATCAACGAGATGCGCACGGTCACCAAGGAAGTCGTCGAAGCAGCGCGTGAGAGCATGGTGATCGGGCCGCTCTAACAGGCGCGTGGGTGCAATTTAGCTCCCCAAAATTGCGGCAAGCGAACTCCCAAAGTGACAGGTGGGGATCGCCAGGCCGGCGCCACACTCGACCACGGCCACCCGCGCCCCGTCGGGGATCGTCGCGTTCAGCCAGCGATCCAGGCGCGCGTACTGGGCGAGGGTGCGCGACTCGTCCCACTCCGCGTCGCCGAACATCAGGATGTTGGGGCGGGCCAGCGCGCCACAGGCCGGACAGGCCGGCAGCGGTTCGGATGCGCGCATGGTGCTCCGATCCACGTCAACGTGGATGCCGCGTATCCAATGCCGGACTCCCGGCGCATGCGACATGGGATCATCGATCCACGCCGCATATCTCGAAGGCCTCTTTGAGCGCGGCCATGGGGTCCCCGGCGGGAATGAACTCCTGCCCCACGTACCCATCGTACCCCGTCGCTTGAATGGCCCGCATGATCGGCTTATAGTGCAACTCTTGCCGCTCACCGATCTCGCGCCGGCCGGGGTTGCCGGCCGTGTGATAGTGCCCAAAGTCTCTGTGATGGTCCTGGATGGTGCGGATGATGTCTCCTTCCATCACCTGCATGTGGTAAATATCGTAGAGGAGCTTGACGCGGGGCGATCCGACCATGTGACAGACCTGGATGCCCCAGGCCGTGTGGTCGCACTGATAGTCGGGATGATCCACCTTGCTGTTCAGCAGTTCCATCACCAGGGTCACTCCGGCGTCTTCGGCCGCGTGGGCCACGCGACGCAAGCCCTCCGCGGTGATCTCCGCGCCGGCCGCGTCGTCCAGGCCGCCGCGGTTGCCGCTGAAGACGATCAGGTTGGAGATGCCCCAGCGCGCGGCGAGCACGAGGTTTGACCTGATCTCCCGCCCGATGCGATCGTGGTTCTCCCGGCGGTTGAGCCCCTCCTCGATCGACCGATGACCGTTGACGGCCGCGATCGCCAGCCCGTGCTCCTTGACCAACGGCCAGTGCTCCTGGCCCACGAGGTCCACACCGGCATAGCCGATCTCCGCCAACGTCCGGACCAGGTCGCGGGGGGACATGGTGCGCTCGAAACACCACGCCGAGACGGATTGCTTGATAGCGGCCATCGTCACTCCATCCTATTCCTACTTTATGTCTATCGTCTTCGGTCGACGGCCTGTCGATGGGGCCGACTCAGCCCTTCACGCTCCCGGCGGTCAAGCCCGCCACGAGGGCGCGCTGCAAGACCATGAACAGCACGGCCACGGGCAGCGAGATCATGACGCCGCCCGCCGTCAGCGCCCCGAGGTCGACGGTGTTCTGGCCGAACGCGCCCTGCAGGGCGAGCGGCAGGGTCCACTTATCGTCCGAGGTGATCAGCGAGAGCGCCAGGAGATACTCGCCCCACGCGGCCGTGAAGGCGAACGCGCCGACGGTCAGGATGCCCGGACTGGCCAGGGGCAGGATGATGTGGCGCAGCACGTCCAGGTAGCGGCCGCCGTCGACCATCACGGACTCGTCTAACTCGCGCGGAATGGCGTCGATGAACCCCCGCAAGAGCCACACGGCCAACGGGATGTTGATGATCACGTAGACCACCCACAGCCCGACAAGTGAGTCGGTGAGGTGGAGGGCGCGCAGCAACAGGACGGTCGGAATCACGATCACGATGCCGGGCAGCATCTGGCCCACGAGCACGAGGATGGCCATGACGCCGCGGCCGCGGAAGGCGTAGCGGGAGAGGGCGTACGCCGCCGGGGCGCACAGCAGGATCACGGATACCGCCACGGCCAGGCCTACCTTCACGCTGTTGAGGAAGGAGACCGCGAATCCTGTCGCATTCCACATCCGCGGGAAGGCGTCGAGGGTGTAGTGGCCCACATCGAAGACGGCCGTCGGAGACGACGCGAGTTCGTCGCTGGGGGTCAGCGCCGCGAGGTACACCCAGATGATGGGGCTCAGGAACAGCAGCAGGAAGAGGGTCATGCCGCTGTACCAGGCGATGTCCAGCAGGGCAACGCGCCTTGTCCGTGCCCGTGACGGCGCCTTTGTCCGTGCTCGTGCCCGTGCCAGTGCCATGGCGTTCACTCCTTGGTCGGTTGCGCGACCCTGAAATAGATGGCGATGGCGACCGCCAGGATGGCGAACATGGCCATGCCGATCTGGGCGGCATAGCTCCAGTTGAAGGTGTACTGGAACTGCTGGAACAGATAGATCGCCGCCAGGAGAGTCGCATCGCCCGGCCCGCCTTTGGTCATCAACCAGGCGAAGTCGAAGCTGTAGAAGGCCTGGATGCCCAGCAGCAATCCGGCCACGAGGGCGGTCTTGCGTATTCCTGGCAGGGTGATGTGCAGATGTCGCCGCAGGTAGCCCGCCCCGTCCATCCCCGCCGCCTCGTACAGCTCGGCCGGGATGCTTTTGAGGGTTGCCAGCAGCATGATCGTCATAAACGGCGCCCCTTTCCAGCCGCTCACGACGGTCACCACCGGTAAAGCGGCCCCGGCCACCGCGAGGGGCGTCGTATCGCCCGAGAGGTGCGCCCCGTGCAGCACGGCCTGGAGGATGCCGAACGTGGAATCCAGGACCCATGTCCAGGCGTAGGACACGACGACCGTCGGCGTGATCCAGGGGAGCAGCACCAGACCAGTGTAGAGCCCGGTCAGGCGCGTGCGATAGTTGAGCGCAAGCGCCAGGGGGAAGCCGATGACGAATTCGACGAGGATCGTCCCCGCCGTCCAGACGCACGTCCGCCCCATGCTGGACCAGAACTCCGGGTCGCCCAGGAGCGTTTGGTAGGCGCCGGGCCCGACGAACCGGGCGTCCGGCGACGTGAGCAACTGCCAGTGCGTCATGCTGAGGTAGATCTGGTCGATCAGCGGGTAGACCAGGAAGCCGGCGGTCAGCGCGACGGCGGGCAGCAGGAGCAGGTACGGGAGGGCGAGCTTGCCCCAGGCCCGCGGGCGCGGACCCCGTGCGCGCGCCCGCTCGGGGATCACGGTGGCGCTCATGGATACACGAACACCGCCTGTAGCGGCGGCGCCTCCGCACGATCGACGGTGGCATACGCCTCCGCGGCCTGTGCGGGGGGAAAGCGCGCCTCGATCATGCTGTCCACGTCGAACCGCCGCAGGATATCGTCCACGACGACCCGCCCGCGCCGCCGCGGCGACCAACTCGTCAGCAGCGGGTTGATGCGACCGACCTGCGAGGAGCGGATGCGAATGCGATTGTGGTGGAACTCGCCGGTCAGCACCAGGTCCGTCGCGGGGACGCCATACCAGGACAGCGCCACCACCTCGGTGTCTGGCGCCGCCGTGCGGATCGCCTCGTGCAACGCACGCGGGCTGCCCGTCACATCGAAGACGGTGTCGGCGCCGCGGTTCTCCGTCAGGTCACGCACGGCTAGCGCGACATCGGGGACCGCGCCCGGATCGATGGCCACATCCGCCCCCCACGCGCGCGCGCGCCGCAGCCGATCCTCCAATCGGTCCACCACAATCACCGTGCAGCCGCTCGCCTTGCACAGGCGGCCGACGATCTGCCCGATCACGCCCTGCCCGAAGACGACGACCACGTCGCCGTAGTGCAGCGTCGCATCCAGGACGCCGTTGTAGGCCGTCGTCGCGTTCGCGAGGAAGATGGCCCGCTCGTCCGACAGATCGCCCACCGGGATCAGGTCCGCCGTGGGGAGCACGTGGCAGCTCTGGTGCGGCCGGTAGCAGAAGGCGTGCGTGCCCACCAGGTCGGGCGAGACGCCCTCGCCGACCCCCTCGACGACGCCGACGCACGCGTAGCCGTAGGGCAGCGGATAGGTCCAGGTCGGCTGGTCCCCGTGCACGAAGAGGCGACGCTCGGTGTCCTGCACGAGATTCCAGTGCGGGGCGCGCCCGCGGTACACGTTCATCTCCGTCCCGTGGCTGATGGCGGAGATGGTGGCGCGCAGGAGCGCCTCGCCCGGCCCCACGGGCGGGAGCTCAACCTCGCGCATCGCCGCGTCGCACGGCCCCTTGAAGTAGACCTGTTGGGCCAGCGCTCTATTGTGGGTCAGGGTCGGGCCTTGCGCCAGCGTCATGTCGCTCTCCTCACACTCGTCGTCCATCGTCAGTCCATCGACGGGTCGCATCCGCCGGCGGCGCTACGAGCAGTGCCGCCGGCAGGTACGACCTGGACCGGCCACCTCGGAGGCGCCCGGCGACGAACTCCTAGCCCTTCAACACCTGGTTGACGCTGGCGACCAACGTCTTGGTCGCCTGGTCGACGGTCGCGCTGCCCGTCGCGACCGACTGCACGGCGGTCTGGACCTTATCCGGCTCCAGCGCGCCCATCTGCGGGATCTCGGGTGCGGGGTACTGGTAGGGATACCCGACGTTGAGCCCTGTCATGAAGGAGTTGATCGGCTGCTGATTCCAGGGCGCCCGCTCGGCGAGGCTCTTCCTGCCCGGCAACTGGCCGATGCCCTGGCACAGCGTGTTCATGCCCTTTGTCGGGTCCGTCACGTAGCGGATGAACTTGAAGGCGGCGTCCTTGTTCTTGCTCTGCGTCCACAGCACCAGCGGGAACCCGCCCAGGAAGCCGAACCTCCCCGTCGGGCCGGCCGGGACTTGTGCGATGCCGGTGTCGGCGGTCAAAGCCTTGTCCGGATACGTGTTGAGGACCCAGGGGCCGTCGATCAGCATGGCCAGCTTGCCGGCCGCCCACAGCGGTTCCAGCTTGAGGTTGTCGTAGACCGGCGAATCGGGCGGCGTCACCTTGTCCTTGGTGTACAGGTTCGTGTAGTAGGTGAGCGCGGCGCGGAACTGCGGCGAATCGAACCCGCACAGGCCCTGCGCGTTGAGGTAGCGGGCGCCGTAGGACAGGTAGACGGGCATGAAGCTCTGCAAGGTGAAGTAGCTGACGCCCATGGGGACGCCCCAGCCGTAGACACCTCCCTTCGTCAGCGCGATAGCGGCCTGCCGCATCGAGCCCCAGGTCGCGAGCGCCTTTGCGGGGTCGATCCCAGCCTTGTGGAGCATCGACTTGCGGTAATAGACCAGGCGCGTCTCTTCCGCGAGGGGGCTGGCGTACCAGTGCCCCTTGATCTTGTAGTAGAGGTGATCGCCGGGCAGGATATCGGTGGTGATGTCGTGCCCGACCTCCTTGGACCAGGCCTGGAAATAGGAGTCGAGCGGGGCCAGCGCCCCGGTCGCCGCGTACTGCGCCACCACGTCGTTGCCCATCATCGAGATGTCCGGCGCCGTGCCAGTGGCGAGCGCCGTCGTGAGCTTCTGGGCCTGCTCATTCCACGGCACGATCTGCATGTTGACCGTCACGTCCGGGTTCGCCGCCTCGAAGCTCGCGATCGCCTTCTTCCAGGCGTTGATGGACGGGGTGTCCGTATTGAACTGCCAGTAGGTGACCGTCGTCTGGCTTGCCGCGGAGGCGGCCAGGGCGCCTGACGTCTCGAGAGCCGAGGGGAGGATGGCCGCCGCTGCCGCGGACCCCGCCACCCCTTTGAGAAAAGTTCGCCGCTCCATTGCGCTATCTCCTTCGTCACACCTATCTATCGTCTGTATGTCTGTTGTCATGATGTCTCGATAGAAGTCCATGATGCTGTATCGGTCGATCCGAATCCCGGTCGTCCCTCCTCTCCTCCGTAAGACAATGTGCCAAACGTTTGGCAACGGAGCTTAGTTGCTACGATACAGCAATCCCGTCGCCTTGTCAAGAGCGCCGGGGCGCCATTGACAACGAGTGAGACTCCTTGTACAGTGTCGGAAGGAGCATAGGGCAAAACGTTTGGCGCCAGCTGCGGTGTGCGGAGGTGGGGAGGGGACAAGGCGACAATGGCCCGCACGACGATCAAGGACATCGCCCACGCGGCCGGGTGCTCCTACACAACCGTCTCACACGCGCTCAACGGCACGCGCTATGTGCGCGCGGAGACGCGCGCCAGGATCGAGGAACTCGCCCGAGCGATGGACTATCGCCCCGACCCGGTAGCGCGCACCCTGAAGGGGCAAGGCTCCCTACTGATTGGCCACCTCCTGAGCGGCCTCCACGACAACGCGTTCTTCGCCCTGGTCGCCCGTGGGGCCGACCAGCGCGCCCAGGAACTGGGCTACGCCACGATCCTCTCCTACACCGACCGCCATGCCGAGGCGGAAGCCCGAGCCGTGCGGCTCCTGCTCGAGAAGCGCGTCGACGGCATTATCTTCACGACCCCGCTGGCGTCGGCGAACGTCGAACTGGCTGTCGCGTCGGGCGTGGCCACGGTCATGGTCGAGCGGCCCCTGCCGGTGCGGGGCGCCCACGCGGTCGTGGTCGACCATTACAGCGGCGTGCGTGACCTGACGCGCCTCTTGACTGAGGGAGGGCACCGGCGCCTGGCCTATATCGGCGGCGACCCGTCCGTGGAAGGGGGCGTTAGCGTCGAGGGGGAGCGCCTACGCGGCTTCCGCGACGCCGTCGAGGAGGCCGGCCTTCGCGTCCCACCCTCGCGCATCCGCCTCGTCCCGTACGGGATCGCGCCGGCGCGCACCGCCTGCGCGGCCGTGCTGGACGAGCGCATGCGGCCAAGCGCGCTCGTCGTGGGCAGCGATATGCTGGTCGCCGGCGTGCTCCAGATTCTATACGAGCGCACACTGCGCGTTCCGGACGACGTGTCGGTCGTCGGCGTCGACGATACTCTGGGACGCTATATGGCCCCCCCGTTGACGGAGGTCGAGCCTCAAACCGTCGAGATGGGCCGTCAGGCCGTCGATCTCGTCGTTGCACAGTGCCAGGGCGCGATGACGAGCGATCGCGGCAACGGGCGGCGCGTCACCCTCACGCCGCGCCTGCACCTTCGGACGTCCACGCGTGCCCTCGCCGTCGCCAAGGTCGATGCCGCCGTATCGTGATGCCTGACGGGCAGACGACTCGCGGCTTTACTCCGAACGCGGGCAGTCCCGGCTCGTAGGGATAATAGTACAGATAATCTTTTTGATTGACAAGGGGCCTTTCCTTTTGCTATGATGGCCTAAGCGTCCAACCGATGGCGCCGCGTTGCGGCGCAGGGCTTGGACACCCGAGGGGCGACGGTGCCAGACCTGTCCAATCCCGTGCTCCCGGCCGATGGCGACGGGGCCAGCACAGCGATAATCGTGAGGGAGCGTCGCTACGCCGGACTGTCAGCGGCGCAGCGCCGGGCGGACCGTCGCGCACGGCTCCTGACCGCCGGACGTGACCTGTTCGGCGGCGTCGGCTATGCCGCGACCTCCATCGAGCGTCTGTGCCTGGAGGCCGGCGTCACCACGCGCCACTTCTACGACGAGTTCTCGGGGCGCGAGGCGCTCCTCCTGGCCGTCTACGACGAGGTCCTGACGACGGCGGAGCGGGCGGTGGGCGACGCGCTGGCCGCGGCCGGGCCGGGACTGGAGCGCGTGCGGGCAGGGGTCGAGGCCTACGTGCGGGCCATGACCGCCGACGCGGGCCTGGTGCGCATCGCCTACATCGAAACCGTGGGCGTGAGCCCCGCGTTCGAGCAACGCCGCCGCGACGCCCTCGACGCCTTCGCCGGCGTCGCGGTCGGCGTCGCGGAGGAGCTGGCCGCGGCCGGCGAGATCCCGCGGCGCGACTACGATTTGACGGCCCGCGCCCTGGCCGGGGCAATCAACGAGCTGCTGGTCGAGTGGGACCAGCGCCCGGCGCCGCCATCCGTCGAGCGAATCGTGGACGAGCTCGGCCGCCTGTACGTGGCTGCCCTGACCGCGCCCTGACCGCGCCCTGACCGCGCCATAACCGCGTCGTGGAGCGCCAGGCACGGGGCGCGACGCCGAGAACGCATGAGGAGCAGAGAGCGATGGAGATCCTGCGCACGCCCGACGATCGCTTTGCCGGACTACCCGACTACCCGTTTGCCCCGCGCTACGTCGAGGTCGACGGGCTGCGCATCCACTGCGTCGACGAGGGTCCTCGCGACGCCGACCCGGTGCTGCTGCTGCACGGCGAACCGACGTGGTCGTACCTCTACCGTACCATGGTCCCGATCCTCGTCGCGGCCGGGCATCGCGTCGTCGCCCCCGATTTGGTGGGCTTCGGCCGCTCCGACAAGCCTGCCGCGCGCGATGACTACACCTACCGGCGCCACGTGGATTGGATGGCGGGCGTGCTGGCGGCGCTCGACCTGCGGGGCATCACCCTGTTCTGCCAGGATTGGGGCGGGCTGATCGGCCTGCGCCTGGTCGCGGAGCACGGCGAGCGCTTCGCTCGCGTCGTCGCGGCCAACACCGGCCTGCCCACGGGCGACCAACCCCTGGGCGAGGCGTTCGAGGCGTGGCAACGCTTCTCGCAGGAGGTCCCCGAACTCCCGGTCGGCGGGATCGTGCGCATGGGGTGCGTGACCGAGGTCGACCCCGCGGTCGTCGCCGCGTACGACGCGCCGTTCCCCGACGAACGATACAAGGCGGGCGCGCGGCAGTTCCCGCTGCTGGTCCCCACGCGGTCCGACGACCCCGCCGCCGCGGACAACCGCGCCGCCTGGGCGGCTCTGACGCGCTGGGAGAAGCCCGTCCTGACCCTATTCTCCGATGCCGACCCCATCACGTCCGGCGGCGACCGCATCCTGCAAGGGATCATACCTGGCGCGCAGGGTCAGCCGCACCGGACCATCGCCGGCGCGGGACATTTCCTGCAGGAAGACACGGGGCCCGAGTTGGCGCGACTGGTCGCCGACTTCATCGCGCAAACGGGCGGGCGCGGCGGCGTCTCCGGCGAGGGAGGATAGGAGGATACCGTGGCCAGTTCCACCATCCCGGATAGGGCCCTGGGGCCCGGCGCGCTGCGGCCGGTCGAGGAACCCGAGGCGTTGCGCGCCCCGACGAGGGCGGTCGGCCTCGGCTTCCAGCTCTCGCTGTGCGCCGTGAACGTGGTCATGTGGCTCGGCCTGCCCATCGGGCAGATCGTGCTGGCGCGGCAGGTCGAGGGGATCGACCCGGCGCACAAGGTGTCGTCCTACGGCCTCGTCACGGCGGTCGGCGCGCTCGTCGCGTTGGTCGTCACCCCCCTCGCCGGCGCGCTCTCCGACCGCACGACCTCCCGTTTCGGGCGCCGGCGCCCCTGGATCCTGGGCTGCGCGTTGGGGTCCGCAGGCGCGCTCACGCTGCTGGCGCACAGTGCCACCATCGGCATCCTCGTCGCGGCCTGGGCCCTCGGGCAGGTCCCCGGCAACGGCATGGGCGCGGCGGTCGCGGCGGTCGTCCCCGACCGGATCCCCGTGCGCCAGCGCGCCACGGCGTCGGCCATCATCGGGTTGTCCCAGCCGCTGGCCATCGTCGGCGGGTCGGTGCTATTCTCGTACGTGCTCAAGGGGGTGGCGGCGCCCTATGCTTTCAACGCCATCGCGCTCGTCCTCGTCGCGGCCCTGTTCGTGCTCGCGCTGCGCGATGCCCCGCTGCCCGCGGAGGCGGTAGCGCCTCTCCACCTCGGCGCGTTCCTCAAGGGCTTCTGGATCAGCCCGCGGGCGTACCCCGACTTCGCCTGGGCCTGGCTCACGCGCTTCCTGGTCATCCTGGGCTATGCGCTGACGACCGGCTACCTGCTGTATTTCCTGGAGGACGCCGTGCACTACACGCGCCTCTTCCCGCGAGGTACCGCCGAGCAGGGGGTTGCCACCCTCCAGCTGATCTCGGTGGGCGCCCTGCTCGTCTCCTCGGTCGCCACGGGTGTCCTCTCCGACCGCCTCGGGCGGCGCAAGGTCTTCGTCATGGGGTCCAGCGCGACCATCGCCGTCGCGCTGCTGCTGCTGTCGTTCGTGCAGACGTGGCCTGCGGTGGAGCTGGCGGCGGCGATCGTCGGCCTGGGCTTCGGGGCGTACATCGCGGTCGACCTCGCGCTGATCACGCAGGTGCTGCCCTCGGCGGGCGCGCGGGCCAAGGATCTCGGCATCATCAACATCGCCAACGCCACCCCGTACGTGCTGGCGCCGGCCCTATCGGCCCTGGTGGTCGGCACGACCCACAGTTACACGCCGCTCTTCTTGAGCGCCGCCGTCGTCACGCTGCTGGGCGCGGCGCTGGTCCGTCCCATCAAGGGCGTCCGCTAATAGTGCGACGAGAGGAACGTGTCATGAGTCAATCCGCAACAATGGGCCGTGAAGGCAGCGATATGGCCACGCGCGGCCGAGCCGGCAGCGCCGCGCGCGAGGAGCCGGCCATGTCGGCGAGATCGTCGGCCGTGCGCCACGTCCGGGTGGCCATCGTCGGCGCCGGGTTCTCGGGGCTGGGCATGGCCATGCGGCTCAAGCAGACGGGCCGCGACGACTTTGTCGTGCTCGAGCGCGGCGAGGACGTCGGCGGGACGTGGCGCGACAACACCTATCCCGGCGCCGCGTGCGACGTGCCGTCCCATCTGTACTCGTTCTCTTTCGCACCCAACCCCAACTGGACCCGCTCCTACTCGCCCCAGGCCGAGATTCGCGCCTACCTGCGCCGCTGCGCCGCCCGTTCCGGGCTATCCTCGCACCTCCGCTTCGGCCACGAGGCGCTCGACGCGTCGTGGGACGAGGGCGAGCGGCGCTGGCGCATCACCACCGCCCAGGGGCCGTTCACGGCCGACGTGCTCGTGCTCGGCAACGGCCCCCTGGCCGAGCCGTCGGTCCCGGCCATCCCCGGCCTCGACCGCTTCGAGGGCACGCTGTTCCACTCGGCGCGCTGGGACCACGGCCATGACCTGACCGCCGAGCGCGTGGCGGTCGTCGGCACGGGGGCCTCGGCGGTCCAGTTCGTGCCCCGGATCGCGCCGCGCGTCGGGTGCCTCACCCTGTTCCAGCGCACCCCGCCCTGGATCGTGCCCCGCCTGGATCGCCCGATCTCCGCCCGGAAGCGCGCCCTGTATCGCGCGGCGCCCGTTGCCCAGCGCGTCAGACGCGCGGCCATCTACTGGCAGCGCGAGCTCGGCGCGCTCGGCCTCGTCTACCGGCCCCACCTGATGGCGGGGGCCGAGCGCATCGCCCGCGCGCACCTGGAGGCGCAGGTGGCGGACCCGGCGCTGCGGGCCGGGCTGACGCCGACCTACACCATGGGCTGCAAGCGCATCCTGCTCTCGGACGACTTCTACCCCGCGCTGACCCGGCCCAACGTTGAGCTCGTGACCGACCGCATCCGCGCGGTGCAGGCCCATGGCATCGTGACCGACGACGGGGCCGAGCGCGCGGTCGACACGATCATCCTCGCCACCGGCTTCCACGTGACCGACAACCCGGTCTACCGGCGCGTCCATGGGCGCGACGGGCGCTCACTCGCGGATACGTGGAGCGGCGGATCCCGGGCCTACCTGGGCACGGCCGTGGCCGGCTTCCCCAATCTCTTCATCATGATCGGCCCCAACACCGGCCTCGGCCACACCTCGATGGTAGTCATGATCGAGTCGCAGCTCGCCTACATCCTGGACTGCCTGAGTCTGATGGACCGGCGGGGCGTGGGCGCCGTCGAGGTGCGGCCCGAGGCGCAGGAGCGGTTCAACGAGGAGGTGCAACGCCGCATGCGCCGCACCGTGTGGACCTCCGGCTGCGCCAGCTGGTACCTCGATGCCGGCGGCCGCAACTCGACCCTCTGGCCCGGCTTCACATGGGAGTACCGGCTGAAGACGCGCCGCTTCGACCCCGCTAACTACGACCTGGGCTAGCGGTGGTGTGCCCCGAGATTGTGGTTGCCGCCTGACCATTTATGGTCATGGAAGGGCACGGACCCTGAAGGGTCTCTCCTGGTCCGTCATCCGGCGCGCATCCGGCGTGCATAGGACTCTCACGCCGACCTTTTAAGGTCCGCCCCTGCCATGACCTTTCAAGGTCAGGCGGCAACCACGCACTCTCACCATCTCGGGGCGCACCCTATTCCCACCATCCTCCTTGACGCCATGCCACGCGCCTTCGTACCATACGGTTGGGACGACTCGGCCTGTCGTCTCATTGCATAGTGGGAAAGGAGGACGCTCTTTGGTTGAGGCGACCCGGCGACGCATCCTCATCGCGGACGACGAGCCCCTGATCAGGCTCGATCTGCGTGAGATGCTCACGACTCTGGGGTACAACGTGGTGGGCGAGGCCGCCGACGGGGCAACCGCCGTGCGCCTGGCGCGCGACACAACGCCCGATCTGGTCATCATGGACATCCAGATGCCGGAGATCGACGGGCTCGAGGCGGCACGGCTGCTGACCGCCGAAAACATCGCGCCCGTCTTGCTCCTGACGGCCTATAGCCAGAAGGAATTGGTCGAGCGCGCGCAACAAGCGGGCGTCGTGGGCTACCTGGTCAAGCCCTTCCGCGACTCCGACATCCAGCCCGCGGTGGAAATCGCTCTGACCCGCTTCGAGGAGTTCCGCAGCATGCGCACGCAACTCCAGACGCTCGAAGAATCGCTCGAGACGCGCAAATCCGTCGACCGCGCCAAGGGCGTGCTGATGGATACGCAGGGCCTCAAGGAGGCCGACGCGTTCAGGCGCATCCAGAAGCTCAGCATGGACTCGCGCAAGTCGATGCGCGAAGTCGCAGAAGCCATTTTGCTGGCCCACCAGGTCTGAGTGACTAGTGACTAGTGACTAGTGACTAGTATGTCTGGGGATGCGGGGTCTTCTGACAATCAACCGCATCGTCTCCGCAAGTTGATGACTAACGACTAAGAACTAACAACTCGTTTCCCCGGCGCGACGATGCGCCACCCTCCTCCAGCGGTGGACATCCCCCGAGCAATGGGGCTCGGGCGACGACGGCACGGACCTGATCGGTCTCACGTGTCTCACGGTCTGTCCGGTCCCCGGCTTGCCCCGTCACCGCGTCACGCGCGACAGGCGGGCCGCAACAGGTATCCGGTGTAAGCTCCACGCTGGCACGAGTGTGCCAGGTGGTTGGTAGGAGGATGGCAATGACCCCTGACGAGGTACTCGCGATGGCCCAGGAGCACGGCGCCCGGGTCGTCGATTTCAAGTTCATCGACGTGCCCGGCACGCTCCAGCACTTCACGGTCCCCATGTCGCAGATCGATGCCGACATCTTCAGCGAGGGCCTCGGCTTCGACGGCTCCTCGATCCGCGGGTTTCAGGAGATCAATGAAAGCGACATGCTGGTCATGCCCGATCCGGACACGGCCATCATGGACCCCTTCCCCACCGAGCCTACGCTCAGCCTGACCTGCGACGTGGTCGAGCCTGGCACGTTCCAGCCCTACTCGCGCGACCCGCGCTCGCTGGCCAAGCGCGCCGAGGCGTACCTGCGCGACAGCGGCATCGCCGATACCAGCTACTTCGGGCCCGAAGCCGAGTTCTTCGTCTTCGACGACGTGCGCTTCGAGTCCTCGCCCCACACGCAGTTCTACCGCGTCGACTCGCGCGAGGGCAACTGGAACACCGCGCGCGACGAAGGGCCCAACCTGGCCAACAAGATCCGCAACAAAGAGGGCTACTTCCCGGTCCCGCCCGTCGACGCCTTCCAGGATCTGCGCAACGAGATGAGCCTGGTCATGGAGTCGATCGGCATCCCGGTGGAGCGCCAGCACCACGAAGTAGCTACTGCCGGGCAGGCCGAGATCGACATCCGGTTCGATACGCTGGTGCGCATGGGCGACAAGCTGATGATGTACAAATACGTGGTCAAGAACGTGGCCTACCGCAACGGCATGGTCGCCACGTTTATGCCCAAGCCCATCTACGGCGACAACGGATCGGGCATGCACGTGCACCAGAGTCTGTGGAACCGGGGGCAGCCGCTCTTCTTCGACGGCAACGGCTACGCCGGACTCAGCGACATGGCGCGCTACTACGTCGGCGGCCTGCTGACCCACGCGCCCGCCATCCTGGCCTTCGCCGCGCCGACTACCAACTCGTACAAGCGCCTGGTGCCCGGCTTCGAAGCGCCGGTCAACCTGGTCTACTCAGCGCGCAACCGCTCGGCGGCGATCCGCATCCCCATGTACTCGAACAACCCCAAGGCCAAGCGCGTCGAGTTCCGCCCTCCGGACGGCGCCAGCAACCCCTACCTGGCCTTCTCGGCCATGCTGATGGCCGGCCTCGACGGCATCAAGAAGCGCATCGACCCCAGCGCCCACGGCATGGGTCCGCTGGAGAAGAACATCTACGACCTCAGCGAGGCGGAATACGCCGAGATCGGCTCGGTGCCGGGCTCGCTCTCCGAGGCGCTCTCCGCGCTCGACGAGGACCGTACCTTTTTGACCGAGGGCGGCGTGTTCAGCGACGACTTCATCGACAGCTACATCTCCTACAAGGTGGCCAGGGAAGTCAACGAGCAGCGCCTGCGCCCCACCCCGCACGAGTACTATCTGTACTTTGACGTGTAGCCTGTAGCCTTCAACCGCAGGGCCATTTAGTTTTCGGTCATGCACATTGTTCCCGGGGGTAGGGGCGTAGTGCATACGCCCAGATTGCGCTGACGCCGGGCGTATGCAATACGCCCCTACGCCAATCTGGCCGTCCTCCCGTGAGAACTAAATGGCCCTGCTTCAACCGTTAGCCGTTAGTAGGTGGTTAAAGCGCGGTGTGCAGCTCCAGTCACATATGCCAGAGCTACTAACTACTAATGGCTAAATGTCGTGCGGCTCTCTCTCGCCGGCGGTTGGATCGCCGGCCGGGATAGGAACCGGCAACCTCTCGACGGTGGCCGGATTGTCCGCCGGGGTAGGCATCGGCAACGATGGTGCATCGAGCGCCTCCATGTGCGCGGGCGCGGAGCGGTTGCCCCAATTGGCGAAGACGGCCGCGGCAACCAGGACGACGACGAGCAGGATCAATAAGACAACGCCCTCGCTGGGCCAGGTCGTCACGTCTCCCCATAGACCAAAGGGCAGTGTCGACCGTGAGGGCAGGGTCACGGCCGCGTCAGCGTGGATCGGGGTCACACTTCTCCTCCAACCGCGACTATGCGGCGCGTCTGTATCATACCAGGGGACGAGGCTGTCTGGCCCATAACCTGCGTATCTATCCCTAACTCGCGGATGATATGGCCGGGTCATCACGCTCGACATCGTCTGACGCGCGGAGCGGGCCGTGCAGACCATCGCTCGGCTTAACAACCCTGGTTGAGCGTCGCCGCGCGCTCCAAGCGAGAGGAGCGCCTATGCCTGCTACACAGACAAAAGACGGTACGGCCACCGATGACCACGCGGCGCCGGCGCCGGCGCCGCCAGTACAGCCGCGCCCGCATCCCAGGGACGTTGGCGCCATCCTCACTCTGGTTGCCGTGGGCGGCGTGCTGCTGTGGCTGGCGCTGTTGGTGGCGCGGCAGCCTGGCTTCCCAATCGACGTGGCGATCACACGGGCGCTCCAAAGCGTCCGACAACCGGTCTACGGCTGGATCCTGACACACGTCAGCGACCTGGGATACTCTCCGTTGAGTCCGCTTACCTTCGTCGCCGTCTTCGGCCTGCTAGTCGCGATGCGACTGCGCAGAGAGGCGATCGTGGCCGTCGCCGCCGCGCTGCTGGCCGGCCTCAGCGACGGCCTGCTGAAGGCGCTGACGGCGCGCCCGCGTCCCTCCGCGGCATTGGTCCATGTCTGGAACCACCCCGGTGACTATAGCTTCCCGTCCGGGCACGTCGTGCACTACACGGTCCTGTTCGGCTTCGCCTGCTACGCCCTGCTACACCTGGCGCATCGTGAGGGCACGCAACCCTCTCGCTCGTACGGGTCGCGCGCCAGGACGTGGGCCGCTCTGGCCCTGGCGGTCGTCCTGGCCGCGCTTGTGGTCCTGGTAGGCCCCTCGCGCGTCTACCTGGGCGCGCATTGGCCTACAGATGTCCTCGGCGGCTATCTACTGGGCGGCCTGTGGTTGGCCGGCGCCGTCCGAGTTGCCAGTTGCCAGTTGCCAGTTGCCAGTTGTCAGAAGATAGGGGCAAGCCGAGGGCATGGCCCTCCTATCTATAGCGTTTCAGAAAAAGAATCAGACTAGGCGGCGGGGGCAAGCGCGGCCATCTGATCGAGGTAGGCGCCCATCAGAGTCTGCAAAAGATTGTCCTGGGGGCGCGGGCGTCGCGCCCGTCCTTGGTCTGACACGGGGACGGGCGCTCCGATTTTGTTGCTTTTTTGTGGGGGTGCGGTAGGCTGAACGTGAGGACTGAGTGGGACTGCTCAAGAGGAGGC
>JAABUQ010003778.1_pt1 | contig 26916 bp, 23 predicted proteins | sample 5560001 | NCBI WGS metagenome assembly JAABUQ01 (sample SAMN10711888, study PRJNA513371) | rock metagenome | isolation source: Antarctica rocks | place: Antarctica: Victoria Land, Finger Mt nord | collected 2015-12-18 | reverse complement strand
CGGATGCCGGCGGCGCCGAGCAGGCCGCCGAGGGCGACCAGCGCCGCGGCCACGCCCAGCCCGAGGTGGAAGCTCGAGACCGAGGCTTCGCCCGCGGCGGCGGAGATGGCTCGGCCCTGGGCGACCGGCAGCCCGCCCACCCGCGGACGGCCGAGGGGCTGGCGCTTCAGCTGAGCCACCGCTGCCCGCGCCGGGCCGTCCAGCCGCCGTCCGGCGAGCCTCCCGTCGAGCGCGCCCGCGAACTGCGCCGCCACCACCGCGCCGATGACGGAGATGGCCACCAGGCCCGCCACGCGAGCGATCGCGTTGTTCACCGCCGAGGCGATCCCGGCGCGGTGCTCGTCCACCCCGGCCAGTACGGCGGCGGTGAGCGGCGCGACCGTCATCGACAGGCCGAGCGCGAAGACGAGCAGCGCCGGCAGCACCTCGGCCACGTAGTCCACGCGAGTCCCGAGCCGTAGGAAGAGAAGCAGGCCGCCCGCGGCGAGCAGCGGGCCGAGGCCCATGAAGAGGCGGGGACCGAACCGGTCGGCCAGAGCGCCGAAGCGTCGGGAGAGCGTGAACATGACCACGCTCGTGGGCAGCGTGGCCAGCCCGCTCTGCAGCGGCGTGTAGCCCACGACCTGCTGGAGGAAGAGCACCAGGAAGAACAGGAGGATCGCGAGGCCGCCGTACATCGCGAACGTCTCCAGGTTGCCCACGGAGAAGTTGCGGCGCCGGAAGAGCCCGAGGGGAAGCATGGGAGCGCGCGAGCGCGCCTCGAGGAAGACGAAGGCGGCGAGGAGGAGGGCCCCGAGGGCGAGCGGTCCGAGCACCGCCGGGTCGCCCCAGCCCAGCCGCGGCTCTTCGATGAGCGCGAACACCGGTCCGCCGAGACCGAGCGCGGCAAGGACCGCGCCGGGCACGTCGACATGGCCGCGTGAGCTCTCCGGGGGACGCGCGGGGATCACCGCGAAGATGAGGGCCACGCACAGCCCGGCGAAGGGCAGGTTGATGAGGAAGATCCACCGCCAAGAGGCCGCGGAGAGGAGCTCTCCGCCGACGAGCGGTCCGATCACCGTGGCGATGCCCACCCACGCCGTCCACGATCCGATCGCCCGCCCTCTCTCCTCGGGCGGAAAGGTCGCGATGATCACCGCCAGGGCGCTTGGAGTGAGCAGTGCGCCGGCGACGCCCTGCAGCGCCCGGCCGAACACGAGGAGCTCGATCGAGGGAGCGAGCGCGCAGAGCAGCGAGGTCGCCCCGAAGAGCGCCACGCCGAGGGCGAAGACCCGCCTCTCGCCGAACTCGTCTCCGAGCGAGCCGCCGAGGAGGATGAGCGAGCCGAGCATGAGCAGGTAGGCGTTGATGACCCACTGCTGGCCGGCCAGCCCGCCGCCGAGCTCCCGCGTGATGGAGGGCAGCGCGACGTTGACGACCGTGGAGTCGAGCAGCGCGACGCCCGAACCGAGGATGCAGGCGACGAGGGTCAGGCGCTTGATGCGATCAGAGGGCGGGGCGCTCACCGCGGAGACGCTAGCGGGCGTCCGGCGGACCGGCTCGCGATCTGTGTGCGCCCCGCTAGCCTCCCGCTCGTGCGCGGCCGCCCTCTGCTCGTCCTGCTCTTGGCCCTCGGGGCGCTCACGCCGGCGGCCGCGACCGCCTCCTCGAGCTCGCTCCCCGGCGTGCGCACCGGCCAGCGCCCCGGTCCGCCCCTGCTCTACGCGCGCCCGCCGGCCGCGCCCCAGCTCGAGAATCGCGCGCCGTTCTCGGCCGCCCCGCTGCTCGTCTCGGGCACGGACGCGCTGCGGCGGGGTGAGTACCTCTACCAGGACTACCTCTTCGACGACCGGGGCGCGAACACGGTGCCTGGGCAGGGCAACCGCTCCGATCCCGGCTCGAACATCGCAAGCTCCACCGCGGGCGACGTCCTCTACCCGACGGATCCGCGCTACGCCGGCAACGCCGCGGACCTCGTCGAGCTCCGCGTCAAGCCCACGCCCGACGCGATCGTCTACCGCGTCACGCTCAACACCGCCAAGGCGCCCGATGTGGCGGCGGTGGGCATCGGCATCGACACGGATCGCTCGGGCGGGGCGCCGGTGCCCTGGCCGCGCGGCGCCGGCATCTCCTCGCCCGGCCTCGATCTCTTCATCACCGCGTGGGGCACCGGCGGCGAGCTGCGGCGCGAGCCGGCCGGCGGCGCGGTGGCGCTCCCCCCCGGCGCGGTGAGCATTGACCTGAGATCGCGTCAGATGACGATCCGCGTGCCGCGCTCGCTCGCGGATCCCGGCCGAGCGACCTGGCGCTACGTCGCCGGCGTCGGGCTGTGGTCGGGCACCGGCTTTACCCCCGTGCCCGCCGCGTCGACGCCGACGAGCACGCAACCCGCCTCGGGCAACCCGCTGCTCGGCGCGCCGGCGATCTTCAACCTCGCCTTCCGCTTCGACGAGCCGCAGACCAAGTTCCCGACCGCTCCCTACGACACCTTCCCGGGCACGGGCAACTGGTTCGAGGACGCCCAGGCGAACGCGCTGCGGGATCGAACCTCCGGGCCCTTCCACGTCGACGTCGACTTCGGAGCGCTCGCCGACGGCACGACCCGCGCGCTACACGAGCCGCCCGGGCGCGAGCAGGCGCGGATCTACCCCTCCTCGCTCGGCCTGCCCCAGGGCGTGCAGAGCTCCTTCCCCGAGTACGGAGGCCAGCTCCAGCCCTACATCCTCACCGTGCCGCCCGGCTACCGCCCCGGCCAGCGTCGCGGGTTGAGCTTCGCGCTGCACTCCCTGGGCGGGACCTACACGCAGTTCGAGGTCTTCTCGCCCAACCAGCTTCGCCAGTTCGGCGACGACCGGGGGAACTTCGTCCTCACCACGCTCGGCCACGGTCCGGACGGGTGGTACACCGGCGCGGCGGAGTCCGACTTCTTCCAGGCGTGGGCCGACGTCGCCCGCCATTTCTCGCTCGACCCGCAGCGCACCTACCTCTCGGGCTACTCCATGGGCGGCTACGGCACCTACAAGCTCGGGGTGGAGTACCCCGACCTCTTCGCCAAGGCGTTCACCACGGTGGGACCGCCGGGCCTGGGCGTCTGGATCCCGCCCGCTGCCCCGGTGCCCGGTGGGGCCTCCACGCTCACCGAGCCGCTGCTCGGCAACGTCCGCTGGGTGCCCTACCTCAACTGGGCGCAGGCGACCGACGAGCTCGTGCCCTACGCCGGGGTCCGCGCCCAGCAGGCGCAGTTCGTGAGGCTCGGGCTCCGCGCGCAGCTCTCGACGTTCACCCCCGGGGAGCACTTCACGCTCGCGGTCCTCGACGCGTGGCAGTCGGCGCGCGACTATCTCGGCAGCGCTCGCGTGACGGGGGATCCGCCGCGGGTCGACTACGCCTTCTTCCCCAGTGCCGACCGCCTCGGCCTCGGGCTGCGCCACGACCACGCCTACTGGGTCTCCGGGCTGCGCGCCCGCGACACGCGCGGCGATCCGGCCACCACGCCGGCGCGCGCCGAGCTCGGCGCTCGCTCGCTCGCCTTCGGCCTCGGGGATCCGACGCTCGTGCCGCTCGCTCCGTCGGCGAGCGCGAGCTCGGGACCTCCGCTTCCGAACACCATCGAGGGCCAGAGGTGGGGAGCCATCCCCCGGATCGCGCGGCGGAACACGCTCGAGCTGCGGCTCACCAACCTGCGGCAGGCCGCGATCGACGCGCCGCGCGCTCGCCTGAGCGCCCGCCGGCTCCTCCGCGTGGTCATCGACTCCGACGGTCCGGCCGCCGTGCGCATCGCGAGGCTCGCCCTCCCTCACGGCGCCCGCGTCACCGGTGGGCGCGCGCGGGTCGACGCCCGTGGCGTCACCCTCCTGCCGCGCGGCGGGCACCAGGTGTTCATCATCCAGGCCCTCCGGGGCCCGCGCCGCAGCGCCCGACGCCCCCCGGGCCGCCCGCGGTTCACCGGTTAGCGGGGCGGCCCGCCGGCGGACTCAGCCCGGACCCGCTCCCCGCTCGAGCCTCCTCAGGGCTCGACGGTGAGAAACCCCTCGCCGCTGCGCGCCCCGAGCCGTTGCCGGAGGACGAGCCGGCGCAACAGCGGGGCGGCGCGGTAGCGCTCCTCGCCATACTCGCCGGCCAGCCCGTCGAGGATGGAGAGGACGTGGTCGAGCCCGATCTGCTCCGCCCAGGCCAGCGGGCCGCGCGGGTAGTTTAGCCCGAGGCGCATCCCCGTGTCGACGTCCTCCGCGGAGCCGACGCCGTCGGCCACGGCGAAGGCGGCCTCGTTGACCACCTGGGCGACGATGCGCCCGAGCGCGAGGCCCGGCGCGTCGCCGACCCACTCGACGTGCTTGCCGAGGGTGGCGAAGAGCTCCACGGCGCCCGTGAGGGCCGCGCCCGAGGACTCCGGCCCGCGCGTGAGCTCGATCAGATCCGACTGGGCCAGCGGCGGAAGCGCGTGGAAGCCGACGGCCGAGCCGCCCGGGTCGAGCGCCGCCAGCGATCCTCCCGCGCAGAGCACCGCCCGCGGACCGCCCTGGAGCGGCACGCCCTCCGGGTCGGCGCCGCAGTCAAGGACGAACGCGGGCACCTCGCCGTCCGTGTCGACGGGCTGGCGCGCGTCCCATCCCGCCGCGGCGGCGAGCTCACGCAGCTCCGCGGCCAGCACCGCCTCGCCCGCGACGACGAGGAGACGACCGCCGCCGCCGCCCGCTTGCGGAGGCGCGGGATCGTTCTCGCGGTGCGCTCCGTCGCCGTACTCGTAGTACCCACGTCCGGCCTTGCGCCCGGTGCGTCCCGCCGCGACCATCCGCGCCGTTACGGGGGAGGGTCGCCAGCGCGGCTCCCCGAAGGACTGCTCCCAGAAGGAGCGGGCGATCTCGAGCCCGACGTCGACGCCGACGAGGTCCATGAGCTCGAATGGCCCCATCCGGAAGCCGCCGCCCATGCGCACGATGCGGTCGATGCGCTCGGGCGGCGCGATCCCCTCCTGCAGGAGGCGGAGCGCCTCGAGGCCGAACGGGCGGTTGCAGCGGTTGACGAGGAAGCCCGGACCGTCTGCGGCCAGGATGACCTCCTTGCCCATGGCCTCACCGGTCGCGCGGGCGCGGGCGAGCGCCGTCTCGCCCGACTCCTCGCCCGCGACGAGCTCGAGCAGCCGCATCAGCGGCGCCGGGTTGAAGAAGTGCATACCGACCACACGCTCGGGGTGCCTCGCGCCCGCCGCCACCGCGGTGACGAGCAGGGAGGAGGTGTTGGTGGCCAGCACGCAGTCCTCGGCCACGATCTCGCCCAGCCGGCCGAGCAGCTCGAGCTTCAGCTCGAGCGACTCGGGCGCGGCCTCGATCACGAGCTCGCACTCCCGCAGATCCTCGAGCGCGGGCGCCGCCTCGAGCAGTCCCGCTCCCCGTTCGGCGTCCTCGGCGCTCCAGCGCCCGCGCTCGGCCCCGCGGGCCAGGTGCCCGCGGGCGACCTCGAGCCCCCGCTCGAGCGCCTTCTCGGCGGGGTCGTGCACGAGGGTTCGCGCGCCCGCGAGCGCTCCGAGCTGCGCGATTCCCGATCCCATCGTGCCGGCACCCACCACGCCGATCACCCGCGCGGCGGCCACGGGCGAAGCTACGCCGGCACGATCGCGTTGACGCCCGTCGCGGCTCGGCCGATGATGAGCTTCTGGATCTGCGAGGTGCCTTCGTAGAGCGTGGTCACCCGCACGTCGCGGAAGTAGCGCTCCACCGGGTGGTCGTCCACGTAGCCCGCGCCCCCGTGCACCTGGATCGCGGTGTTGGCGCAGGCCACCGCCGCCTCGGTGGCGTAGAGCTTAGCGATCGAGGTCTCGGTGGTGCTCGGCTGGCCGGTGTCCTTGCGATGCGCAGCGCGCCAGGTGAGCATGCGCGCCGCGTCGGTCTGCACGACCATGTCGGCGATCATCGCCTGCACGAGCTGGAAGGAGGCGATCGGGCGCCCGAACTGCTCGCGCTCGGTGGCGTAGCTCACCGACTCCTCGACGCAGCCCTGGCAGATCCCCACGCAGCCGGCGGCCACGCTGTAGCGCCCGGAGTCCAGCGAGGACATCGCGACCTTGAAGCCCTCGCCGACCTCGCCGAGCAACGCGTCCTCGCTCACCTCGACCTCGTCGAGGGAGAGCGAGGCGGTGTCCGAGCCGTGCAGGCCCATCTTGTGGCGGATCTCCTGGGAGGAGAACCCGTCGCTCTCCCTCTCCACGAGAAAGGCGGCGAGCCCGCCCGGGCCCTTCTCCGGATCGGTCTGGGCGAAGATCACCGCGACCTTCGCGTGGGTGCCCATGGAGATCCACGTCTTGGCGCCCGAGATCGACCACCCGCCGTCGATCTTCCTCGCCCGGGTCCGCTGGTTGGCGGCGTCGGAGCCCGTGTCCGGCTCGGTGAGCCCGAAGCACCCGAGCCACTCGCCCGAGCACAGCTTGGGCAGGTAGCGCTGCTTCTGCTCCTCGGTGCCCCAGCGCAGGATCGCCGAGCAGACGAGCGAGGTCTGCACGGAGATCACCGTGCGCATCGAGGAGCACCCGCGCCCGACCTCCTCGACCACGAGGCCGTAGGTGAGGTAGTCGAGTCCGGCGCCCCCGTACTCGCGCGGAACTATGGCCCCGAGATAGCCCTGCTCGGCGAGCTTCGCGACGAGCTCGAGATCGAAGTGCTCGTTGCGGTCGTTCTCCCGCGCGCGCGGCACGATCTCCTTGTCGGTGAAGGCGCGAGCAGTCTCGCGGATGAGCTTCTGCTCGTCGCTGAGTTCGAAGTCCATGGGCGATCCTCGGGGCTCGGGGCGGACGGGCCGGCAACGCTAGTACACGCATGCTCCGGGCGCGGACCGTCGCGCTTGCCGGTTGCGCGAGGTCGAGGGGGCGACTACGGTGCGCCTCTTCCCCGTGCCGCCGCCGAGCCCTGCCCCTTCCGAAGCGCGCCCGCGTCGCCGGCGTTCCTTGGCTCGGGTGCTGAGCGGCGCCCTCGCGGCGCTCGCGCTCCTCGGCGCCACCGCGGAGGCGGCGGAGCCGGCGCCGTCCCCGCTGAGCGGCACGTCCTCCGCTCTGCCCGCGCTGCCGCTTCCCGGCCCGCTCGGCGGTCTGTTCGGGCATCCCCGTCCTGCTCCTCCGCGCCCGTCGCGCTCGCCGCCGTCCCGCTGCCCGGGCGTCTCGGCCCCGGGGCGCACACCCTACGCCGGGGCGGTGTTCCCCTGCGACTTTCCCGATCCCATGGTGCTCAAGGTGGGGCGCGTGTGGTACGCGTACGCCACGGCCACGGGCTGGGAGACGCGCGGGCACGTCTTCCCCGTGCTGCGCTCGAGCGACATGCGCCACTGGAGCCAGGTGGGCGACGCCTTCCTCAATCCGCCGGCGTGGAGCCGGGGCGACGTCTGGGCCCCGAGCGTCGTACGCGCGCACGGGCGCTACTTCATGTACTACAGCGCCACCCGGCGCGGCGACCACCTCCACTGCGTGGCGGTGGCCACCGCCTCCCGGCCGGTCGGGCCGTTTCGCCACCGGAGCATCATCGGCTGCGGTGACCGCACGGGCCGGGGCTACATCGACGCCGCCCCGCTCATCGATCGAGACCGCCGTGCCTATCTCTACCTCTCCGTGGACGTTCCGCACTCGCTCTCGGTCGTGCCCTTGCGGCGCGACCTCATCCACGCGGCGGGACCGCGCCAGGCGCTGCTCGGTCCCACCCGCCGCTGGCAGCGCGGGCTCGACAACCCGACCCTGGAGGCTCCCTGGATCGTCCGCCACGGTCGCCTCTACTACCTCTTCTACTCCGCCGGCTCCTGGCTCACCGACTATCGCATGGGCTACGCCGTCGCCCATTCTGCGAGCGGTCCCTTCCGCGACTACAGCCGCAACCCGATCCTCTCGTCTCCGGGGCTCGTGGCTCCGGGTGGAGGCTCGGTGGCCTCGGGTCCGGGACGCAGCCTGTGGCTGGCCTTCCACGCCTGGACGGGCGGCCCGGGCTACGGCTCGGCTCATGGCGAGCGCACTCTGCGGATAGCGCCGCTGCATTGGAGTGGAGCACGCGTAACGGTGGCCGTGCGCAGCGGGTCGAGGTAGACCCTCGCTCCCTACCGGGGTACGATCGCCCATTCCGTGGACGCGTTTGCGCTCATCATCTTCGGCGGCCTCGCCGCGCTCATCCTCGCGCTCCTGGCGATCGGCAGGTTCTACCCCGGGTCGGGCGCCGAGGTTCTCGACTGGAAGACCCCTCAGAGTCGCATCGAGACGCAGGTGGGCCTCGAGCTCGAGGACATGGACCAGATGCTCGAGGCCCAGAACGCGCGCCGCCGGCGCCGGGGGATGTCCGAGCTGACCGAGGAGGGCATGCGCGACCAGGTGGCCCGGGACCTGCGCGACTCCGAGCGGCGCCGGGACGCCTACCGCCGCGAGCACGGGCAGGACGACCTGCAGGAGATGCTCGCCGCCACGAACGCCCGCCGGCGCCGGCACGGCAAGCGTGAGCTGACGGTGGAGGAGATGAGCACCGAGGCCGACCCCGGGCCGAGCTCGGGCGGGCCCCCGCCACGCGCCGACGACGCCTGACAAGGTGGCGCGCGTGGTCATCGTCGGCTGCGGCTGTCGCGGCCGGGCACTCGCGCGCGAGCTCCGCGCCGAGGGCCACGCCGTACGCGGCACCACCCGCAGCGAGGCCCGCCGCGCCGACATCGAAGCGGCGGGGGCCGAGTGCTACCTGGGCGATCCCGACCGCATCGGCACCCTCACCTACGCGCTCGACGGTGCGACGATCCTCTGCTGGCTGCTCGGCTCGGCTCAGGGCTCGGACGCCGGCGTGCGGGCGCTCCACGGGACGCGCCTGCAGATGCTGCTCGAGCGGGTGATCGACACCACGGTGCGCGGAATCGTCTACGAGGCCGCCGGGACCGTCGACGCCCAGGTGCTCGAAGAGGGCGCGGCAGCCGTGTGCCAGGCCCACGCGACATCGGAGATCCCCTACGCGCTGATCCGTCGGGATCCCACCGACGCACCGGCCTGGCTGGCCGACGCGCGCGCGGCGGTCGGCGCGTTGCTCTCCTCCGCGTAGCGCTCCCATGAGCTACACTCGCGCTCTCAAATAGCTCAAAGTCGATAGGAATTAGAGGAGGAGCATCGTGGCCGATTACGCCAAGGACGTGCTCGTCGAGCCCGAGTGGCTCGAGCAGCACCTGAACGACGACTCGATCCGAATCGTCGAGGTGGACGAGAACCCCGCCCTCTACGCCGATCAGCACATCCCCGGAGCGATCGGCTTCGACTGGAAGGTGGACCTGCAGGACCAGGTCAAGCGCGACTTCCTCGGACCGGAGGCGTTCGGCGAGCTGTTCGGCTCGCACGGGATCTCCAACGACCACACGGTCATCCTCTACGGGGACCGCAACAACTGGTTCGCCGCCTACACGTACTGGTATCTCAAGTACTACGGGCACGACAACGTGAAGCTCCTGAACGGTCCGCGCGAGCGGTGGATCTCCGAGGGCCGGCCGACCTCGAACGAGGTCCCGAGCCACTCCGCGACCACCTTCTCCGCCCAGGGGGCCGACGACGCGATCCGGGCCAAGCGCGACGAGGTGAGCCACGCGCTCGGCAACGGCCGCAAGCTCGTCGACGTGCGCTCGCCTCAGGAGTACTCGGGCGAGCTCATCGCCATGCCCGGCTACGAGCAGGAGGGCGCCCAGCGCGGCGGCCACATTCCCGGCGCCGCGTCGATCCCATGGGCCCAGGCGGTCAAGGAGGACGGCACGTTCAAGTCCGCCGACGAGCTCGAGCAGCTCTACGGCGGCAAGGGCGTCCTCTCCGGAGATCCGATCATCGCCTACTGCCGGATCGGCGAGCGCTCCGCGCACACGTGGTTCGTCCTGCACGAGCTGCTCGGCCGCGACGACGTCAAGAACTACGACGGCTCGTGGACCGAGTGGGGCAACCTCGTCGACGTACCGATCGAGAAGGGCGCGTAGGAGTAGGAGCGGGGGCGCGGCCGCCGGTCAGCGGAGCGGGGGCTCGGTCCGCTCGAGGAGGTCGGCCACGATCCGCGCGGTCGCGCCCCAGATGAGCTCCTCGCCGACTGCGTAGGTGTCGGTGCGGATCGGCACCCCACGGCGCACGAGGCGCTTGCGTGCGTAGCCCGCGCGGAGGTCGGCGAGGGAGAGCTCGAGCACCTCGGCGACCTCCGAGGGGCTGAGCTCCCAGGCGCGCCCCGGCTCGATCATCCCCACGTAGGGATAGACGGCGTAGCTCGTCACGAAGGTCGGCGTGGGCTGAAGCGCGCCGATGATCTCCACCGCGTCGGGTGGCAGCCCGATCTCCTCGCTCGCCTCTCGCAGGGCGGTCTGGCGGAGGTCCTCCTCCGCGAAGTCCCGGCGGCCTCCCGGGAAGGAGATCTCCCCGGGGTGGCGGCGCAGGTCGTCGCGGCGCTTGGTGAGCACGGCGTGCAGCTCCCCGTCGCGGACGAAGAGCGGAACGAGGACGGCGGCGTCGGTGCGTCCGTGGACGTCGAGCGACGCGGCGGTGCCGGCCGGAATCAGGCGCGGGGCGAGCGCCTCGGCGAAGGAGCCCGTCGTGCTCAGCCGACGAGCTCGACCGACTCGTCGAACATGACCTCGCCGTCGAGCGTCCGGTGCACCGGGCACTTGGCGGCGATGACCCTGAGGCGCTGAACCTGCTCCTCGCTCAGCCCCTGGGGCAGGCGCAGCACGAGCTTGAAGCGCGTCGGCGCCCCCCGCCCGGCGGGGGAGAACTCGGCGTCGACCTCGACGTTCCCGATGTCCCATCCCTTGCGCGCGGCGTACATCTCGACCGTGACCGCAGTGCACGAGGCCAGGCTGGCGGCGAGCAGCTCCTGCGGGCTCGGCGCGTCGTCCTCGCCGCCGGCGTCGCGCGGCTCGTCGGCCCGGAGGTGGTGCGTGCGCACCTCGATGTCGTGCTGGAACGTCCCGGTGCGTCGTGCGGTCGCCTTCATCCTCGTCCTTGGTCGGCGTGGCAGGGCAGGAAGAGCGCCATGCTAGTGAAGCTCCCCCTCAGTCCAGCGGATTGAACGCCATGCCGGTTAGCACCTTGGGAAAGAAGTAGGTCGACTTGGGCGGCATGCTCTCGCCGGCGGCCGCGACCTCCTGGACGCGGCGCACCGGTGTGGGGCCCATGAAGAAGGCGGCGTCGTAGGCGCCGTCGTGCAGCAGCGCGCGCGCCTGAGCCGCGTCGCGCGCGTACCCGAAGCCGTCGAGATGGTCGATGTTGGCGTCGGTGAGCCCCAGCGCGCCCTTGAGCAGAAGCGCCTCGGTGACCGCGGTGTCGAGGCGGCGGTAGGGCGCGGCGCGTCCGGGAAGCGCGGCGTCGGCGAGCGCCTGCTCCTTGAGGGTGAGGCGGAAGGGCTTCTTGAAGTGAGCGTCCATGTATCCGATGCGCACCCGATCGTCGGAGGCGTCGGGCACGAGCCGCTCCTCGTCGATCGGCTCGATCTCCCAGTCCCGCCGGATCGCCGTCGCCAGCGCCTCCTGCTGCGCGGCGGAGAGCACACCGACCAGCCGGTGGGTGGGAAAGACGGTCAGGCCGGGGTCCTCCAGGGCGACGAGGCACATCAGCACGTAGCGATGTGCGCCCTCGCCGCCGATCTCCTCGGCGTAGACCCGGGCGGTCTCGTAGCGATGGTGACCGTCGGCGATCAGCAGCTCGGCCGGAGCCGCCGCGGCGCACACGGCCTCGAGGGCGGCCGGGTCGGACACCCGCCAGAGGCGGTGCACCGTGCCGTCCTCGTCGGTCACCTTGCCCCAGGGAGGGGCCTCGGTGTGCGGCCGCAGCGCGCTCCACGCGGCGTCGGCCGGGTCGGAGAAGAGCGAGAAGATCGGGGAGAGGTTGGCCCGCGTAGCTCGCGTGAGCCGCAGGCGGTCCTCCTTGGGGCCAGGGTGCGTGCGCTCGTGGGGCCGGATGCGGCCGGGCCCATAGTCCTCCACGCGCACGCGGCACAGGAGCCCGCGACGGGTGAACGAGCGCCCGTCGGGGCCGGTGTAGTCCTGGGTCAGCGCCCAGATCGCCGGCTCGTCGTCGCGGACCACGACGCCGTCGTCCCGCCAGCTCTGCAGTACCTCCGCCGCATGGCCGTAGGGATCCTCACCGTGCGGCAGGTCGATCTCGACGACGTTGTGCGGCGAGCGGGCCACCAGTCGCGCCCGCTGCTCGGCGTCGATGACGTCGTAGGGCGGAGAGACGAGATCGCGCAGCGCGCCCGCTCTCGCGAGGTCGTAGTGGAGCGCGGTGAGCGGCTGGATCTCGGCCATGGCGGCGGCGGAGGCTACCGGGCCGCGCGGCGCCCCCGCTTATACTCGCCCGCGACCCGCGGGGCGTGGCGCAGCCTGGTAGCGCACCTGCTTTGGGAGCAGGGGGTCGCCGGTTCAAATCCGGCCGCCCCGATTACTTCGCACGCACGCGTTTGCCTGGTTGCGAATGCCACTCTTGCGCGCACCGCACCGGCAGGGCTGGTAGGCGCCAGTTCAGCTCAAGCCCAGAACGAGCGCCAGGGCTTCGTCAACGGCCCTGATCTCACCCAAGGAGAGGTGCGCGAGCTGGTCTCCGAGGGCGCGTGCGTCGACAGCGCCGACCATCTCGCACAGCACCTGCGTCGGCTCGTCAGCCAAGGCGATCGCGGGATGGAAGCTCGCCGCGGGTGCCGAGGTCGAGGTGGGGCAGATGACGACGGTGGAGAGGGTCAGGAGATCGTCGGCCTGAACGATCACCGCGTACCGGCGGCCGTGCTGAACCCGGCCGCGCCGGCGAGGGAGGGTGATCGTGTGGACGTCACCACGGACCACGCATCTCCTCCATCAGTGCCGCGACCTCTTGGGCCTCGCGGACATAGGCGCGGTCCTTCATCAGGCGGCGAGCCTCGGCGGCAAGCCCCGCTCGCCTGCGCTCCCGCTCGGCCGTCTCGGCGATCGCGCGGCGCGCGGCCTCGGCACGCGTGATCCCCCGACGCCGCGCGATCTCGTCGAGCGCACGCAACCCGTCCGAGCCAAGGCGCAAGGAGAGCGGATGAGGGGCTGGAGGCATTGACCAATCAGCGTAGCGCAGTTCGCACTACACATGGGCGTGCATCGAGAACGTCGGGCTGAGCAACATCGAGCGCACCTCGAGGAGAACCTCGGCGCGGGCGACGTGGCCCTCACGCCCGAGGAGGTCGAGCTGCTCGACGGGCTTGCCGCCGGCTGATCTCCCGACGGCGCGGGAGCGTGCTGCCCGACCCTTCCGCTGGCCTTCTTGACATGTGACCAACGGGTAACGTATGGTCGGAGGAATGAACGAGGTGTTCAGGGCCCTCGCGGATCCGACCCGCCGCGGCCTGCTCGACGAGCTCTTCGGGCAGGACGGGCAGACGCTCACCGCGCTCGAGCAGCGGTTGCCGCTGACGCGCTTTGGCGTCATGAAGCACCTGAAGGTCCTCGAGGAGGCGGGACTCGTGGTCACGAAGAGACGTGGCCGCGAGAAGCTGCACTTCCTGAACCCCGTTCCGATTCGGCTCCTCCACGACCGGTGGGTGAGCAAGTACGCCGAGCCCTGGGCCGCAACGCTCAGCGAGCTCAAGACGACACTCGAGGAGGACGGCATGGAGAAGGTGTTCGAGATCTACATCAAGACGACTCCGGAACGGCTGTGGGAGGCGATCACCGACACCGAGATGAGGCAGAAGTTCACGTTCGGGGTGGGCGTCACCTCGGACTGGACGCCCGGCTCCCGCTACGAGGGCGTCCACCCGGGAGCGGGGATCAAGATCAACGAGGGCGAGAACCTCGAGGTCGATCCGCCGCGCCGGCTGGTTCAGAGCATGCTCGCGCTGTGGAGCGAGGACGTGAAGCGCGAGGGGACCTCGCGGGTCACCTGGGAGATCGAGCCCGTCGGCGACTCGTGCCGGCTGACCGTGACCCACGACCAGCTGCGCGAGGGCGCCAACGGTGAGCTCTACGGCGGCTGGCCGATGATCCTCTCCGGCCTGAAGACGCTGCTCGAGACCGGCGAGACGCTCACCACGCCCGGCTCGCTGCGCTATGCGCAAGGTCCCGTGTCGACTGCTTGAGAGCTGACCGGCCTGATGGGGGCGCCGCTCTCCGCGGCGCCCCGGTCCGGGCTCTGCGCGACGCTGCCACCCGCGCGACGCGCCACAATGCTCGGTGGGCCCCCGTAGCTCAGCTGGAAAGAGCGGCTGCCTTCTAAGCAGCGGGTCGCAGGTTCGAGTCCTGCCGGGGGTACTGGCCCGCACGGTGGTCGAACCGTGGGCAAAGAGAAGGTGGGGTAGATCTCCTGGCGGCTGGCGACGCGGATGTCGGCGACGAGAGCTTGGAGTAGCGCTTTGCGCGCGGGCGGCTCGCCGGTTTCGATGACGTGGCGGGCGTGGGCTTGGAGGGCGCGCAGGTCGTCGTCGCTGAGTGGCTCGGGTGCTTGGGTCTTATCGATGGCGAGCTCGTCACGGCGGGCGTGCAGGCCATCGAGCTTGCGGGTCAGCTCGGCGATCCGCGGCGCGCAGGCACCTTCGGGCATGCTGGCGTGCTCGAAGGCCCGGAAGTAGCGCTCGAGCGCCTGGTCGGTCTTGCGGATCGCCGCTTCGAGGCGCTTGATCTCGGCTTCGCGCTTGGGGCGCTCGGCGTCTTGTTCGGCGAACGCGTCGGTGATCGCTTGGCGCACGAGCGGTTCTTGGTCAAGGACCTGGACGAGCCGCTCGAGGATCGCGTCTTCGAGTGGCTGGGCGGGGAGGCGGTCGGCATCGCAGTGCTGGGTGCCGTAGCGCTGGCGGGTGAAAGCAGACGTAGTAGGCGTAGCGGCCCCCGTTGCCGTGAGCGGCGGCGCCGAGGTAGCGCTTGCCGCAGCGCGCGCAGGTCACCAGGCCTGTGAGCAGGTAGTCGGACTGGTTGGATCTGCGTAGCGAGGCGTCCTCGCCGCGGGACGCGAGGATCTCCTGCGCGCGCTCGAACAGGTCGCGCTCGACGAGCGGCTCGTGCGGTGCGGGATGATGCTGGCCGCGGAAGAAGACCTCGCCGAGGTAGACGCGGTTTTTGAGCATCGTCAGCACCGCGTGGGGGTTGAACGGCTTTCCTTGCTTGGTGCGATACCCGCGCTCGGTCAGCCAGCTGGCGAGCGCGGCAGAGCCCTCAAGGCGCTGGGCATAGCGGGTGAACACCTCGGAGACAATCGGCGCCTCGGCCGGCTCCGGGATGAGGAAGCGACGGTTTGCGTCGCGCTGGTAGCCGAACGGGAGCTGGCCGGCGGCCCACTCACCGCGTGCTGCCTTGCGCTCCATCCCGGCGATCACCCGCTCGACGATCGTCGCGCGCTCAAATTCGGCGAACACGCCGAGCATCTGGACCATCATCCGCCCTGCCGAGCTGGCCGTGTCGAACGGCTCGGTGGCGCTTCGGAAGAGGATCCCGGCCTGGTCGAGTGCCTCGAGGATCTGCGCCAGGCCGCGGACCGAGCGGGCGAGGCGGTCGACGCGGTAGACCAGCAGCAGATCGAAGCGCTTTGCCCCGGCCTCGGTGAGCGCGCGCTGGAGTCCGGGTCGCTCGAGCGTCGCGCCGGACATCTGATCGGTGAAGCGGCGGGTGATCGTCCAGCCGTCCTGGCTCTGGGCGTAGGCGGCCAGTCGCTGCGCTTGGGCTTCCAGGCCGTAGGGCTGGTGGGCCTCGTCAGTCGAGATCCGGGTGTAGGTCGCGATCCTCATTCATCGGCCTCCTCGGTGGCCGGCTCTTCAGGACACCTCGACGCGCGGACGATGTCAAGCCCGCCGCCGGCCAGGAAGTCGCCGTAGAGGACGCGCAGCGCCAGCCGCGCCTGCGCGCGTCGCTCAGCGGTGAACGGCACCGTCTCTGGAGCGTGGACGACCAGGCCACCAGGCCCTGCAGCGATGTCGGCGCGTTGTCGGCGCCGCTGTCGGCCAGCAGAGGCGGTCTGAGGGGTTCTGGTAGGCCGCGGGCGCTCGCGTCGCGACAGCGGCGGACGTCGCGACCCGCCACTCATGCCGATCCCTCGGGCCACTCGATCCCGAGGCGCTGGGCCCACTGCGGCGACCACGGTTCGAGCTGGCCGCGGTCGTGGCAGTAGGGGCAGGCACGCCCCGGCTTGGGCTGGCCGAACGCGTCCGGCTGCTCGTCGGGCTCTGGGTAGGCGATCTCCTCGCAGGCCGGGCAGACCCGCAGCCACAGCTCGTCCGCCCGATCGAGGAACGCGTCGCTGCCCTTCAGCAGCCGTGCGGAGAGCCCCTGCTGGCGCGCGAGCCGGCGCGCCTCGCGCGCACGCCGCTGCAGATAGCCGGCGTGCAGCTCGCGCGGCGCTCGCCAGCCCGCTGGTCGTGTCGAGCATGGCGCTCCAGGTCCTCGGCGTCCGAGCGATCGAGCAGCTCGCCGCTGGCCAGGGTGCTTCGCGCGGTCCGCAGGTGCGGCCCCTCGCCATAGCGCTTGGAGAGCTCGTCCACGCGTGCAAGCTGAGCCTGGCGGTAGTGGTCGGCGAGCCTCGCGAGCGCCTGCTCCAGTGCTGCCGACGGCGGCTCGCCGCCGACCCGGGCGCTCAACGGATCGGGGCCGGCCAGCGCGATAAGCGCCGTCCGCTCGCACTTCGCTACAGGCCTCGTGCCGTCAAGCAGCAGCTCCAGCGCCCTTGCCCCGGCCTGCCCGAAGCGCTCCTCTAGCAGGTAGCGGGCGGCGGTACGGTCGCGCAGATGGTCTCGCAGTGCGGCAGGGTCGGCGAGCAGGCGCTCGCGCTCCCGCTGCTCGGCACGCTCCCTGGCCTGCTGCTCGGCCTGCCGGCGGTCGTACGGGCAGCGCGCGAGCTCTAGGCACTCGACCAGCCCGAGGGCCTCGCGCCCGTCGAGGTTGCGCCAGCAGCGCTCGCTGACCGCGGCCGAAAGGTCCGTCGCCTTCTCGCAAGCGGCCGCGACCATCCGCTCGCCTTGCCAGTAGCGCGAGGGCTCGGCCAGCTCGGTCGCCAGCAGCTCCAAGAACGCCCGGGCACGAATCTCGCTGGTGGTGGCGAACAGCAACGCCGGGCACCAGTAATGGCGCTCGGTCCACGCCTCCCTGGCCGCGTACGCAGCGTAGCCCCTAGCCTTGGCGCGCAGCCGCGTCCGCGACATCGTGCCCAGGTCAACCTCCACATGGCAGACCAGCAGCCGTCCGTCGTCGTCGCGCAGCCAGAGCGTGGCGTCCGGGGCAATCGCCCGCCCGCGACCGTCAGCGGCGCGGAAGCGCTCGCGCGGCTCACGACAGAACTCCTCTAGCCGGACCGTGGCGGGCGGCTTGGTGGCGAGCGCGACGTACAGCTCGCTCACTGCCGCCGCGTGCGCGATGAACACCGGACCCGGCTCACCGCGCTCACCACGCCGCGGTGCAGGCTCCCCCTTGATCAGCGTATCCGCACGGCGCGTGGGCCAGAAGTGCCATGGCGCCGAGCCACGCTCCCGATAGGGACGACTACGACCCACCAACCCAAGGGTATGCAGACGACGGGTGCGGTACCGAAGCGTGCGATCAGGAACCTCGGGGAACAGACGCTTGAGCTGAACCTGGCTGACCCCCGGTGAGCACACACCAGCCTCAGCAAGGCACGGTCCACCTCCGACAACGCCACGACCGCCCTCCCATGAACACGACCGTCCCGGCGAAAACGGACTCCCCGCGGCTCAGACATCCGACAACATCACCTTCGAGGAAGACAAGAAGAGTCGCGGGCGCGACCACGGCGCCCGATCGCCGGTCTCACGCGCGATCCTTGCCCTCGGCGCTTGCCGATCAGAGACGAGCCAATGGCAACATCCGGCTATGGCGTCCGTTGAGGGCTTCGTCTGTTCGCAAACGACGAGCATGGGCCGCTTGGTACACCCCGAGAACGCCCCCGTCTACAACTACGCAAACGCTCAATCGCGGGCTTAAACGACACGCTCTCGCCGCGGCGGCGCCACCCCCAGCCAGGAGGACGCGAGCAGTAGGGGGTCAGAAGGGTTCCGGCGGCGGGTCGCTACCCCATATCGAGCGCAGGTCTCGCCGCTCCTCGTCCTCCCTCATAGCAGCCCGACGGCCACGCCGACGAACCCTGCTCCGGCCAAGAGCGGGAGCGTGACGAGCGTCGATCCGGGCTGCCCCGTCTGCTCAAATCCAGGAAGGCGCTCGCCCAGCGTCGTCACTGTTGCTTTGCGCTGGCGAGTGCTTGCAACGCTGAGGCTCAGGCGGCCGCTGGCCCATCCGACTGTGCTGTTCTCTCCGAGGAGCGAGAGAGCGTGGGGAGCCGCCAGCGTCGGGGCGCGATGAGTTCGTGTATCGCGTGTGGTCCCCATGAGCCCGGGGCGTAGCGCTGCAGCGGGGGAGGATCGTCGAGCAGCGGCTGGGAGGCGTTCCACAGCTGCTCGATTCCGGTTGCGTCGGTGAACAGGGTGCGGTCGCCGATCATGGCGTCGTACATCAGCCGCTCGTAGGGCTGCAGGGCCTCGGAGGTGCCGAATGTCTGCTCCGGGGAGAACTCCATCCGCGCCTGCCCGAGTCGCATTCTGGGCCCGGGGACCTTGGCGAGGAAGCTCGTGGAGATCCCGCCGGGGTCTCCGAGGTCAAAGGTGAGGTGGTCGGGCCCGAAGTCCTCGACCAGCGCGTCGGCGATGTCGAACATTCGGCGTGGCGGCCGCCGGAAGACGATCGTGAGCAGGCGGCGCTGGTCGGCCAGGCGCTTGCCGGTGCGCAGGAAGAACGGCACGCCGGTCCAACGCCAGTTCTCGATCGTGACTCGGGCGGCGATGAACGTTTCGGTCTCGGAGTCGTCGCTGACGCCGTCCTCGCGGCGATAGCCGTCGTATTGCCCGCGGATCGTGTGCTCGGGGAGGATCGGTTCGATCGCCCGGAAGACCTTGCCGCTCTCCTCGCCGAGGGCGTCGGCGCGCAGCGAGGTGGGTGGTTCCATGGCCACGAAGCCGAGCACGTGAAAGAGGTGCGTGACAACCATGTCGCGGTAGGCGCCGGTTTGCTCATAGAAGCCCGCCCGGCCGTCGACCGCGAGTGTTTCGGGCACGTCGATCTGGACGTGATCGATGTGGTTGCGGTTCCAGACCGGCTCGAACATGCCGTTGGCGAAGCGCAGGGCGATCAGGTTCTGGACCGCCTCGCGGCCGAGAAAATGGTCGATGCGAAACACGCGATCCTCGGGGAGCACCCCGCCGATGAGGGTGTTGAGGCGCCGGGCGCTCTGAAGGTCGGTTCCGAACGGCTTCTCGAGGACCACCCGTCCCCGCTCCTCAAGGCCGCACGCGCCGATCGCCTCGACCATGTCCGCCGAGGCGCCCGGCGGCACCGACACGTAGAGCAGGCGCCGCGGCCGGCCGCTCAGCTGGCTCTCGGCGTGTTGCACCGCCTCGGTCAGGGGCTCGGTCGCGTCGGGGCGGAACGCCGCGGACGTCAGGCGGGCGGCAAAGCGCTCCCAGGCGTGCGGGTCGGCGCCGTCGCCGACCGCGTTGCGGGCAAGCTCGCGGAACTCGTGGTCGGGCCGCTCCCGGCGGGAAGTGCCGATGATGCGGAAGCCCTGGGGTATCAGGCCGGCCGTCGCGAGGTGGAAGAGCCCGGGGAGGAGCTTGCGTCGCGCCAGGTCGCCGCCGGCGCCGAAGAGGACGATGACGTGGTCCTCGGGCACCGTGGGGCCGTCGGCGCGCCTCAGGGATGGGGCGGTCGTCTCGGGCGCCGCGGGCCCGGCGCTACTAGGTGGTGACGATGATCGCGCGGTAGTCATTGAGGTTGTGGCGGGTCGGTCCGGTATGGACGAGGTCGCCGAGCTCGCTGAAGATGCGGTGGGCGTCGTTGTGCTGGAGGCTGTCGACGGGGTCGAGGCCGCCGGCGTGAGCGCGGGTGATGGTGTCTGGCGTGATGATGGCCCCGGCGGCCTTGGTGGTGCCGTCGATGCCGTCGGTGTCGCAGGCGATTGCCCACACGCCGTCCTTGCCGAGGTCGTGCGCGAGCCAGAGCAGGAATTCCTGGTTGCGGCCGCCGAGCCCGTCGCCGTGCACGGTGACACTCGCCTCGCCGCCGGAGAGCAGGATCACCGGGGCGGTGAAGGGCGCGTGGTGCTCGCGGATGGTTTGCACGAGGTTGGCGTGAAAGTGGGCCAGCTCGCGGGCCTCGCCCGAGAAGCGATCGGACAGCGAGATGACGGTGTGGCGCTCACCGTGGGCGTGCCAGAAGCCGGCGGCGGCTTCGAGCAGCTGCCAGCCGCCGCCGATCAGCCGGTTCTCGACCCGGGCGAGGCGGGGATCGGCCGGCTTGAGCGTTTCGGGTAGTTCGCCACGGGCGCCGCGGTCGAGGTGGGCTCGGGCGGCCGGGAGGTCGAGCCGGTGGCGGTCGAGCACCCTCAGCGCGTCGGCGAACGTGGTCGGGTCGGGGACCGTGGGTCCGGACGCCACGGCGGCGAGATCGTCGCCGGGCACGTCGGAGAGCACGAGCGTGAGGATGCGTGCTTGGGTGGCGCCGGCGAGCTGTCCTCCTTTGATGCGTGAGAGGTGCTTGCGGACGGCGTTGATCTCGCCGATCGCCGCGCCGGAGCGCAGCAGCGCCTGGTTGACTCCCTGCTTGTCCTCCAGCGCGATGCCGCGCGGCGCCGAGAGCAGCGAGGAGCCTCCGCCGGAGACGAGCACGAGAACGAGATCCTCCTTCCCGAGGCGGCCAAGGAGCTCGAGCGCTTCCTCGGTGGCGGCCTGGCTGCGCTCGTCGGGGACAGGGTGGCCCGCCTCGCGGACCGTGAAGTGGCCGGCGTGCCCGCCGTAGCCGTCGCGGGTGACGACCAGCCCCGGCGCGTCGGGGTAGGTGTCGGCGGCCGCGCGCGCCATCGGGACGGCGGCCTTGCCGACGGCCAGGACGAGGGCCGGGGTCGCCTCGGGCAGGTGCGCGCGAGCGAGCGCGTACGGGTCTGTTGTTCGCAGCGCGGCTCGGAATGATGCTTCAAGCTCCGCGCGCACACGCTTGGTCCAGGATCTGGAAGGCGTGCACGACGGGGATGTCGTGGCCCAGGGCGCGCAGGTGCGTCTGGACTTGGGTCATGCAGCCGATGTTGCTGGTGGCGATCATCTGCGCGCCGGTGGCCAGGAGGTTGCGCGCCTTGCGTTCGCCGAGCTCGTCGGCGGTCTCGGGCTTCTCGACGTTGTACGTTCCCGCCGACCCGCAGCAGATCTCCCACTCGTCCGGCTCGACCAGCGTGAGGTTCTCGATCGACTCCAGCAGCGTCCGCGGCGCCCGGCGCACGCCCTGGGCGTGGGCGAGATGGCAGGCGTCGTGGTAGGCGACCCGCGTCGGCTCGGCCAGCCGCGGCGGTGGGGTGGCCGAGAGCCCGACTCCCTCGAGGTAGACACTCACGTCGATCACGCGGTCGGCGAAGCGCGCCGCTTGCTCCTCGTGCGGCGTGCCCTTGAGGAGCAGCGGGTATTCCTGCATCCCCGAGCCGCAGCCCGCGGCGTTGGTGACGACGGCGTCGACGTCATCGGGAAACGCGGCAAGGTTGTGCCGCGCGAGCGGCTTGGCTCGTTCGGAGGCGCCGGTGTGCATGGCCAGCGCGCCGCAGCACCCCTGCCCGGGCGGGATCACGGTCTCGATCCCGTTGCGGGCGAGCACGCGCAGGGTCGCCCAGCCGATGTCGGGGTCGAGCACCTGCTGGGCGCAGCCGGCCAGCAGAGCGACGCGGCCGCGTCGGATCCCCGCGGCGGGATGGACCTCCGGTAGGGGCTGGGCGGTCGGGAGCTCGGCGGCCAGCAGCCGGAGCATCGCGCCCAGCTTCTCGGGAAGGAAGCGCGCGATGGGGCGCGCGAGGCGCCCCGTCCGGGCGGCGAGCCGGAAGCGGGCCGGGTAGGGGAGCGTCCGCAGGATCATCTCGCGCTGCAGGCGCTCCATCGGCGGGCGCTTGCGGCGTTCCTCGGCGTAGGCGCGAAACGGCGTGATCAGCTCGCCGTATTCCACGCCGGATGGGCAGGAGGTGACGCAGGCCTGGCAGCCGAGGCAGTTGTCGATAAACGGCAATGCGGTCTTGAGCTCGAGCTCGCCCTCGAGGACCTCCTTCATCAGGAAGATGCGCCCGCGCGGGGAGTCCATCTCCTCGCCCATCGTCACGTAGGTGGGGCAGGTCGGCAGGCAGAAGCCGCAATGCACGCAGGAGCCGATGGCGTCGGCCATCGCTTCGCCCTGGGGGCCGAAAGTCTCGGTGGGGATGGTGTGCTGCATGGTCAGGCCTCCAGGAAGCGGGCGTGGGGATCGAGGGCGGCGCGCACCCGGGTGGCGAACGCGCCGCCGCCCGTCCGGCCCAGCAGGACGCGGCCCGGCGCGCCGGTCAGGACGATGCCGGCGAGCTCGAGGGCCGTGAGCGCCGTATCGAGCCCCTCGAGCGGGCGAGCGGCCGGCCAGGCCACCCAGGCGACGTTGGCGCCCAGCGAGTAGCGGGCGCGCGCGTCGGTCGCCGCCAGCGCGGCCTCGAGACCGGCGACCCGCCGGCCGGTGATGGCGACCTTGATCACCCGGCTGCCCGGCGGCAGCCAGGCGAACTCGGCCGCGTCGCGCCACAACGCGACGTCGGCGGCGTCCTTGACCCGCTCGCCGCCGGCGCCGAGGGCCGTCTCCAGCCGCACGACGCGGCCGGGAAGGGACTCGGCCCCGCCGCCGAGGCGCAGCAGCAGCCGCCCCGGCGGCTCGAAGTCGACGGCGTCGAAGTCCAGCGGCCCGCGCCCGAGCTTGGCGATCGCCGCCAGCGCGGCCTCCAGCGTGCCGACGTCGACGAGGAGCGTGGTCGTCGCCTGCGGGCGCGGGAACACCTTGAACGACAGCTGCACGAGGATTCCGAGGCGGCCGGCCGAGCCGATCATCAGCTTCGGCAGGTCGAAGCCCGCGGCGTTCTTGACCACCTTGCCCCCGCCGGTGATGAGTCGCCCGGTGCCGTCGATGAACCGCACGCCGATCAGGAAGTCGCGGACCCCGCCGTGGCGGAACGCGTTGGGCCCCGAGGTGCCCGCGGCGACCACGCCGCCGAGCGTCGCGCCGGCGGCCGCGAAGGGCGGGTCGAAGGGCAGGTACTGGCCGTGCTGGGCCAAGGCGGCGGAGACCTCGGCGACCGGCGTCCCCGCCAACGCGGTGAAGGTCAACTCGGCCGGGTCATACTCGACGATCCCCGACAGGCCGGAGACGTCGAGCGCGACCGCCCCGTCGGGCGCCGAGGAGAGCGCGGGCTTGGTCGCGGCGCCGTGCGGGAGCACGCGCGGGCCCCGGCGGACCGCGTCCTGCAAGGCCTCGACGTTGTCGGTGGCGAGGCTCATGCCCCGGCCCGGGTCGCAGGGGCCACGGCGCTGGGCGAGGTCCCCGGACCGGGGTCCTCGCCGGAGACGGGGGGATCAGGCGCCCAGGTCGGCTCAAGCATCTTGCCGCGGTTGGCCAGCTCTCCGGGATCGACCGCCGAGCGCAGGCGGCGCATGAGCGCCATGTCATCCTCGGCGAACATGAGCGGGAGATAGGAGCGCTTCTCGACCCCGACCCCGTGCTCGCCCGTGATCGAGCCGCCCAGCCGCACGCACAGGCGTAGGATGTCTCCCGCGAGCGCCTCCGCGTCATGCAGCGCGCCGGCCTGGCGGCCGTCGAAGAGGATCAGCGGGTGCAGGTTGCCGTCGCCGGCGTGAAAGACGTTCGCGCACCGGATGCCCGCCGCGGTGCTCATCCGGTCGATCTCGCCGAGCGCCTCGCCGAGGCGGCTGCGGGGGACCACGCCGTCCTGGACGATGTAGTCCGGCGCGAGCCAGCCGACCGCCGAGAACGCGCTCTTGCGTCCCTTCCAGATCAGTTCCCGGTCCTCGACGCGCTCCGTCGTGGTCACGTCGTGGGCGCCCGAGGCGTCGATCACCGCGCGCAGCCGCCCGGCGTCGGCGGCGACGACCTCGCGCTCGCCCTCGAGCTCGACGATCAGCAGCGCCGGCACGCCCTCGGGATAGTTTGGGTGCACGGAGGCCTCGGCGGCTTCGATCGAGAGCGCGTCCATGATCTCCATCGCCACCGGCAGCAGGCCGGAGGCGACGATCTGGGCGACGGCCTGACCGGCCGCCTGTGTGCTGTCATAGCCGGCGAGCACCGTGTGGGTGATCTCGGCCACCGGGATCAGGCGCAACGTGACCTCCAGCGCGATCCCGAACAGTCCCTCCGAGCCGCAGAACATGCCGGTCCAGTCCGGGCCGACAGGCTCCGTGCTCTCCCCGCCGAGTTCGACGACCTCGCCGTCAGGCAGGACGGCCTTGATGCCGAGCACGTGGTTGGCGGTCATGCCGTGCTTGAGGCAGTGCGCGCCACCGGAGTTAAACGCCAGGTTGCCGCCGATCGTGCAGACGGATTGGCTCGACGGGTCGGGCGCGTAGGCCAGGCCGTGCGGGGCCGCCGCGCGGGTCACGTGGTTGTTGATCACCCCCGGCTCGACTACCGCGATCCGCTGGTCGGGATCGAGGTGCAGGACCCGGTCCAGGCGGTTCAGCGCGATCACGATGCCGCCCTCCACGGGCAGCGAGCCGCCCGACAGCGAGGTTCCGCTGCCGCGCGCCACGAACGGGACCGACTCCCGGCGACACAGGCGGACGGTCTCGATCACCTCGGCCTGCGTCTCGGCGAGGATGACCGCCGCGGGGCGGGCGCGGAAGGCCGTGAGCGCGTCGGACTCAAACGGTGCGAGCTGCGCACGCTCGGTCAGCAGGCGCTTGGGCGGATAGAACTGGCGCAGGGCGGTAAGCAGCGCGTCGACCGGCATGGCGTCAGGCTGCCACGAGCTCGTCGACGCCACTGAGCTGGCCGTAGAGCGTGGCCAGGGCGGAGTGGTCGCGCCCGCCTGCGCCCTGGGCGATCAGCGCGTTGAGCAGCTCGGCCACCTGCGCGGTGGCCAACAGCGCCACGCCCTCCTCGCGGGCGGCCTGCAGGGCGATCGCGAGGTCCTTGCGGTGCAGCTCGATCCGGAAGCCCGGGTCGAAGCGGCCCTCGAGCATCCGCTCGCCGTGGACCTCGAGGACCTTGGACTGCGCGAAGCCGCCGAGCAGCGCCTCGCGGACCCGGGCGGGATCCACGCCCGCCTTGGCGGCAAGCGTAAGCGCCTCGGCGACGGCCTGGATGGTCAGCGCGACCACGACCTGGTTGGCGGCCTTGGTCACCTGGCCGGCGCCGGGCGGCCCGATGTGGATGCTGGCCTTGCCGAGCACGTCGAAGATCGGCTGTGCTCGCGCGACCGCCGCCTTGCTGCCGCCGGCCATGATCGAGAGCTGCCCGTCGACGGCGGCGGGCTCGCCGCCCGAGACGGGAGCGTCGACGGCCTCCACCCCACGCTCGGCGAACGTACCGTGCACGGCGCGCGCAGTGGCCGGCGCGATCGTCGACATGTCGATCACGAGCATCCCCTCCCTCGCTCCGGCGAGCACGCCGTCCTCGCCGAGCATGACCGCCTCGACGTCGGGCGAATCGGGCAGCATGGTCACGACGATGTCGGAGCGCTCGGCCACCTCCCGCGGCGAGCCGGCGGTCTCGGCTCCCTCGCCCGCGAGCTCCTCGGCCGCCGCCGCGGAGCGGTTGTAGACGACGACAGGGAACCCGGCGCGGACCAGGCGCGCCGCCATCGGCTTGCCCATGATTCCCAGGCCGATGAAACCGATGCGTTCCTGGCCGGTCATGACGCGCTCCTCTCGGTAAGCCGCTCGCGCCATGCGAGCGAGCTCAGGGTGTCTGGTTCGGGGACGTACTCCAAGCCGACCAGCCCCGGGTAGCCGAGCCGGTCGAGCTCGTCGAACAGGAAGCCGAAGTTCAGCTCCCCCGTCCCGGGCTGGTGTCGCCCGGGGTTATCGGCGATCTGGACGTGGTCGATGCGATCGAACAGCGCCCGCAGCCGCGGGGTGACGTCGCCCTCCATGCGCTGCACGTGGTAGATGTCGAACTGCAGGCGCACGCGCGGGTCGCCGACCTCGTCGAGCAGCCGGAGCGCGTCGGTCGTGGTGGGCAAGAAGAAGCCGGCGACGTCCTTGTCGTTGACGGGCTCGACCACCAGGGTGCGGCCCGCGGCGGCCCCCCGCTCGCCGGCGTGGCGGACGTTCTCAACCAGCGTGCCCCATTGCGCGGCGGGATCGCCGCCGTCGGCTGACAGCCCAGCGAGGCAGTTCAGGCGCGGGCAGTCGAGTTCGGCGGCGTACTCGAGCGCCCGCTCGACGCCGGCGCGGAACTCCTGCACGCGGTCGGGCAGCGAGGCGATTCCCCGCTCCCCGGCCGCCCAGTCGCCGGCCGGGAGGTTGAACAGCACGACCTGCAGGTTCGCCTCGCGCACGGCGCCGCTGACCTCGGCGGCGGAGTGCTCGTAGGGGAACAGGAACTCCACGGCGTCAAATCCCGCATCGGCCGCGGCGGCGAAGCGCTCGAGGAACGGGTGCTCGGTGAACAGCATGGTCAGGTTCGCGGCAAAGCGCGGCATCGGCTAATCCCCCACCGCCGCCTTGGTGGCCCCCGTCCCGACCGGGTCCCCGGCGTCGGCGGGCTCCCATTCCTTGATGGCGTCCAGCGCCGGGCCCATCGCGGCGTTGGCCTCGCGCTCGATCAGCACCTCGACGAGCACCGGGCGCCGCTCGCGCTCGGCCGTCTCGGTCGCCCAGGCCAGCGCGGAGGCGATCTCCTCCGGCTCGCTGACCCGCCGCCCGAACGCGCCCATGCCCTCCATCAGCTTGACGTGGTCGATGCCGTAGGAGTCATCGAACGCGATGTCCACCCCGTGGCTCATCTCGAACTTCAGCTCCGCCTGGCGGATCAGCCCGAGGTAGGCGTTGTTGAGCATCACGAGCACGAACGCCACCTCGTACTGGCAGGCCACGGCGATCTCCTCCATGAGGAACTGGAACGAGTAGTCACCGACCACGCCGACCACCGCCTTGTCCGGCTGGGCCATCTTCACGCCGATGCAAGCGGGGATCT
>JAABUQ010003777.1_pt1 | contig 26919 bp, 42 predicted proteins | sample 5560001 | NCBI WGS metagenome assembly JAABUQ01 (sample SAMN10711888, study PRJNA513371) | rock metagenome | isolation source: Antarctica rocks | place: Antarctica: Victoria Land, Finger Mt nord | collected 2015-12-18 | reverse complement strand
GCGGGGGTGAGGGGTTGGCGGAACGGTGCTTGGCTGTAAGAGAAGGGTGAGAGGGTTGTGAGGAATTATCATCGTAGATCTGCCATTATACATTGGGCGTAAAGCAATTTCCCCCCATCTGGAATAGGTCACAAGGGGCTTGTAAGGGTAATTTGGGGGTTCAAGGGGAAGATTCGGAGATGGTGGTGCATTCAGCAGCGATGGTGGGATCGATTAGATGAACCTGTGACACGAAGAGAGGGAGTGGTGGATTGCAAAAGATGTCCAGTGTACATCAGCAACTATCTATGCATTCCTCATAGTACATCCCCATGCCTATGTAAGGTATACAGCAATTCGACCCAGCCGTGCCATATGCACATCTCACTCCAGCATCATCCAACCTCCCTGCCAACCCATTCCCTGGAGGGAATCTCAGTAGCAGGAACAGCAACGAGCAACACAGTGAACGCCAGGGTATCAGCACAGGCGAGCAAGCCCATCCCATCCACTAGACTCCGAGTGCCTACACACAAAAATGCCAAAGGCCACGACTGCCCAGCCTCACACAAGCATGCCCGAGCTTCGACAAGGAGGTATCACACAATCCAATGGTATCCAGCTCTAACATCACAAAACCCCACCCCACAGATTCCATCCCGCAAACCGATTACGTACTCAATTCAACAAACTCCTCATCTCAGGACTGACCCTCCCCATCGGACTCACAATCGTATCGCGCATCTCGCTCAGCCGCCCCCCACTGCCCCTTCTAGCCTCCGCAGCATCGTTCCCTGGAATTTTGGCAAACACTCCAGTTTTCTCCGCTTTGATTTGGTCGAGATTGAGGGCTACGGAATGGTGCGGTGGGCTGGGTACGGTGCTGTTGCTCCGTGCCGAGTGGGGGGGTATAGGGTCGAACGGTCTGGGATCTTCTCTTGTTTGGGGAGGGGCTTTTTTGGCGGCTGGGGGGGAACGGGTGCGTTTGGTGACTTTGAAGGCGGTGGAGAGGGTGGGGGTGGGTTTGGTGGTGGATTTGGCTTTGGAGGGTTTGGTAGATTTGGACGTTGCGGTCTTCGCTTTTGCTGGTCTGGAGAATTTCGAGGTGTTCTTGGGCTTCAGCTTCTTGTCGTTGTCGCTTCCCAGACTTTTGGGAGCGTTAAGGAGTAGCTTCACTGGGACTTTGGTAGGGCCCAGCTTCGGACTCGGTGCAGGGGTCATAAGGCCAGCCTCCGCCTTCTTCTTGGATGGTGATTTCACTATCACCTTCATCTCACCCTCTTTCTCCTTGGCCCGCTCGGCTTCCGATTCCGTCACCAGAATACTGAGAGGGTCGCAGACATCATCCCACCGTCTCATATCTGCAATTCCAGCGACTTTATCGCAATCCCCCTTGATGACCAGATCCCAGCAGTCTTCGAATTCTTTTCCTATGGGCGGGGGTCCTCGGTTGATCCATACAGCCAGGCCATCTCTTCGCCCTCGGACCACGCCACACATTTCTCGGACAATTCTCTTCACGCCTGGTATTTCCATACTTGTTCCCACTACAATGACTGCGTCTGGACGAGATCGGAGGTCTGCTGTTACCACTGTTCCTATCGCTTCTTCATCAGGGTTATGCTCATTGTAGAGAACCATCCTTGGTCGAAGCTTTCCAATTCCATGACTCCGCTTCCCGGCATGAGTTGTCCGAACTTCATCATTAGTTATACAGGCTGTACAAGGTGGTGGGTTTGGACCATCGAATAGTGCCGCCTGGAAAGGGAAAAGCGCATGGCATTTCGAGCAGACCATTGTCTCCAGACTTCCATGTAATTGAATAGTACGGGGCCATGGTCCTTTTGGGGCGAGTGGCACACTGGTCTTCAGAGGTTCAAGCGAGGTGTCTATTCCGTCGACATTTTGGGTATACAATCTCATCAAGCGACCTTCGCCCGCCAGTGTTGCAAGCATTTCGTGGAATTCTGTGGGTATTGCATCGCGGACCAACTTTGAGAGTGTTCTGACCATATCGTGAAAGCCTGCAGTGGAGGAATCTGTTTGGTATACCGAAGCATCGAAGAGATGCTTGCCTGAGGCTTTCAGCTTATTGTCATTCCTTAGGGTGTTGAAGAGTCCTGTCGAAGAACGGAAATCAGGGACTAGAGGAATATCAGCACACATTTAACGATCTCATGGAGTAAGGCGACACTGACCACCTGCGGAAGTAGATATCCCAGCGCCCGCGATCACCACAATCTTCCGTCTTTTGCGCAGAACCTTGAGTAGAAGATCCAATTGAGACGCTTGCTCGGTCGCAGGAGGTGCCGAGGTGGATCGCAAGTCGAGATAGACTGTACTCCGTGGCTTCACTTCATGTGGTTTCCTCTTCTTTGCTGGAGGGAGATGCTCGCTCTCGTGACCACGTTTCCGCGAGATTTGCTCGCTACCGGATGTACACGCGCTATGATCTTGGGAGGATTCGGGGGAAGGATAATGCATCGATGGAGGAGGCGAGAGTTCTCTCGGGGGAGAGCTCAGCTCTGAGGATAGATCGGTCAGATCGGATAAGTCATCGCTGTCCATGGTTGAGAGCTGTCGATCTGTGGTAGGTATATCGACAGCGGATTGTCAGCGTCCTTTACATGGCGCATTCGAGATCACCAAGGCTAAAGTGCTTGTCGATTATAGTCGATGAGAGAGTTCGGTAGATTTGTACAACGAGCAAGTTGAAGAGATCAAAGAGAAAGGAAACAATGGTTATGGGATATGGAGAAGACGGTGTCAACGAAGCGAAGGCGTGGACAAGACGGTGAATGGGAGATCATCATTCACAGGGTTGGGTAGGTTAAGCGGCGCAATCAGGGACTTTGGCGGGGAGGGGCGCTCACGGGGAGGGCCTGGGGGAAAGCCAAACCCCCCAAAAAGGCTTATGTTTACTGTCTCCGCTGCCCTTGTTTACCCTAATCTCCCCGTCCAAAATCCCGTTATCAGATCTACACCCATTTAGTAAGTCTGGGTACGGAATAATTCTATCCCCAACCTTCACACTGAGGCAACCTCGTGCAACGTTGTATTTACCATTATGTGCCTTGATTACTTGCCAATTCGCGTGAAATCTGAGTGGCTTCTGTGTAGCTCGCAATAGCTTTCCTATAAAATACTTCTCTCGGATTGGATTAGACACTTTCTCGAATCGCGTATACTCTTTTGCTGCAATACTGTTCTGCGGGTCGGCATCAACCGAAGAACACTGCAATGAAAAAGGTCGCACACTTCACAGCTCGATCGTTTTGGTCTCGCAGTGTCTATGCTGCTGATACACTTCAATTCAAAATAAGGCTTGATCTCATGACTTGACCCTATGTGACACTTCAATTGTCCTGCACACATCCTTCAAAATGCCTCTCATCTTAGATGATGGACTGGATGACCTTTTCGGAGATGCTCCTGCTCTGGAGCTTACAAGTCCCCCGTCAAAGGAGCTACTACGGCATGTCGACAGTATGTGCATTGGTGGGTGCTATCAGTGCGTCTTGTTATCCTTGAATCTACTCTCGACTCTCTCTAAATAGCCTAGCACATTAACCTGGTCCAAGTCTGGCTGCATTGCTCGAATCGGCTTTGACAATCGCAACGTGATTTTGCAGTACCTTCTCTGTGATTCTCTGAACGGCCAATGGAAATTGAGCAAAGAGTATCTAATCGAGGATCTTCCAGACCCCCAACATGGACGCGAGCTTGTCCATCTCTCGTGGGATCCTACTGGTGTTGAATTGGCAGTAATCGACGTTTTCGGCCGCATATCCATCTTCGGAGTCTATATCACCGTCAATCGTATGAGTTTACTTAGACGCTGTCTTGTCGATCCCGAAGACAGTCTTGCTGGTGTTGTTGGAATGATGTGGCTAAATGTTGACAAACCTGTACGACCCTTCGGGACGAGGACCGATGAGATCACTAAAACTCCTGCAGGCCTATTTCTACAAACCTGCGATCAAGAGTAATGGCCAATGGAACTTCTCATGTTCTCAACAAAGATTAGGGGGCCCACGCAGCGCTGTACCAAAACCTGCCTTTGTTGCTGTCACGCGGGGAGGGAAAATCAGGGTTTTATATCAGAACAAAGATTCAAGGCTAGAAATCAAGGGTGAAGTCGAGAACATCAGACACCCTACCGGACTGATCACTCATGCTGCCATATGTCAAGACAAAGGAAACCACAAAGGTAAATGACATCAAGGCCAGTCCAGAGACTCGCCATCTAAAATGAAGCAGATAGTCTAATCCTCGCGACGTACAGCAATGACAAGCAGCTTCGGCTCTATCGTGTCAGTCTCGACTTTGATAAATCAAACGTCAACTTACAGCATTTGAAACTTATCAGCAATTGCTCTCCGTTCAGTAGCAAGGACGATGCTACGTTGACTTCGAAGGACGGTACAACCCCGCAGCATCAACTTTCCCTCCTGGATATCATCCCAGCAGGACCAGAGTCCAGATCTAGGGGCGCGACGCAGCCCTTCATTCTTGGAGCATTCTTGTACTGGTCGAACGAGTCTAGGAATGGTGGAGCTCTCCACACAGTCCTTTGTAAGTGGGAATTTCAAGTGGAGAAACCAACACTTCATTCGGCCTATGGTCAATTGTCTTCAAAGAAAACAAATGCGTTCTCAAGCACAGATCTTCCAGTACGTCTGCACACTTCCCACTTTATTGATTCCGACATTGTTAATAAAATACTCGTAGCCGGAGCATCTTTTGAAGCGGTTACCAAACATCTCAATCACTAAGACACTGTTATCCATCCAACACATCAATCTGGGTGTCGTACTAGGCTTGCTCTACAGTGATGGGACAGTTGAGTTTCGAGACAGTATGACGCTCGATCTCCTTCCTCCAGACTCTGAGAATCAGATCTCGAGCCTGAGCCAAATCGGCTTTGAATTTCCAGAGGGCAGACCATGTAAGCAAGAAGCCATGAATTTGAACAAGAACGTCACATTTCGATGTGTCTGACTCATGGCAGGTTCACAGGCGGCTTTATCCCCTAATTCATGTTCGATTATATCTCTCGACGAACACCATAACCCAACGATCAGCATGATGCAAGTGGGAAGTCGAAATGTCGACGATTTCTCCAGTGAAGGTCTGTGAGTAATTAATATCTCCATCGTTGGATACTAACATGTCAGCTAGGCTTTTACGAGATGGTCAATGAAGCATTCGTAACTCAATGCTCATGTGCGTGTATGATCACCCCAAGCTACACGGACGATCTCCTTGCGACCATCCAAGTATTCACAACCCAATACCTCGACAGCCAAGTCCAAGTAGGTCTCAGCCCGTCTTTATCGAATCGCGCCAACTTCAATTGGCGCTTGATGAGCGAAATATACCGAATCCTCGGCATCAATCTCGACCACTCCATGGACCCCCAACCCGACCAGGGCTTCAAAAACTCCTGGTTCCAACGCTGCCTCAGCATCCAAGCCTCCCTCAGCTTTCCAGGCTCCCGTGGCCGCCGGCCCATCGGCAGCACAATGGCCTGGTCAATGCTAAACATGCGCCACATTTCCATGGTCTTCCGCCTCTTCTCCTCCAAAAAGCCCAACACAAACGAAACCGAGCTCAAGAACCCAGAGAGCGTGACCCACCTCCTCGGGCTCGTCTCCTGGACTATAGCCCTTAATAACAGTATCATCGACGAGATCCTCATGCTCGCCGACGCCGTCGAAGACCTCCCCGGCGGCCCCAGCAGCCTGACTGCCGACTGGATCAACCAGAAAACAGCAGAAAGCCCCCTCCCCCTCCTCCCCCTCCTCCTCACCTCCACCGCCCGCGCCATCCTCCGCTTCAACTGCCGCTATATCCGCGTCCTCGGCGCTGAGTCCTCTAACCACCGCCACGCCTCCACCCCCCTCGCGGTCGCCTACCGCGAATTCGAGCTCATCGTCTCTTCATCACCCGTCTCCGTCTCCGTCGCAGAGCGCGTCTTGACACAAGTCGACAACGCCATCAAAGCCGCTTATCAAGCCAGCGGGATCACCGAAGACGAAAGAGGCCGCGCGGAAAAGGACATGCTAGTCCAAGCACGCATCCCCTCGGTCCTCGTCGACGTCGTCAAAACCCTCCTCACCATCACCGCCAGCGGTCTCAGAGAAGACGTCAACGCCGCCGAGTTGTTCTTCACGGATGTAAGCTGGTTGGGTCTGAGCGAGCCGCCGAGCGAGCCCGGCCAAGGGGGCGAGTTCGAAGCGGGAAGAGAGACTGGGCTGCGGAGGAAGCGGCCGGTGGATGTGTTGCAGAAGATTCGAATGAGGGGTGGCCGGTGGAGGCGGTGCACGCGGTGTGGGGCGCTGATGGAGGATTTGGTGCCCCAGAGGGGGAGCAGTGTACTTTTGGTTGGGTTGGCGCGGTTTTGCGTCTGTGGGAGTTTGTGGATGGTTCTAGAGCCTAGGGAGGGCGAGAGAGGGGAGTAAGGTCTGGTCGAAGGGCTTAGGAGGCAGAGGAGCGAAGGGGGGCAATATCGACTTTACCATTTCCCGAATCTTGACATGAAATGGAATCTATTGCGTCTGCTGCTTTCCACCCCTTCCTTCCTAGCAAATCCCCTGCACTGGAGTTCCTCAACCCAACCAGGTTCCCGCACGCACACAAGCGCCGCGAAAAGTCTCCTGCGCCTCGCAGGCTTCAATCTCAGCCTCAAACAGCACCACCCACCATCGCACCAAAAACCCCCACAATCGATTCGGCCCACGAACCCTCATCAAACTTCAAACATCAAACACCAACCCCCCCACAAGCGCTCCTCACACCCACAGCCGCCACGCGCCCCAACCCGGCTTCACCACCAGACCGCCTACACAATTACGCGCCCATGTGCTCACTCATCACCACGACGGCTGCCCTTACCTTACGCGACCCTATCCCTTCATTTGCCATTGAGATTTGCGTGCCTTGTCGCGGGAGACGGGTAGTGGGGTAAGGTATTTATTTATGGGCTTGGATCCTGGGGGGGGGGGGGTGGTTTGATGCGCCGTTTTGTTTTGTTTTGGGGTTGCTTTTGTCTTGTGAATCTTGTACTCTCTCAGTAACGTAGTGAAGGAAAGGTATTTTCGTTGAGTTGAATTGGCGTGGTGATTGTGGTGATTGATTATTTGTGCTCTGGATACAATGCGGGACTTCGATGGCACAACGGTGACAAGACGAGCGCAAGCGAATTTCGAGATGAAGTGTCTAACGCTGCTGCTCATTGTGGGAATGTGTGGGACTCGACTGAACAGTGCCATGCCATTCCCACTCGCATTCGCACACTCCGACGCTGTCTTGGTTCAGAAACGCGGCGCGACACCACCACTGGTCTACCCAACAAACTACGACCAATCCTCCTGCCCCTCGGCCTCAACGAATCTTTACAATCAAGGCATGCAGAAACGCTCCAGCCTCCCCTCTCTCGACTTCCTTCCAAACCGCCCCTCCCGGACCAAACGCTCCCGCTCCTGTGTGCAAATGGCCTCGCAATCCTGGAGCTCCTTCCAACGGCCCTTTGTCAATACGCAAGCGCTCATGTTGACTGGGAATTACACGTATTTTTTCAGTGTGACGGCGGATGTGGCGATCAACACCATCTATGTGTGGGCGTCGGGGAGTGATGATGGGCATTATTCGCTGATTGGGAGTGGAGGAGACGGGAGCGAGACGGCGACGGCGACGATCTTGGTGCAGGGGGATGTGGAGGTGCATTTTGAGGCGGTGTTCAATTTTGAGTATTCCAGTGGGGAGGTCGGGTTGTTTAAGTTGTCGAATTGAGGGAGAGGGTGAGGTGCTGGGATTGTATGACGGGGGCGGCGTACGTTTTGGTGCGTTATTCGGTGTGTGGTTCTAGGTTGGTGTGTCTGTATCATAATGGTTTGGCCTTCTCGTATTTTGCGTTATATCCCACGATGCATCTGACAATGTCCCAATTGCCATTATGGCCTACCCAGTCACACACGACGATTCCTGTGCTTCCGTCCCCTGTTCTTACAACGTGTCCCGTATCCATCTTATCTGGGTCAGTGATCTCGTTATGTTTGATGCACAAGTATTCCACAATCGCAGGATTTAATTTCGCGGCAATCCTGTCAGGCCAGCAGCCCACCTTCCAGAAATTGCTAGCTGTCAGAAAATTGATGTAGCATGGCTGCTTTTCTCCTACACCTTCAGACTTTTTCCCATGTTCAGACTGCGGGCAGACACGCTCTGCAGCTCGCTGGAGATGTTCGATGGAATATTGGATTTTCTCGGTAATGTTTTGCGTATCGAGCACCTCGTAGAAGTCTTGAATGCAAATGTCACCACTTGGACAGAGGGAGTGCGGGCTATTGTCTGCCCAAGCGTCCGCATCGATGCACCAGCCCTCGCCGCCCCATTCACCCTTCAGGCTATCGTCAAGATGAAAGCGTCGGACTAATACAATCTTGCCTCTCGCTTCGCCAAGATACGGGACTCTTGGGGCTGTGAACCAGCGGGTGACATCTCCGGCGTAATGATCTCGCAGGATGCGGCTTAGCTGGGCATCTGTTGATGAGCCAGTGCCTTCGCGTTTAACGCACATGATTACAGTCTCGCTCGAATTGTTAGCTAGGAAGTCGAGCACTTCCGTGACGGTGGATTTGAAGTGCCTAGGTCCCGTGAGCGAGACAGGAAAGGCACCGTGTACGAGTCTTAACCCTTCCTTTTTAGGATTCTCGGGATGTTCTGGTTGCACGCGAACATCCAGGAAGCGTACACCTCTTTTTAGCTGCTCCCGCACAGGCACTACTTGGCAGCGAACAGACGGTAAGGCGTGATGGTACGTCGGCGAGTTGTGTGTGCCTGGTATCGAGAGAGCAGATAGGGGTGTGTCATCCCGTAAGAATTTCATCCATCCCCGGTAAGAGTTACGGTACGCGATTATCAGGTGATGGTGCTCAGGATGATAGAACGTAATGTGCTTGCAAGGCGGATCGGGGTCGTCGTTGACAGCCATCAGATATTGAGAATGGCATCTGGGGTGAATCATATTCGATTGATACATCATTCCTCCAATCTCGAAGAAAACGCAAAGAATTTCTTGTGGCGGATTCGCCTTCAGAATATTTGCCTTGCATGATTGGAAAGGGGAGAGGTCAATCAGAACCTTGTCCATCGCCTTGCACATGAATGCGGGGTCCTTATGCTTGTGGAAAACGGACGTGATATTCTTTTGGACATGTGAAAGATGGCCAGTATGGATCAAAGCGCCGTGTTGATTGTGTATCTCATACCTGTCGATTCTGATCGGCGTTGAAGTCAGGTTGCGTATGGTCATGGGTGGATGAGCCATGCTTGCTAGGGATCACCACAGATTGAGAGACCGTACCGTAGTCTTTTCAACGCAAAATAGGCTTCTTCTCATCACAAGTCCCCAATTTTAAGGACGTTTACCGGCATGTAGACAGGAAACGCCCTTGTGGTGGAAGAAGCTCTCCATCGTCCATACTGAAATCTGGGCCCAGGGGCAAAGATTGTTGGCTGGCTGTAAACGCTTTGGACAAGCATCGAGTGCCTTTGAAAGTTGAAGTTCAAGTTTCTCACAATATTACACACTGAGAAAATAGTATTGATGTAATTTTGAGCAAGGACGAAGAAAAGAAAGTCTGCTTTTCCAAGGTTCGACCAAAACGTCATTCGGACTGAACTCCGAAACCCCGAAATTTCCGAGGCCGTTCGACACGTAAAATCCCACCTCACTTGCGTTCTCCTACCACACCCTACCCCTCCGTAAACTTACCCACCCCCAGACTCTTCGAACCCATACTACAATCATGTCGCGCGAAGCGTACGCCCCCCCCACCACCCAACCATCAACCAGCTACGGCGCCAGCAGCGGAATCACAGACTCCAGCGGTCCGCTGACTCAATATCTCTGCGGAGACTGCAACGCCAAGGTACAGCTGAAGAAGGGCGATCCGATACGGTGCAAGGAGTGTGGGCACCGCGTGCTTTACAAGGAGAGGACAAAGAGGTGAGGCGTGATTTCCTTGAGCGTTGAGGGGCCATGGGCGATGCTGATGACGGTTTCGTAGGATGGTGCAATTTGAAGCACGGTGACCAGGCCGGGAACGGAAATGTTTGGCGCGATACGACATGGCGGTTATGATCATGGAGTACCAGTAGAAACTCCTACGGGGCGTCTGGTGGGATTGGCCAAGCAAGTGATGACTATTGGTGGCCTGAGATGAGTTCAAAATACCATGCACAATGTAAAGGACTGCTCTCTGCCCAGAAAGACCTAAGGAAGGTTAGGAAGTTTGAGGCTGTTTTTAAGCCCCAAGACTATGTGTGGCCTCTATGTAATTGTTCAAAGAAGCCAAAGCTTGCCCACTTTCTATGGCCCACCTGGCCCTTCGCACGCCTTCCTTCCATCTCAACCCGCTGGGCCCCTTTTCCTGAATGACTTTGCCATCATCCCCAAGCCCCATCTCGCTAGTGTCAGCATCGCAAATACCAGAGATGGCAAAAAGGGCGGCGGTGTTGATGAGAACAAAGTGCAGGACAGGATCGTCCTTGCTCAATTTGTTCTCTAATAATTTTATGAGGATTTGAGCGTTTTCGTGAGGAAGTTTGCCGCCTGCTACCTTAGATAAATGGTGTGCCGGTAGACCGAAATCCGAGGGCTGGAGAGAGAATTCGATGACGCTGACTGACTTTGTCTCTTTGGCCATTTGGTCCTTCGCAAGGGCGATATTCTCCACGAGCCGCCAGCAGTAGGTCTTCCCAGCGCAGCTGATTTCATCCAGCTTCTCGGCACCACAAACAACCATGCCTTTCCTCGCGCCATTCAAACGCAAAGCTTCAGCAAAAACGGGTCCAAGACTCGGCTCCGCAACACCCACTATTCGAGCTTCAATGTCGCCCTCGACAGGATTTGCAAGTGGTCCGAGTATGTTGAAGATAGTCCTGAAACCCAAATCCTTTCGAATTGGCGCCACGTATTTCATGCCTGAGTGGAATATTGGTGCAAATAGGAAAGCGTAATTAGAATTTCTGTAGACTGATGGCAGGGTGGTGGAAGTTATGGCTTCGATGATTGGGCCTTTTGGCTGGATGGACTGTAGGAGATCGGAGGACCCTGATGTTGAAGATGAGGCTCGGTTTCCATGCTTGCTGATCATGAGAAGCGATGATGCGAGTATTGACGAGGCGGTTGATACATTGAATGTCGAGTGGCCATCACCACCAGTCCCCACAATATCACAGAGACCGCCTTCGTAAGAGCCACCTTTGTTATAATAACTTATCGCAGCCTTCCGGAGAGCTCTCCGGTCTACTTGAGCAGCCGAGTCTCTCATTCTCTCGGCACATTTTACAAGCACAAGAGGGTCTCGATCTTTGCCTGAGAAATTAAGGACGGTCAGCAAACTTGCAGATTGTGCAATGGACAGCCGATTGTCGAAGATCAAGGCGAGAGCGGCTGCAATTTCGTCGGCTTCCACATGCGAATGCCTGAGTAATTTCTGTAGTAAAGGAGCGATCGAAACAGTGTGTGCAGGGACTTCATGTGCCATGTGGACGTCAAAATGAGCTCGGAAAACGTTGGAACCACTACACCTCAGCTCAGGACTGGAACTGAGTCCCTAGAGATGGGAATTTCTCTTTTCAGATCTCAAATAGGAAGCAATTCAGACACTCTTGAACTCGGACTTGGATGGAAAAGTTAACGAAGAAAATCCAGCACTAGACTTCTAACAGCTTTGCGGCTCAGAAATTGTAGAAGAAAATTGAGTGATTGTTACCTTAGTATTTCAAGGAGTTAAGGTAGAGATGAACATTCCGGGATTTTAGCTTAGACTGGGAACGGTTAGAGGATGACCTTGAACGAATTAGCGCAGTCATGCTCGACATGGTGACTCGCAGGGTCTCTTAACCCGGGTGAGCTCCAATTCTAGTACACGAGGGATAGTACGATAACTTAGTTACCGCTCGAGAAAGACGTCAACGCCTTGAAAAGATGCCTTACTGTTTAGGGTTGTCGGGATCAAGTAACGGGGATAGAATGTCATCGTGTAAGGGCGGATTGGAATAAAAAAATGGTCATTGATTACAGCGAAGTCAGTCTCCGATAATAGACTCGAGAATACGTGTAGTCATTGCTCGCACTACCTTCTCTTTTGTATCAACCCTAGACAGTACTCATAAGACAATGATCTGCTGAATACGTCCATGATATTGCGCGCATGGTTTCCTATACGCACCAGGAGCTTTCCTCGTTTCTATTGTTGAAGTCATAGAGCATAGGCACTCTTATGCTGGAATTATGGCCTTGCGAGCTGGGAAGTTGAGTGTAAACGCTTGCTGTCACTCTTGTCATAGCCAAAGAGATCTTCATACGAATAGATAGCCAACTTCACGCAGTGTTAGACGTTCAACGAGAGCAAAGAGATCCTCGGATGGACTTTGGCCAATCACCGCTGGCGAATATTAAATTTGCCACCAATGGCAGAACTTCGGGTAAACTGATTGCGAATATCGAAACGCTCATTGAAAAGGAAACCCTTCAGTCCACACGCGAAAGACGACAACAAGAGTATGTCAGCGATTCTCTCAGCTGATGACCTCAACGATTTCATATCCCCGGGTGTTGCTTGCATCAAGCCTGTCGAAACCCTGCCCAAGCAGCTACCCGACGACGTTAAAGTGAGTAGACATCTGCAGAAATGATTTCCAAGACTGCAATAATCTTTTGCCGCCACTTTTCGTTTCCCAAATTCTGGCTGAGGCTCTGACACATGTTGTAGTCCTACGAAGTCGGCAAAGAAGGCACCCTCCCCGCCGAAAATTCGCCTGCCCAAATCTCCCTGACCGACTGCCTTGCATGTTCCGGCTGCGTGACGTCCGCAGAAGCGGTCCTGGTCTCCTTACAATCCCATGCCGAAGTCCTCAACACCCTTGACACCTCAGGAAAAATATTCGTCGCCAGCGTCAGTCCCCAAGTACGCGCCAGCCTCGCGGCAACTTACAGTATCTCCGAGAAAGAAGCAGGATGGACGATAGACCAATTACTTGGGGGACCACAAGGACTCGCCTCAGGGGGCCTACACGGGAACCATTTCAAATGGGTTGTCGACACAAACGCCATGCGAGAAGCTAGCCTTGTCCTTGGTGCAGAAGAAGTGGCCAACTCCTTCGTACCCAATACCGTAAACGAGTCATCCACACCTAGAAAGCCCATCATCTCCTCTGCCTGCCCAGGCTGGATCTGCTACGCCGAAAAAACGCAACCCCACGTCCTCCCTTACCTCTCCCATCTCAAATCGCCTCAAGCCCTCACAGGCACCCTCCTGAAAACGGTCCTCTCGAGACGTCTCAACGTCGACCCCGGGCAAATATGGCATGTTGCAGTAATGCCCTGCTTCGACAAAAAACTCGAAGCCTCCCGCGAGGAACTCACAGACGTCTACTGGCGCCCCAACCCCTCTGCCCAACCACCCGTGAGAGACGTAGACTGCGTGATCACAGCCCGCGAACTCCTCATGCTGGCAGATACCCGCGGAATCTCCTTCCCCAGTCTCCCTCGACGCTCTTTACAAACCCTCGAACCCTTCCCCGATCCAAATCTCCACCAATTCCTCTTCCCTACTCGCAACAAGAAACCCCACGCCCAAGCCAAAGAAGCAGGCACCTCAGGCGGCTACCTCCACCACATCCTCCTCTCCCACCTCGCCTCCCACAAGAACAGCACCCTAACCACAACCCGCGGCCGCAACACCGACGTAACAACCTACACCATCACCTCCCCCTCCTCCCCAACCCCCCTCTTCCGCGGCGCACGCTACTACGGATTCCGAAACATCCAGAACCTAGTCCGCAAACTCAAACCCGCGAAACCCAGCCGCATGCCCGGCGCGCGACCCGGAGCAAAGGCTGGCGGGAGCGTCGAGTATGATTACGTGGAAGTGATGGCGTGCCCGGGGGGTTGCACGAACGGGGGCGGCCAGATCAAAGTCGAGGACGTACCGGCTGCGCTGGCGGGGGGAACGCAGAAGGAGTGGTTGGCTCGCGTGGATGAGGCGTATTATTCCATGTCTGACTCCGACGCCGACTCCGATGGGGAATCTCCATTCGAAGACAATGGGGAGGATATCCCCATGCACACGGCAGGGATTCCCGGCGGGGAAGAAGAGAGAGGAGACGAAGTCAATGGGATCTCCCCAAGCTATGTGAAGGCGCTGCTGGGGTATTGGGCAGAGAACACGGGGATCGAGCTGGCGAAGTTGGTCACGACTACGTTTCGGAGGGTGGAGAGTGAGGTTGGGAAGGCCGCAGGTGGCGGTGGGGAGAGGGGTGGTGAGAGGGTTGTGGAGAGTATTGCCGGGAAGATCGGGGGAGGGTGGTGAGGACACGTCGGGAGGTTGGGCATTGAGGTGGACATTTGTGTTTTGGAGTGAGTGCGAATGGGACAGGGGAATAGGGGGCGTTTGCATTGCCGGTGCTTGCGGGCTAAACGAATGGATAACTTTGATATGGGAATGGCATGAGAGCGGATATGAGAAATTATTGGCACGAATACTCGATGTTTAAGCAGACCGTCTGCCTACGACTAAGAACGAGGGCGCCGTAAAGAATTCCCCCTCCATTAAATTAAGCAGGACCTTCAAATGCCCATTCCTTCTTGACAGGGCTGAAGGGAGAAGTGAGTGGACTCTCCAGGACCGACCCTTTGAAAGCAACAAAACCCTTTCCTCTTCAACCCCACATCCTCCCCTCCCCTCTCCCCCTCCTCTCTCCCACCCACACTTCCTCCTCTTCCCCATCCCTCTCCCCAACCCCCACCTAAGATAGCGGAATCAAATTCTTACTTAACGCTAATAACGCCAAAATCAACTGGCCCTGCACCACCGCCCCCACATTCGCGATCCCCGGGATCCCTTGAATCGTATTCCCTCCTGTGCTTAGAAACGTCTGTAGCAAGCTGGCCACAAACTGCATGATCTCCGTCACCTGGCTGACTTCGTTGAGCAGCGTCTGCGGATCCGTCGTCATGCCCGGGATGATGTTGGCGGCGGCGGTGAGGCCCGTGGCGGGGGATGCGGCGCCGGTGATGCTGCCGAGGTTGCTACTTAGGGCGGCGCCGGTGGAGCCGCTGTTGACGGCGGAGAGGACGGAGGTTACTTGTGGGCTGGTGGGGACGGAGACGGGAACGGAGGGGAGGGTGGCGGCGGGGACGAGTTGGGTGAGGGTTACCCATATGGTGACGTAGGGCATGAAGCTGGTGAGGAGATGCATGGTTGTTGGTGTGGGGTTGGGAGTAGCTTTGAGGGGTTTGGTGATGGCGTTGAGGGTGGTTGTTAGCGTTGTTGTGCTGTAGATGGTGATTTGCCTAGGGGTTGGGGCCGGGGGTGCCATCTTGGGAGTTGGAAAAGGTAGAGACTGTCTTCGTGAGTTTTCGGATTGCCGGGCCAATCTATATGTGGTGTGGTGTCACTTGCTGGCATTTCAGGGGTATCAACAATCTGAGGTGGACCACTCAAGTGGGCTTTTGGGCATTCCGTCTCAAGCCACGGATGTCAGAGGTGCAGTAGCACTCGGATGGCTGGGAGGTTATTTGTGAGCTCGGAGGTGTTTGAAGATTTGATTTGGAGATTCGAGCATGGTGTTGATTGAGTTACGTCGAGATGCATTTTCTCAGTTTTGTATCATGGCGTCTTCGATGTTAGGGGTATCTGTGCTGTTGCTTAGGAGCGCCCCAGATCTTGTAGATCGCTGATGGAGAACAGTAGGTATCCACGGTATCCCATCCCGTTGTTAGGTCAGGAATGTAGACCGTGCTCGATCGGCCAACATCATTCGTGCAACAGATCAGGAATCACGAATTTCCTCGACAACCTCGAGGAGCGAACCCAAAGCCTCCACGCCCAGAACCATCAGGTGCTTTTGGTTCTCTTATTGGCTGTATCTCGCCCGGCACGGGCTCTTTCTTTTGAACCCTCAGAGATTCCGGCTTGGCACTTTCATTGGGGTCATATAGATGTCGAGTCTTATTGCTTGCAGACGACGAAGGCCGACTTTCATTTCCACGAGTCGCTCTACTATGATTCCTAGAGTTACTGTCTTTCTTCGGTGTAGTTGAGGTAGCGGGCGAGCCTTCGCCTTCACCGAAGAGCTCCCGTCGGCGTTCTTCATATGCTTTTTGCTTCTCTTCTCTCTCCCTCTGAGCTTTTGCAATTCTCTCTTCTGGGGTCAAGGTACTTTTTCCGGAGTCGTCCTCCTCATCGTCGTCGTCGTCGAGACTTAATTGACCAATTCTCGCAGGACCTGCTGACTTCGGTGCTGGTTTGCGACTCAATACTTTCATGGCAGGTTTGAACTCAGTCTTGAGAGGTACGACACCCTGAGTCTTGAGGAAGAAATTGTCTTCTGGTCTCTCACTAGCATTCCTAGTCAGCGTGGAGCCATGATCGAGCCAGGAATACTGACGCATCTTCCCATAACTGCTTATTGAACTCGGCCTGCTTGGCACGACGTTCTGCTTTTGAGAGCTTGGTGTTTGTTGGAGCAGGACCGGCCGCTATACTCGGTGACTTTTTAGGAGAATTAGTAAGTTGATAAGGCAGAGGGATCCACGAGGCCTTACGTCTGCTTTTTGGATCCAGTCATCGTCCCATGCATCAGGCATCTTGCTGCGAAGGTTAGGTTGCACGATAGCGAATGGGTATGTATGGCTTTGTTGTGCGAACTATGAAATGTGCAAAGGGTATGAGTGATAATGAGAGAGCAGGCTCTCTTGTAAGAAGTTGTACTGTGAACAGAGGTCTAGTGTAGATGTAGTGAGGACTGAAGGGAAAGGTGGTGGTGAGTTGGTGCATTTGAGTTGGGATGGACGACTCGGAGGGGTCTCTCGAAGCCATTCTGACTTTCTCCGGGCAACGCTCGGCCGACATGTCATGCCCTAGGCGGGGTCTTTTAGGCAACCTTAGTCCCCGCAAAGGCATAAGGCTGCCCTAAAGCAATATTAAATGAGGTACGGTACTCACCAGCATCGCTCATCACGCTTTTCAAAATCACTTAACCTCCTCAGCACTGCCCTTTCACACACCCAAACCCAAGCAATATGTCAGGTAACATTTCCCCCCCACATCCTGTCACTTCTTCTCCCGTCTAAGCAACCAGCCCCTAGACCTACACGACCAAGACGGCGACTCCCAAATGGACGCCCCCTTCTCATCCTCCGACTCCGACATGTTCCCAACCGCCAACTCCCCTCCCCCTCAATCCGCGCACCTCGATCAACTGAACCAGCCTACCGCACTCTCCTCGCCCCCCGCATCGCAAGACCCACCTCACACCAACGCCAATGGTAACGGCATGCCAGACGACGAAGACGAAGCTATGGACACAGTGCCCATGGATGGGTCTGAGAGGAGCGAGAGGAACGGGGTAGGAGGTGCGGATGGGCAAGAGAGGGGCAAGGGGTCGGACGAATTTGAGCCGGGAGCGGGGTGGAATAATAAGAGAGCTAGGGATGAGTGGGGGAGGGCATGGGGGAGTTGTGAGGATAAGTCGTTTAGTCTGAGTGAGTGATTCCGAACTCGTTCGTACTGGAAGCCACATGGAGGCTGACGATGTTACTGCAGAAGAGTTTGGGGACCCATTTGACGAGAGCCAGGGTGGTGGGGAGGGAGTGCGGTGATAACTGGAGGGATTGTAAAGGGATTTTGAGAGACTGGCTCATGAAAAGTGGAAGGGCTTGCATAGCTTCGGAGTTGACATGTGGGCCGCATCATCAGGAAACCTGATAAATTAACGATTAAGAGTTGTGATAGACCCATGGTATCATTGCTGAACGCCTTCCAAATCATGGGAGCGACTACCTTCGAGGACCTGACGGAGCAAGACCAGGCACCCCGCTGTATCGCTCCTCTCTCTCCGTCTTGAATAGCACCTGCACCCAGAACTCCTTGCTATCCTCATCAAACCAAGTCCAAAACCTTCCCTCCCTCCTATCCACCTCTCGTGCTTGTAGCTTGAAGCCGCACGTCTCATAAGGCTCTGCAGCGACCAGGAGATACTGATAACTCTTGTCCGGCGGGTCATCCACCTTCTGCTCAAAGGCCGACATGAACCTTACTCTCGGCACGACTCCTCCTGTGATTTCCGGATACTGTAGTTGAAACAACAAGCCATGCTGCCTTGTCAATGGATCCCTCGTCTTCGTAATCTTATACCCCGGCCTTCCGATCTTGACCGTATTCCTCCTGACCTGCACTCCCATATTCACACCCAACATGCCGGCATCCTGTGCCCTTCCCTCCTTCTGATCTTTCGCGGCCCTCCTCGCCAAATTCGTTTGATGCTTCCTGCCTTGAGTGTGTGCGAGGTAGGAACCATCGTTCTGATGGACAGTGAGGCAGAGCCGGCATTCGAAGGAGCCGACGTGGTTTTTGAAGAAGTAAGGATCCTTGTCCAGGTCGATGGTCTCGAGGGCGAGTTTTCGGAGTCGTTCCCGTCTGTCTGCATTGGTGCTCGAGTAGGAGGCAACGCCGCCACCGCCGAATTTGGAGCCTGCACGATTCTGGAAGCACGGATTGTGTCAATTGCGCTAAGGATGTGAACAGTGTGGGTGACCTACCTGGTAATCCATGATGCTTTCCGAAGACTTATTGCAGGTAAGCTGAGAGAAACTGCCTTGAGAGTATCAACGGCTAAAAAAGAATCGGGTGTTGTATCTTCACTTGTTGGAGTAAATGATGTGGGAGCGTTTTGGGGAGGTTCGTCGAGAACACTAGTGCCATTTCGACTCAAAGGGCTGCTAAACCTTGTCGACATACAAGTATCAGGACAACCTCGTACATCTGTACTGGCTGAAAGTTACCGGCTTTACGTAAAGCGGTCAATGCAGATCTTGATGATTCTTCATGACCGCGACTCGTGCAGCTCTGTAGGTCAAAATCATGATCTCAACTCATTAGTTCTGGTCATGAGTTCCTTGCAGCTTTCATAAAAAATCTTCCAAGACAGGTTGCAGTATCTCCATGAGATATAAGAAGATTGACCTTCTGCGTCTCAGTAGGGTAGTCTATTACTACGGAAGCATATGAGTCCGTATATTGGCCAGAGGCTCTCCTTTGAAGGCTATCGATGTACAGTACGCTATGTTGGCCAAATCAAAGGCAAGGAAGGGGACTGGTTGGGGGTCGAATGGGATGATCCTTCGAAGGGAAGGCACGATGGAACACACGATGGTGTGAAATACTTTTCTTGTAAGTCATGATGTCCCCAGCTTCTTTCAACCTCAAAAACATCCCTTTATGTGCATGCTATTCATGGCTCAACTCCGACTAAAGTCTTTTCTTTTGGGACCCCTTCCTGGTCATTCTTCAATACCAACACCTTTTCTTAACACCGTTTACTATTACTGGCCATGTCAATTTATACAGTCAAGAGAACATCTCTCACAAAGGCAAGGTCGACTCAAAAGCTCCTTCATCCGACCTTCCAGAAAACGTGATCCTGCTGTCAATTTGAATGAAGCACTCGTGACTAAGTATGCTGCTGGAAACACTCCTCTGCCTGGGTCCGAAGAGGAGGATATCAGGATTGGGGGAAAGACTGTGGAGGAGGTAGGGTTTCAAAAGATACGTGAGATTCAGCGAAACGTTTCTCAACTTGGCATTCTTATACTCGATGGATGTCGCATCGCTGGCATCAATAACGAGCCTTTGAATCGCAGTGGGACTGGGGATTCCGGGAACGTCAAAAGTCGCGATCTTCTGAGATTAGGTCTCAAGGCTGTGGAGCTGGACCTTAGCAACAACCTCATCGAAGACTGGGGCGATGTCGTTTTGATATGTGATGCTCTTCCAGGACTCCGGAGTCTTGTACTGGAGTATGTTTCCAAAGCTCAGATAGTCTGAAAATTAATGACTAATTCTAAGTTTCAGTGGTAATGAGTTCAACAAAGTTGACACTGGAGTCCTTCTAGAATCTGTCGAAACATTCACATTGATTGAGAATCTGGGTTTGGCTAACACCGGCTTTGAATGGGATTTGGTACGTTAACCACTTACATGTATGTAGGGTTCCTAACAGTATAGTGTAGGTTATTTCGTTGACAAACGCCTTTCCGGCATTGAAGCACCTTAATCTGGCTCGCAATCGATGGGCTGAGACGCTTTATCCTTATCTCACATTGAGAAATTCCCAAATTACTGGCATGGACCTGTCTATCAACCTCTTCCGTTCTATCAATTCGATAGCCGCCTTGTCCATGCTACCCTGTCTCGAAGTGCTGTCTCTCGCCTACAATCCTATTGAGGACACCAGCAACCCCCATAGCGTGACCTTTGGCACACTCAAGACCCTCAACCTTACGGGGAACAAACTGATGTCACTGGCTTTACTCAATTCGTTCCCAACATGGTTCCCCGCACTCAAACACCTTCTCACGAAAGACTCATTCATGAGTAATCACCCATCCTCCCAAAGCCTAACGACTGCACGTCTCTCCACCCTCACCAGACTCAATCACTCCGAAATCACACCCAGAGACCGGTTCGAGGCCGAAATCTACTACCTCAACAAAATCGCTTCCGAAATAACCCTCACCTCCAGTCAAAGAGATATAAATCTCATCATATCCCAGCACCCCAGATACTCAGCTCTCTGCCAACTCCACGGTAACCCGCAAATAGTCACCAGCAATGCACTCGATAGAGAAAGAGCAGCAGGACAACTGGGCGCCAGAACTGGAGAGATTACCTTTTCCATGGCAGCCTCCAATCCAACAAACGCAACAAGACCCCCCCCCAACCCCAACACCCAAGCAAACACCTCTCTCAATCCATCACACAACTCCTCATTTACCCACGCCCCGCAGTCCACCCAGCTACGGGGCGGCTCCCTTTTAACGGAAACAACCCCCACCATCATCGAAAAAACAAAACGCATCCCCCTAACAACGGACATCTACCGCCTCCAAGGCATCGCCGGCCGTCTCTTCAACATCGACCCATTCTCGTGCAAACTCACCCTCGAGACCGATGAATTCGACCCCGTCGCCGGCGACGAGGGTGATGGCTGGAGCGTTAGCGAGGACTCGAGTGACGAGGACGAGGTTGAGCCGGAGCAGCGGATCCAAGAGGCCGAGGGCGCCGAAAGCGGGAAGGACGAGGGCAGAGGGAGACTTATGGAGGAGGACGAGATGGAAGCCGTGAATGCGGATGATACATCGAAGCAGAGTGCGGATAACACGTTGAAGGAGAGAGAGCAATCGAAGCATGCTCAGGAGACCAAGAATAGAGGGGATCAGGCGAAGGAAAGGGGGCAGAGTGCGGACGACATATTGAAGGGGAGAGAGCAATCGAGAAAACGGCAGGAGAACAGGAAAGGAAAGGAAAAGGGGAAGGAAAAGGGGAAGTGGGTCCGCAGGGAGGAGGCCCTACCGCCTAGCACCAAGGCTCTTGGGGACTGGGTCCGCGATCCGAAGGCGCGGATACGGGTGGAGGTAAGGTGAATACCCGTCGCTTCGCCTTGTTGCGTGACCGGGTGCGGGGGTTCTGTCAATTGGGAGGGTGCCGGTATCCCGCGCTCGTAGCTTTAATATCTACATGTATAGTTTTTTTCCCCCAATATTGTGAGTGCATTTACCTAAATCTAGTTATTGACTTGACGGAGTCAGGAAGTATGACGAGACTTGAGCATGGATATGTCATTCCATCCTATTCCATCCCATTTCAACCCGAACGCGGAAGAGTCCTCCCACTCATGTCATATTCTCTATCTAAAGAATCATCTCCGCACTATTGAAATGCACCGTGCAATACCTATCCACCTACACATCGGACTCAATCGATTTAGATCCTGCCATCGTAAATCACCAGTATGGGTATTGATGATGTCGAAATGTTCGAAATGAGTAAAATGTGCTGGCCGATTCGAAGGGTGATGGGTTGGGGAACGGTGCTGACATGGGGGATTCGGGGAATGATAGATTTGCGGACTTTGTGGGGTTCGAATCGTCCAATTCAGGATCTGCTGAGATGTTTCGAGCTGCTAGATCAGCCGGGGTGTTCCCAGGGGGGGAGTTTCGAATTTTGAGTTGACAGATGGAGTTGGCGTGATGCCACGATATCCACTCCAGTGGGAATGGTGGTGTAAGGCTTATGATCGTCCAGCGCAGGCGGTAGGATGCCCGCATGATGCCGTCCGATCGTGTATGTGTAGCGTAAAGGACGAAAAAGGAAAGATGCATTGAAGTGACTCGGGAACCATCCGTCTGCTAGAGATCATGGTGTGAGTGAGCCTTGCGAAGTCTCGATAAGTGGAACATTAGTCTGGTCATTGTGTTTCATATAAGGAGCTGCTCTCAGCAGCTCCCGGCGCATTGGACATCTGCCGCCATTCCATTCCATTGCTCCGGTCTATGCACCACAGATAGTATAGAAGAGACGCATCATTGACCCCTCATAGCATCGAAGCGCTTGTACGTGTAGCCGATAAATGGCAAACTCATCTCGGCCGAATGCTCCTCGCTCATAGCATCCACCTCCTTATGATGTGCGCGCGAGTGATCGTTCTGGTCGATCTCGTTGATGGGGAAGTAGGTGGTGTCGACGTTTGAGGAGAGCTGGGGGAGGAAGGGCGCTTTGATGTAGCGGAGCTGTTCCCATATCACGCCAGTGAAGAAGGGGTGGGCCTTTAGCTCTTGGCTGCCTTGGGCGCCTGAGGCGGTGCCCATGCGGTGTTCGACATCGCAGAGGAGGCTGTGGTTTGGGAGGCTTGGTTAGCGAACGTAAGTGGAAGGCGGGTTGGGCAGGATGGGCGAGAGTTTACCGTCGAATGCAGTCCTCCGCGGCAGGCCATTGATCACGTCCTGCCGGGTCAACTAGAAGTGGATTGTCTTCGGGGAAGAACAAGTGCTGCTTCCAGTTGACAATTTTCTTGTAGGTGTCGTGCGCGTCTTCGGCGCAGAAAGGTGGCCAGCCGACCAGACATTCGAACATGATCGCACCGACTGACCACCAATCACAGCTGAAGGAGTATCCTTGGCCAGTGAAGATCTCGGGAGCGATGTAGTCAGGGGTGCCGACGGTGGAGTAGGCGAGCACGCGGCGGGATTTACGCCAGGTGTTGATCTGGCTACGGTTGCTCATTGTGAGATTGATTTGATCCAAGGAGACCGAATTGCGGTTCTGCTTCTTCTTGTCGACGTTGCCTTTGAGTAGTTCTTGGTAGTAAGTATTCTCGTGGTCTCTACGGAAGCCAGTCGAGAGGCCGAAGTCTGTAAGCTTGACGTGTCCGTGGCGATCGAGAAGAATGTTGTCAGGCTTGATATCACTGGACAGATTAAAGACGGTCAGTAAATTGCCTGGTCTCGGTGCGAGGAACGTAAACGTTCTATGGGAAGTCCACAAAGATGTGACCAAGGACAGACAGCTTGAACTGCATCCAGAGCCGTGCAGGTCCTCGAGGCATTTGTGGGTTGCGGTGCTGTAGAAAGATGGATATGAAAGATCCAGGGCTGAAGAAGCAGAACGCCGAGAAGTGTCGTGGAATGGAATCCATTGCGCCGACGCAAGACGATGATGGGACAAGGGGTGGGGCATTAAAGACATACCGATGAATATAACCATGCTTATGGACCTCTTCAATCGCCATGATGATTTCAGCCATGTAGAATCTTGTCACCGCTAACGAAAATATCTCATATCGAATGAGCATAGTCATCAAGTCCCCTCCCGGTAAAAACTCCATCAACATGTACAGGTATGTCTTATCCTGGAACGTTGTGTGAAGCTTCACAACCCAAGGGCTATCTGACTCTGCCAAAATGTCACGCTCTGCACGAACATGTGCTAGTTGTTCTTTCTTGAACATTTCCGTCTTGACCAGCGACTTGAGGGCAAAGATCTTGCCATCCCGGTTACGTGTGACGAGCTTAACCTCGCCGAATGCTCCCTTGCCAATAATCTTCACAGTACTATAGTTTGATGGCAACTCCTTGTGGCGGAGGAAGCGTAAGTACTGGGCCTCTGCATTGCGAGTCGTTTCGACTTTACGCTTCTTCTCATCATCCGAGAACTTGGGGTTCTTCAAGTCATCTTCTAGATCACGAGCACTTTGTAGAAGAACGATGTCAGCTGTGATTTGCGGTTTATGTTCAAATGTCAAGAGCAAGAAGATACTGTGGGACTAAGGGCAGCTTACCGCTTGTTGCGCTCCCGAGCGCGAGTGATGTTCTCTTTGAAGAATGTCTCCACGAAGGAGTGAAGAGCATGTCCACGCTGTGTAACATTTGACGAGTATCGATCCGGAGCTTTTTCAGGAGGCTGTTCCTCAATCATGGGTGAAAGAGTTTCTCCGCTCAGAATGGATGGTGAAGGCGACGCATGTCCAGGACGAGCTTGGTGACCGGCCTGGCCACGGCTCTGCTTTAATTGAGACTGCTGTGTGTTTGCGTACAGTCGAGGGTTTGGTGACGGCTGACGACCGAAAGGACTTGCTTGACGTTGAGGAGCTCCGAGATTCTGGTTAGCGAATTGATGTGCTAGCGGTGAAGTTGGATCATGTGAGGTGTATCCCCCTTGACGCTGCTGATATACTGGCTGCGGGGCAGCGAGATGTTGTTGTTGCTGATACTGGCCTGGGTACTGAACTTGACCTTGGTTTTGGTACTGTGATACGGGTTGTTGTGTTTGATTGTTGTACTGGGAGAAGTAGCCCCCTTGTTGAGCTCCATAAGGGCTCTGTGGTTGAGTGTTGGCGTAAGTATTGGGTGTCGTACCTCCCTGGTTGCTAAAGACGGGCTGAGGGAAGGTGGATGGCGTAGTAGGGAAGACACGCTCGTTTGCTGGCTGGAAGTTGCGATCGGTGTTGTAGCCCTGGAAATTAAGCTGCAGGCGCTTCTTAGGATCCATGTTGGGATCCATGACGGTACTGAACACTCGTGGCGGTGATGGTGTTTTAAGGAAGATCAACTGTGGGACGAAAGATCACGTCGGTAGATTCCACACTACACCCTACAGGGATGCCAACAGCAACGAGGAAGTGAGGGTAGCGCGAGGTATGCTACATCAATTTCTTAGGTCCATGGGAAAAATAGGGGTGCGTTGCTTCGCCCTCGCCGTGGACAATACTGCGTCACTCCAAGCACACTAGGGGATAAGTCAAAGAGTGTACAATGTCCAAAGCATCTGCCCAAGTGGAAGAGGAGGAAGCAGAGCAGAAGATGAATATGGGAGGTTCCAGGTCTCTCTGCTCCCTTTCACATGGAGATATATCGGGTAAATTCGATTTTGATATCAAGCGTCTCCTGAGTCTGCATTCTAAAGATCTTCGTGACAGGGATCGACGACGGCCTGATTTAGAACATATGCGGCTAGACTTCCCGCCATGCGTGCCAAGACTTGAGCATCGTCAATATTGCTCTTGCTTTTTTTTTGGTTACCAGCTTCATACTAGTAATATCTACGATCGTGCGCTGAGGAAAATCGAAGATTGAATGGCAGAAAAGCCGCCGTTGAAAGATGGCTTGGCTGCTGCTCCCCAGTCGAAGGGAAACCCGGCTCTCAGGGCCCTGGGTGCGTGGATTCACATGTTCGTGAAGCTCCAAGACTCACAGTGACCAGGTCTACCCAGTAGGATAAAGCTTCCGTCACGCAACTGGCTCATTTTCATTGGTGTGGTCGGCTCATTTACATCCGCGCTTCTATACGATCGTTATCAGAAGAAAAAAGCACAGCAACGATGGTGCCATCTCGTCTCCCACCTCAAAGAAGAGCCTTTACCGGTCAACATGATGCCGCGCAAGATTACAATAGTGCTAAATGCGCCTCCTGGAGACGGACTTCGAGTAGCTCGGGAGCATTTCCATGAGTATATCAAGCCAGTCCTTGTAGCAGGAGCTATGGATTGGGAAGTCATCGAAGGCCGCAAAGAGGGTGATGTGCGAGCAGGTCTTGCTGAGAAGATCAGGAAGCTTCGAAAAAGAAATGGCGAAGTCTCGATGACAGAGCCGGTCGAAGAAGACGCAGAGGATTTGCGAGAAAATGTACGGAGGCAATCTGGTTGCAAAGACTGGGAAGGCGTTCGCGGGGACCTAGTCCTGGGAAGGCATACTTGGAAAGAGTATGTTCGCGGGCTGCATGAAGGCTGGCTGGGGCCCTTGGATCCACCGCAGTCAATAGAAAAAGTACCATCAGATCAACCGCTTTTGAATACAGTATCACAACCGAACGCCTTTTCTGCTTCCTTGTCTCAAGAAGCAAAAGCTATGAACGACTCGCCTCCAGACACAGCGGAAAGCTCTCCGGATTCAACCCCTTCTCAACCCTCCACTGACATTTCGTCTCCATCTTCGACTCCCGAAGCTGAAAAGGTGAAGGAGAAGCCGTCAAAACCCACACCGAAACCTCCATACATACTACCGACCGAATACCCATCCAGTCCAATATCATCTACTGTCCCACCGCAATTCGCCCCAGCTGTTTCCCTACCACTTCCCCACCTCCTCGGCTTCATCCACACTCCAACTCGTCTCTACCGATTCCTCACCCGCCGTCACTTAGCCGACACCACCGGTGCTATCACAGCTGCTCTTGTGCTCGCCTCCTACTCACGACCATACCAACGCTCAACCGAGTTCGCCTCCGCCGTGGATCCCGACGACTCCTCTCCCAGTATTGTCATTGACGAAGGCGCAGTAACGCCCACGGCAGAAGAATGGGAACAGAACAGTATACTAAAACACGAAGAGCAAGAATGGCACAAGACCGCCTGGAAAGCCAACGAGGAAGGGGACACACAGGAACGAGTCTGGCAGGAGAAAATGGTGATTGACCCTAGGATAGGCCCGAGAATGCGGACGTTTGCATTAGAAAAAGGGGCGGAGCGGAAGGCGAATGCTTTGTCGAAGGAACATGACAAGCGAGAAGATAGTTATTGGACGCAGGTGAG
>JAABUQ010003776.1_pt1 | contig 26921 bp, 24 predicted proteins | sample 5560001 | NCBI WGS metagenome assembly JAABUQ01 (sample SAMN10711888, study PRJNA513371) | rock metagenome | isolation source: Antarctica rocks | place: Antarctica: Victoria Land, Finger Mt nord | collected 2015-12-18 | reverse complement strand
CGCAATCGCGACCTTCATAGCCGGAGCGCCTTGCGGCAGCAGCGTAAGATCCACCGGATCCTGCAGCGTGCTTCCCGTGATCGCCGCAACTTCACGTGCCATTCCGTAATGGCCCCACAGGTCCGGCCGGTGAGTCAGGCTCTTGTTGTCGATCTCGATAATCCAATCGGGATCGAGACCGGGCAATCGTTCGCCCGGCTCGACTCCGGTAATCTCGAGCAATCCCGCATGATCGCGGTTTATGCCGAGTTCGGCCGCGCTCGCGAGCATGCCCTCGCTCTCGACACCTTCGATGACGGCTCGCCCAATTGTTTTGCCGCCGAGCGCAGTACCTGGAGGAACCCAGGGAGCGAGCATTCTTACCCGTACGTTCGGCGCGCCACAGACGACGGTTGCACGCCTGCCTGTTTCGGCCTCAATCAGAACAGACTTATTCTTGCCTTTAGGAAGAGCCTCAACCGCGAGAACACGCGCAGCCACCACATTCGCAAAATGCACGCCGATGGGCTCGATGCCTTCGCATTCAGCAGTCTTCATCGTGATCAGCCGCTCGAGCGAAGTGGGCTCGGTGTGTAAATCCGGCACCAGCTCGCGAATCCAGGCGTAAGAAAACTTCAACTTAAATCTCTCTTTGTTGGGAAATCAGAACTGCTTGACGAAGCGCAGATCTCCGCCTTGCATCTGCCGGATATCGTCAATGCCGAAACGCATCATGGCGAGGCGCGTAAGACCCAGGCCGAAAGCGAAACCGCCCCACTCTTCCGGGTCGATGCCGCTCAAACGCAATACATTCGGATGAACCAGACCGCACGGCAACAGTTCGACCCAGCCGCTGAATTTACAAACAGGGCAGCCCGGGCCGCCGCAAATTAAGCACTGTATATCGAGTTCAAATCCGGGTTCCACGAACGGGAAGTAGCCGGGCCGGAGACGCACCGTGACATCGCGATGAAAGATGCCGCTCAGCAGCGTCTTCATGAAATAGATCAGGTTCGCGACAGACACCTCGCGATCCACCATCATGCCTTCAAGCTGATAAAACGTGTGTTCGTGCGAAGCGTCCACTTCTTCGTTGCGAAACACTCGGCCCGGCGCAATCATCCGCAACGGAGGTCCGAAGCTGCGCATGCCCCGCACTTGCACGGGCGAGGTGTGGGTTCGCAAAAGAAAGCCGTTCGTGAGCCAGAACGTGTCCTGCATATCGCGCGCCGGATGAGTCTGCGGAATGTTCAAGGCGTCGAAGTTATGCTCCTCTGTCTCCACTTCGGGCCCATCCAGAATGGCGAAGCCAAGCGATGTGAAGAGATCTTCGATTTCTTCCTGCAGTTGTGTGATCGGGTGAAGGCTGCCGGGCCGGATACCGGGCGCCGGAAGCGTTACGTCGATCCACTCGTGTTTCAGACGTTCCGCGACAGATGCATTTTCAAATCGCCGCTTCTTGCTCTCGTAATTACTTTCCAGATCCTGCTTGGCAGAATTGAGCAGCTTGCCGATTTTGGCGCGCTCTTCCGGCGTGAGTTTTCCAAACTCCTTGCTGATGTTGGCAAGCGTCCCTTTGCGTCCGAGCGCCTGAACGCGCGCCTCTTCCAGATCTTCGAGGCTGCTGGCGGAGGCAAAAGCTGCGAGAGTGGCTCTCCTGAGTTCTTCGAGTTGCGCTTCGAGCATGTGGCGTAAAGTGTGGTGGGCTACTGCAGCTGAACACCCGAATTTTCGAGCAGCCCAGCAACATCGCCGCGAGCGTGCAGCAGCGCCATATCAAGCGCCGACTGATTATTTTCAGCCCGGGCTCCAAGATCAGCGCCATGCGCCAGTAGAGTTTTGGCCATCTCCACGTTGCCGGTTTGAGCGGCTGCATGAAGAGCGGTCCAGCCGCCATGCTGCTGTGCGTCTGGATCGGCCCCGCTCTCAAGCAACAGTTTGACGAGATCGACATTTGCCCCAGCCGCGGCTGCGTGCAATGGCGTATTCCTCATCGCGTTGGTGGAACGCGCCTCGATAGCGGCGCCACGGTTCAGCAGCCCTTTTGCCAATTCGGCCTGTCCAAAAAACGCCGCTAAGTGAAGAGGCGTCCAGCCATCGCTGCTATGCGACTCGAGGAGATTCGGATCCCGATCAATCTGCTCGAGCACGGCTTCGGTTCTTCCGGCTACGCAGCTGGTAAATAAGTCCAGCTTGGGTCCGAGGCTCAGCAGATGTTCGGCAATTGCCGGCTGTCGATAATAATTGGCGAGCAGAAAAGAACTCTGGCCCGCTTCGTTCGTGGCGTCAAGCAGCGAAGGATCGCGAGCTAATTCGGCGCGCACCGCGTCCAAATTACCGTTCTTGACGAGTTCCTGAAATGACTTCACATCGCCCATATCTTTTCAGGCCGCTAGAAAGACCTGCTCCGTCTTCGTCAGTTCCCAATCCAGATGATTGATGTAGAACAACAGGATCTCGCGACCATACTTCTGCGAGAACTCATTGAAGACGCGTTCCTGCCATCCCTCGGTGAGATACTCTTCCGGCTTCAGATCTTTGTCAAAGAAACCCTGCTCGTTCGGAATCTTCAAGAAATCCAGAATGTCGACGATCATGTCCAGATGAGACAGCAAGAAAACCTGCGAGAGGTCTGTGGCGAAATCTTCTTCGCCGGCTTCGATGCGCGCCCAAAACTTTGGCTCAGCCTTCCGCAGTGATTCCGAATTGACCTTGACGAGCCGGGCACGTAGCTTGAAACGCTCATAGACCTGATATGTCCTAAGTTTTCCAATAGAGATGCCACGGACAAGCTGATGGAAGATATCGGGACCGAGCGCCGTAAAGACGCCACACATCTGCATTAGAGCCCAGCGTAACACAGGCAAGTCTCTATTCCAGCGCTTGCCGGCGCGTTAAGTTAATGATTCTGAAGGGATTGCGAAGGCTGAGGTACAATCAGGAGTTTTGATATTTCCTGGCAAAATTCATGAGTAATCTAATTGTGCTCGGCGCACAATGGGGCGACGAAGGCAAAGGCAAGATCGTCGATCTGCTCTCCGAAAAGTTCGACGCGGTGGCGCGATACCAGGGCGGGCATAACGCCGGCCATACGGTTTTCATAGGCGAAAAGAAATTCATACTGAAGCTGATACCGAGCGGGATCTTGCGGCCAGGCGTTCTGGCTGTGATCGGCAACGGGGTTGTGATTGATCCCGCTGCTCTTTTGGAGGAGATTTCGAGTATCGAGTCCGCTGGCGTCGATGTCAGAGCACAGCTGAAGATCAGTAACCGCGCGCATGTGCTGTTTCCGTTCCACCGAACGATCGAACGGATCTCGGAAGGCCGTGAGAATCGTGTCCCGATCGGCACCACGTCGCGCGGCATTGGTCCCTGTTATGAGGACAAGATCGCGCGGCGCGGCATTCGCATTGCAGATTTGGTCGACAGCGATTTCGATGGTCTGTATCGGACTCTGGCGGAAGACAAGCGGCTCATTGCGGATGCCTTCCAGATCGCAGATCCGGGCAATTTCGACCAGATCTTAAATCAGTACAAGCAATTCGCCGAGCAGATCCGGCCGCTTGCTTGCGACACGTCGCACCTGCTCAATCACATGATTCGCAGCGGCAAGAGCATTCTCTTTGAGGGAGCTCAAGGCACGATGCTCGACATTGATTTTGGGACGTATCCCTTTGTAACGAGCTCGAGTGCCGCGGCTGGCGGAGCTTGCACAGGCACGGGCGTTCCACCAAATAAAATTGACGGGATCCTCGGCGTTTCGAAAGCATACATCACACGTGTGGGCGCTGGTCCATTTCCTTCCGAAGATCTGACTGCGGTGGGTGAGAAGATCCGGCAGGCCGGCAATGAGTATGGATCGGTTACCGGCCGTCCGCGTCGCTGCGGCTGGTTTGACGTGCCGCTGTTGCGCTATACGGCTGAAGTAAACGGCTTCGATAGCTTAATCATCACCAAGCTGGACGTGCTGGATGATCTCGATCAGATTCCTGTCTGCGTGGCGTATGAGGTAGCGGGCGAAGTAATCACTTACATGCCTGCTAGCACGCGCCGCATGGAAGCAATCAAGCCCATTTTCGAGACCTTGCCCGGCTGGAAGAAATCCACGCAGGGTGTGTCGGCTATTGACCGACTTCCGAGCGAAGCCCAGCAGTATCTGCGATTTCTCGAGGAGAGAACCGGAGTCGAAGTCGGTTCGGTATCGAATGGCCCGGAACGGAACGAAACCATGATCGTCAAAGGCTCAAAGCTCGAGCGTTTGCTGGGCGCGTGAGCCCAGTCCTCATTTTAGCTTTTGCAACTCTTCGCGGTAGAGCGCATTGCGCGGAAAGCGAGCCGCTAATTCCGACAGCAGCACTTTGGCCTGCGCCGGTTGTTTATCGCGCAAGGCGGCCACTGCCAGCAGCAGCTTCGCATAAGGCTGAAGATACTCTCCTTTATCCGCCGTCAACTTGAGCTTCGCCAGTCCGGTCTCTTTATCTGTTTCAGCGCCCGTCGCATGCAGCAACCACCGCACCGGAGCGGCTTTCAAGCTCAGAAGATAATTTTCCACTCCTTCGGCGATGTAGGCGTCGTAGCAGTCGGGACAAAGAGCCAGGAGATTTCCGGCTACTCTACGACCTTCTTTGGTTTCGCCCAAAGCCTGCAGGTTCTGCTTCTCGATAAGCGCATCGTAATCGGCTTGCAGTCCATATCTCAGGACCGTAGCAAACAAGGCGCGCTGATCCTGAGGCGATGTTCGTAGTTTCGTATCGGCGAGGTTTTTGCTCTGCGCCAACGCCAGCTCAAATTTGCGCTTCACTTCGCTATCCGGCGTTAACGCGTGTTTGGAAGAGAAACTTCGGTCATCGACAAAGAATTGAGACTGCAGAATCCGGAGCCGGTCGAACTCGGAAAACAGATATGCGGCTGCGTCAAAGACCGGGCCCCTCGGATCATCCGGATGGAGCCGCTGCCAGCGCTCGAAATTCTTGTGGGCATCAGTAAACGACAGGTTGTACATGTCGTTGAATCCGTCGTGCAGAATATCAGCACTCGCCGGACGTGCAGACCCGCGCAGGCAAACGAGTCCGCAGCACACGAATAAGTTGTTGAACATGGGGTAACGATTCAAGTAGTGGCTGCGATTCCCGCAGTCTTCTTGCGGCGCGCAGCGGGCTTGAGCGCCTTCACAGCGGACTGCTGCGACCATCGCCCTAAGCGAAAGGCGCGCGAGTAGCCAGAAGATTGATTCGCAATCGTGACGGTAATGGCGCCCCCGCCATCACATTCGTACCGCTCTTCAATGCGCTGGTTTGCGGCTTCACCGGAGAATGCTACAGCCGTGTCAGTCAGATCAGCAGCCGGCTGGAGGGCTGGATCAAACGGAAAACGGATTTCATCCCAGAGAGTCACTTCTCCTGTAGGGACGCCATCGCCGGTGCGATGGGTACATTCGAGGAAGCGGAAGTGGCCGACATTGTGAACCGGCGAGTACTCACGACGGATAGTCAGCGCTGCTTCACCCGGCGCCGGAAGAGGAGCACCGCGCTCAAAGAGCGGATCAAAAACAATTAGCGAGCCACGCTCCGCTTCGCGCCACACGCCAAAGTAACGGGACAGGCGCTCGCTTAATTTGTACGAATCAGGTTGATCTGCTTGTATCGCGAGGCCGATTGCAGTAGCGGAGCGAGTGTATGCGGAGCGGCGAACACGCCGGCCGAAACGTTCCCGCAAGATGCGCGCCACGAGCGGCAACTCGCTCCCACCGCCCGTGATGTACAGGGCTTCGAATTCGCCGCTCTCACCCTTGAGCAGATCTTCCGCCGCGTTGATCGTCCCTTCCACTAGTGGACTAGCGGCCTCATAGAAATCAGCCACAGAAATCTGTACCGGAGCCCAGGCGGCATTTGCGTGTTCGAGATCGATCGTGACACGCCGGGAGTTCGGATTCAGGCTCTCCTTTTTTATGCGGCACTCCTCAAGTAAACGGAACCAGACAGCCGCCGGCAGGTCGTCGCGCTCCGCCAAACCGATTTCAGCGGCCCCAAGCGCCAGGTCCGCCAGAATGTTATCGAAATCATCTCCGCCAATCGTTGGGATGCCCTCGGAGGCGACAACATGATGCACGTGCTCGTCGACCGTCACCAAAGAAGCGTCGAAGGTGCCGCCGCCCAGATCGTAGACCAGAATCATCTCCCGGCTGCCTTTTGTCTGGCGCTGGCTGTGGCCGAATTCGATACTGGCCGCGCTCGGCTCGTTCAGCACGCCGATGATCCGGAAACCTGCCGACCGGAAAGCCTCGACTGTCAAAAATCGCTGATTGCTGTTGGCGTGAGCAGGCACGCCGAGCATAATTTCGAGTGCCTCGCCCGGTTTGATCCGCAAGTTCGAGCTAACGGCCAGGCTGTGTTTGAGGGCAGCCGTGAAACCGTGCAGCAGGTCGCTCAGCTTGACTTTCTGCTCGCCAAGATCGAGGATTGTCTCGGGACCAGCGTCCTCGAGCAGTCTCTTGATCGAGCGCACTACCGTCCACGACGGGTCCGGCCGCAGTTCCCATGCTTCCCAGCCATAACGGCGCTCATCACCCCGGATCGCAACCAGTGACGGATACCAGTCAGAAGCGGTCCCATCGGGCGCTTCAAACGAGACCAGCGGATAATTCCCGCGGTCGGCGGCGGCGATAACCGTCCTATTGGTACCGAAGTCGACACCAAGCTTCATCACTTAATAGTTTAGCGGCGGTACTAAAAGTAGCACCGGAAGGCGGCAGTCTGTGTCATTTCCGTGAGCGTATACGTTAGAATGGAACGCTGCAAGCTAGGTTAAGGAGCTCGAATGGCACTTACTGCAAAAGTTAGAAAAGTCGGGGATGTATCGATCGTCGACCTTAATGGAAAAATCACGCTCGGCGAGAACACCGGGATTCTGCGCGACGAATTGCGTTCGCTGCTCGCCCAGGGCGTTAAGAACATCGTCCTCAATATGGGGGAAGTGGGCTATGTGGATAGCGCCGGACTCGGCGAACTGGTGGGCGCCTATACGACGGCCACAAACCAGGGCGGCTCACTCAAGCTGCTCAATCTGCAAGGCAAGATGAAGGATCTGATGCAGATTACGAAACTGCATACCATTTTCCCGGCGTTTGACGACGAGAAGGCTGCGGTGGCGAGCTTCAGCACTGCCGCCAAAGCCTAAATATTTAGCGGCGGGGTTTCTGGCGGTAATCTGCCAGACCCCACATTTGTACGACCGTGCACATCTCGAAGAGGCGCGATCGCGACCTGGGTCCGATTCGCTCTTCGAGCGTGTCTCGCAACGAGTATTTGGCCGCTGAACCGGGAGCGGTTTTTTCCACGCTGATGCCGCCCATATCCGGATCCGGGAAATTGGCCGTGGCGATAAACGGTTTCCGGTGATTGCAGCGATACGTGATGATCGAGGTGACCGTATCTTCCACCCAGTCGGTCACTCTGTGCGCTCCCAGATCGTCGAGCAGCAACACTTCCGCTTCGAGCGCTATCTGGTAAGCCTCGCGATTACTCATCCCCATCTTGTCGTTGTAGCCGGCGCGAATCCGCTCGAGCAGATTTTGGTAGTCGAAGAAAATACCCTCGTGGCCCCGTCCAATCAGTTGACGCAGAACTGCGACAGCCAAATGAGTTTTGCCCGAGCCTTGCGGGCCAACCAGCAGAAGACCGAGTTTGTCTTTCAGAACGGGAAAGCTGTTGGCGTAGGCCTTGACCGGCAACATGGCGCGCTGGAGCTGGCGTGAGGCTGTCGGATTGTCGTGGGGGAGATAAAAGTTGTCGAAGGAAGCGTTGCGATAATTGTCGGGAATTTGGGATCGCGAGTCGAAACTTTCGCTCTGCGCTTCGGCCACGCAGCCGCACCTGCTGGCGGATGACATTCCCTCCTGTTCCGCAACAATCCAGCCGGTGCCGCCGCAGAATTTGCAGTCTTGTTTTGCCATAAAGCCGCTGCGCGACTATTCGACCGTCATGAACCGGTCGCCCGCGCTGACAGTAGCACCCTCGGTGACGTAGATTTTGCGGACCACGCCGTCTTTGGGCGACTTCATCTCATTCTGCATCTTCATGGCTTCGACGACAATCAGACTTTCACCGGCCTCCACGTTGGAACCGGGCTGAACGAGCAGCTTCACAACTTTTCCCGGCATCTGCGCGCGCAACTCCATCGGGCCTGCCGTGATCTGCTTTTTGGATCGGGCGGACCGATCGCGCTGGTCGATCACGCTTACGACATGCGACTGACCAGCCGCCGCTAAAACAAAAGCACCGCTTTCGCCCGGCTCGACATAGACGCGGTAACTGCGATGGCCGAGCAGGACGGAGAAAACACCTGGTGTGATTTCAGAGACCGATGCGATCCCCTCAGCTTGAATCGCACCCTCCAGCCGGAAAGCCGATTCTAGATCGCTCGATTCAAGATCGAGCAAAGAGGCTTCTCCATCAATAGTAACTTGCAGCTTCATCGGACGAGAGAGTTTCGAGCAGCCGAGCGCCATCTGCTGCCCTGAGCAGACGGATCAGAAGAATTGATTTTGAGCTGTACTGTTGCTTGTGCGCTTTGTGCGGCAGCGAGGACAGCAGCTATGGTCACGCCCTCTTCACGCGGCAGTTTGGGAGCACGTTTCATGAAGGCGTCGATGAAGCCGGTGTCGAGGTCGCCCGTTTTCCAGCGCTCATCGAGCATGAGCCTGCTGAAGAGGGGAAGGTTCGTGGTAATTCCGGCGACTCGATACTCCGCCACGGCGCGGCGCATTCGCTCAATCGCGGCGTCGCGAGTCCCGGCCCAAACCGAAAGCTTGGCCAGCAACGGATCATACTCGATCGGGACATCCCACCCAGCATAAACGCCTCCATCGACGCGCACGCCTGGACCGGAAGGCTCATTGTAGTGAACGATCCGGCCGGGGCTCGGGAAAAAGTTCTGATCGGGATCTTCCGCGTAGACGCGGCATTCAATGGCAGAACCGTGCCAGCGGATATCGGACTGCTTGAGCGTGAGGGCCTCGCCCGCCGCGATGCGAATCTGCCATTGCACAAGATCGATCCCGGTCACCCACTCGGTAACAGGATGCTCAACTTGCAGCCGCGTGTTCATCTCAAGAAAATAAAAGTTCCCCTGAGCATCGGCCAGGAATTCAAGCGTGCCCGCATTGCTGTAACCGGCGGCGTTTGCGATTTTGAGAGCGGCCTGCCCGATCCGTTCGCGCAGTTCCGGTTTGGCTAGGATCAGCGGTGAAGGAGACTCCTCCACAATTTTTTGGTGACGCCGCTGGATGGAGCACTCGCGTTCGCCCAAATGTATGAGATGGCCGTGCTCATCTCCGAGAACCTGGATCTCGATATGGCGTGGGCGCTCAATCCACTTTTCGAGATAAATCTCACCAGACCCAAAGGCGCGCTCCGCTTCGCTCGACGCCTGGCGCATGGCATCGAGCAGGCCAGCCTCGTTATCGACGCGCCGCATGCCTTTGCCGCCACCGCCGGCCGAAGCCTTGAGCAAAACCGGATAACCGATTCCGGCTGCCGTCCGCCGGGCTTCTTCGCCATCCGTGAGTGCTTGTTCGGTGCCCGGGACCACCGGCGCTCCGACGCTTATCGCGAGCTGTCGAGCTGCCGTTTTAGACCCCATCTGCTCGATGGACTGCCAGCTCGGACCGATGAACTTGACGCCGTGCTCTCCGCAAGCTCGGGCGAAGGCGGCGTTCTCGCTCAGGAAGCCATAACCCGGATGAACCGCTTGCGCACCCGTGAGGCGGACGGCTTCGAGAATGCGGCTGTGAGATAGATAGCTCTCCGAGGAGGGCGCTGGGCCGATCGGGACAGCTTCGTCCGCCATTTGCACGTGGAGCGCGCGGCGGTCTGCTTCGGAGAAGACGGCAACGCTCGCGATTCCGAGCTCCCTAAGGGCCCGGATGATGCGGACGGCAATCTCGCCGCGGTTGGCGATCAAGACTTTAGAAAACAAGCGTGCGGGCCTCGATACCGTTTTTACCAAACGAACTCCCTGCGCTTTCTTACGATCGGGAGTCGTATTCGACCGAGACCAGGAACAAGCCACTCGGTGGGACTGTAGGGCCGGCCTTGATGGCGGTGCCGGGCTCGAGTCGCGCGACGATGTCTTGGCTTGTGAGATTTCCTTTGCCCACTTCGAGCAGCACTCCTACAATGTTGCGCACCATGTGCTTGAGGAAACCAGCGCCGGTCACGGAGTAAGTGAGAATATTGCCGCTACGGCCGAAAGCAGATACAAAGATGGTGCGGCGCTTCGAACGGGCCGGATCCGCTTTTGGATCGGCAGCGGCAAAGACGCTGAAATCGTGTTCGCCTATGAGGAGCGGAGCGCATTCGCTCATCGTGGCTTCGTTCAGCGGATACGGATGATGGTGGACAAAATGGCGATCAAAAGGAGAACACAGCTCGTCACGGTAGATGCGGTAGTGGTAGGTTTTGCGCACGGCATCGAAGCGCGGATGGAAGTTTGGGTTCGTCTCGCAAATTTCCGATATGCAGATGGATGTGGGTAACAGGCGGTTGACGGCGCGGCGGAAATTTTCGGGCGGAATGGGATTTTCGAGGGACACAGCGGCTACCTGGGCAAGCGCGTGGACGCCGGCATCGGTGCGACCGGAGCCCGCAACATGCACCCGCTTGCCTTCGATGGATCCGATTACCTGTTCGAGGATGCCTTGGATCGTTTCCAGACCCGGCTGCACCTGCCAGCCGTGGAAATCTGTTCCGTCGTAGGCGACGTGGAAACGCAGACGCCTCACACGCGGCGCGAGCCTGGCTTCGTTACTGGAATTCCTGCGCGGCAGAGCGGGCAGTCATCGGGATCGTAGGTCACGGGATCGAGTGTTTCAAGCGCCACGCGCCTGAGTCCGAGATCTGCCCGGCCATTGCTGCGGTCGATGATGGAACCGGCGGCCAGTACTTGAGCACCGGCGGACTGGAGTACACGGATGACATCTTTGGTGCTGCCGCCGGTAGTGATGACATCTTCGACTACGACTACAGGCTCGCCTGGCGCGATTTCGAACCCGCGGCGCAGAGTCATTTCGTTCGAGGCCGGATCGCGTTCCGTGAAGAAGGCCCGTGCACCGAAGGCTCCCGCGACTTCGTGGCCGATGACGATGCCGCCGATGGCGGGCGAGACCACGGCAGCCACCTGGGTATCGCCGATGAGAGGCTGCAGTTTATGGGCAAGCTCCTCACCGAAACGCTCCGCGTAGGCGGGGTAGGCGAGCACTTTGGCGCATTGCAGATACTCGGCGCTGTGCAGGCCGCTGGTCAGGCGAAAGTGTCCGCGGAGGTAAGCGCCGGTCTCTTCGAAGAGCTCCATGAGGGGCGTTGTCATTCCACGGACGATCTTATCTGAGTGGCGATGCGGGTTGCGACGATCTGCCTCAAGGCGATTTGGCAGATAATGGTTGGATCGTGGCTCCTCAAACGATTACAAAGATTACAGAGGAGGAATATCTCCGGCTCGAGCGCGCGGCTGAAGGCAAGAGCGAATTCATCAATGGAAAGATCTTTCCTGTGTCCGGCGGAACTATTTGGCATGCGCTTATCGGCATGAATTTCGGGGCTGCACTCGTGTTCCAATCGAGGAGCCGAGGCTTCAGAGTACTTTCGTCTGACGCTCGCGTCCGGACCTCTGCTTCGGGATCTTACGTTTATCCCGACGTTTCGGTTGTGCGCGGAACACCTCTGACTCACCAGAGCGCGGCCGACAACCTCATCAATCCCACGGTGATCGTCGAAGTTCTCTCCCCTTCCACGGCTAACTTCGACGGGGGCAAGAAGTTCCAGCTTTATCGCGAGATTGCATCGCTTGAGGATTACGTTCTGGTGTATACGGACGCACCGCTCATCGAACACTTCGCGCGGCAGCCTGATGCGAGCTGGACTTTTCGTGAGTACCGGGGCCTCGAAAGTTCGGTCTCTCTCTCGCTTCAATCGGCTCGACCGTGCAACTAGCAGATGTCTATGCGGGCGTGTTCGATTTACCTGAGCCGTCTACTCTGTAATCGGTCTCGCGCGTCCCGGAAACGGACACTTGCCCTCGTTGCGGGACCCGCGAATTGTTGCGACAAACCCATAAAATGAACAGCTTAGGCCGAATCTTAGCCGATGGGCACAGCCTTGCGGTACTGGGGTAACATGAGGATTCGCCTGAAATCGAGGGAACTCGACGCCGAGGTGGGCCGTTCTCATTAGCACCGGCTTCATGTTGGCACCGGCTCATGCGCGCACAGGTGAGGGGCTTTAGACAACTTTGATGAGACGACTGAATGTATTTGTGTCTGTTTTATGCAGCTATCTCCTGGTCGCGGGGACGCTGCCAGCCCAAACTGCGGTCCGGATTGACCGGCCGGGATTAGGTTGGCTCACGCGACCTTACCAGCGACCGGAGGTTCCGCCGATCAATCTCTCGAACTCGGACCGGCTGGAAGCGCTGGTCCGGGCCGGCAATCTCTACCTCTCCTCACAGGATGTACTGGCGCTGGCGCTCGAGAACAACCTTGATATCGAGATTCAACGCTACGGGCCGCTGCTGACGAAAGAAGTAACGCTGCGTACGAAAGGCGGCGGATTGTTGCGGGACGTGGGCGTTGGCGTGGCGCAAGGGCCGACGAGTGTCAGTACGACCGGCGTGAGCTTGAACGCCAGCGGTGGAGCGACGTCGGCAGCTTCAGCAAGCTCGAGCGTCAGTGGCGGCGTGCTGACGCAGGTAGGGCCGGCTATTCCTAATCTGGACCCGAACGTGAGCTTCTATGGAAATTTCGGACACTTCACCAGTCCATTTAGCAATACGTTCCTGACGGGCACGACGGCCCTGATCACAGATTCGAGACAGATACAGACGCAGTACAGTCAGTACACCGATTTTGGATTGTACGGGCAGCTCACCTTTGGAACGACTCATGACAGATACAACAGCATCGCGTACGACGTGAATCCATACAATTCGGCCTACATTGACCTGCAGTTAACGCAGAACCTGCTGCTGGGCTTTGGCAGGGCGGTATTGGGCCGCAACATCCAAGTCGCGAAGAACAATGAGAAGGCGTCGACGCTGCAATTTAAGCAACAGGTGATCACAACGGTCTCGTCGATTCTGAACTTGTACTGGGATTTGGTGAGCTTCAACCAGGACGTGAAGGCCCGGAAGGACGAGCTGGCGACTGCGCAAGCGCTGTTTGAAGACAACAAGAAGCAGGTACAGATTGGAACGCTGGCGCCGATCGAAGTGACGCGAGCCGAATCGCAGGTCTATACGAGCCAGCAGGATCTTCTGATTTCGCAAACCAATCTTCTGCAACAAGAGACGGTGCTCAAGAATTCACTCAGCCGGAATGGGGTTGCGAACCCGCTGCTGGCTGAAGTGCATGTGATTCCGCTCGATACGATTCAGGTGCCGGAAAGGGATGAACTAAAGCCGCTGGAGGACCTGGTGAAGGAAGCGATGAACCGCCGCACGGAAATATTGCAGGACTCGATCAACATCGATAGTACAAAGATCAACGTGATAGCGGTGAGGAACGAGTTAAAGCCGAGCTTGCAGGCTTTCCTAGATCTCACGAACCGCGGATTATCGGGCGATGCTGTGGGTCTAGGGACAGACCCTTTCATTGTGGGCGGATATGGCAACGTATTGGGGCAGGTTTTCCGGCGCAACTACCCGAGCTATTCGGCGGGCATTTCGCTGAACATTCCGCTGCGAAACCGGGCCGCGCAATCAGACTACGCCACGACGGCCTTGCAACTCCGGCAACAGGAACTGCAACTACAGAAGGCAACCAATCAAGTCCGGGTGGATGTGCAAAACGCCGTGATTGGCTTGCGGCAAGCGCGAGTGCGGTACGACTCGGCAGTGAAGGCCAGAATTCTACAGCAGCAGACACTCGATGCGGATAAGAAGAAGTACACGCTGGGAGCATCGACGGTTTTCACGGTGGTGCAGGATCAGCAGAACCTGGCGACGGCGGAGAGTACGGAGACGCAATCGCTCGCAAACTACAGTCATGCGCGGATCGCTTTTGATCAGGCGCTCGGCACGACGCTGGATGTAAATCACGTTTCACTCGAAGAAGCACTGAACGGGCGCGTGGCCAGAAAATCAGGACTGCCGGCCAAACTTCCAGTAGCGGAGCAGCAGCAGTGAAGCGCGGAAAAAACGGACAGCTGGCCAAGCTGATGAAGCAGCTGCTGGCGCTGACTTGCACGGCGGTCACAGTGTGGGGACAGCAGCAGGCAATTGCCCCGCAAAGACCGAGCGGCTTCATTGTCATTAGGCCATATAGGGCTGCGACCATTCCGCCCGTACGGATGGGCAACTCGATTCGGCTTCGCGATTTGATTCGAGGCGGGAAGATTTACCTCACCGTACAAGACGCAATTGCGCTGGCGCTTGAGAACAACATTGACTTGGAGATCGACCGGTACAACCCACTGGTTGGCCAATGGAATCTGGAGCGTGCCGAAGCGGGCGGCGCTCTGCCCGGCGTGCCGAGTGGCGCGAGCCAGGCGTCATCGGTGGCAAGCGGGCAAGGCGTCGCGGGAAGCCAGCAGGCGGCGGGCGTGAGCGCAGGCGGCAACAGCTCGACTACCACGAACGCCGTCGGCGCGACGATCACGCAGATCGGATCGGTGACGCCGGTACTCGATCCGGTGTTTCAAGACACGCAGTCGTATAGTCATATCTCGACGCCATCGGCAAACATAAGACAGACGGGCACGACCAACTGGATACAGAGCAAGCGTAACTATACGGAAAGCATCAGCCAGGGTCTGATCACCGGCGGCACGATCAGCTTAACTTATAACGATTCCTACCTGCACGAGAACGTGCCTTCGGATAATTTGAATCCGTCTAACGGCACGACCCTGCAGCTGCAACTGCAGCATAACCTTTTGAGTGGTTTTGGCGTGGCCCTGAATAGCCGGACGATCAACGTGCAGCGCGCGAATTTGCGGATAGACGAGTACACGTTCCAGACAGAGGTGATGGGCGTCGTAGCGAATGTATTGGACCTGTACTACGGGCTAGTGGCCGACTATGAAGATGTGCGGGCGAAACAGAGTGCAGTAGACGTGGCGGCGCGCTTTTTTGAGAACAACAAGAAGCAGGTGCAGATCGGGACAATGGCGCCGATTGACGTGACGACGGCGGAGGCACAGGTGGCATCGAGCCAGCAGGATCTGGTGGTCTCACAAACGAGTCTTGCCCAGCAACAAGTCGAATTGAAAAATGTTCTGAGCCGGATTGGCCCGGCTGACCCGCTTCTGAGCGAAATCGATATCGTTCCGCTTGACCGGATCGTCGTGCCGGAGCGGGACGACGTTCCCCCGCTGAAGGACTTGATCGCAACTGCGCTTAACAAGCGAGTGGATTTGAAGTCGGAGAAGCTGAACATTCAGAATTTGCAGACGTCCGCTTTGAACACGTCTAACGGGGTTCTTCCGCAACTGGTCGGCATAGCGAATGCGACAACGCAGGGGCTGTCTGGAACGCCGCAGTTCGTGCCGCAATTCCCACAAGAGAAGGGGGCTTCAGGCCTGACGAACGGTCCCAATGTAATTCCTCCCGGATTCGTACCGTGCCCAGCCAGCGTTGTTCCGCCAGTGCCAGGGAAACCGCCAGTGTATTGCGAAGTGCCTGACAAGTATTTTGTCGGGGGGATCGGGACGGCGCTAGGACAGATGATCCGGCGTAATTTTCCCTCGCAAAATGCTGGCACCTTTTTCTCCGCGAATCTCCGCAACCGGCAGGCGCAGGCGGATTATTCGATTGACCAGCTTTCTATGCGCCAATCGGAATTGCAATCGAGAAAAGATTTCAACCAGGTGGCGGTTGATATCTCGAATCAATCGATCGGGCTTCAGCAAGCGCGTGTGCGCTATCAGGCCGCCACGAAAAACAGGGTTTTGCAGCAACAGCTACTCGACGCAGAACAGAAAAAATTCTCGCTGGGCGCTTCTACGACTTTCCTGGTTGTGCAGCAACAGCGCGATTTGTCGACAGCACAGTCATCCGAAGTGGCGGCGCTGGTAGCTTACAGCAACGCGCGGGTGGCATTGGATCAGACGCTCGGGACAACACTCGAGAGCCACGGCGTATCTTTGCAGGAGGCCAAAACGGGACAAGTACTTCGCAAATCTTCTTTACCGGCGAAGCTGCCGGAGCAGCCATAGTTATCGCTGGGGATGGCCAAAGTTACCGGGCATTGTAAAAGCTGCGGCTCCCACATACGCGATCCCTCCCAGTAAACCGCTGCAGCAATATGGGGAGTTGCGATTGGCATCGCACATGCTTCAGAACCGTCGTGCTTGCAATTTAAGCTCAGGGAACGAAAGGTTGCTCCACGTCCGAACCCCACAGCAGTAAGTCCAGCCTCTAAGAAACTTCCTACGAACCTAACCCCAAGCCCACCCAACTTGTTTCCTGAGCATTGATACCGAAGGAACGAAGATCAGCCGGACTAACCGGCTTTTTCTTTTTTCTGCAGCTAGATTTCCTATAGACTGAGCGTGTGTCCGAACTGCGGCTGCTGCCTTTGCTATCGAGTGCGACGGAGATTGTGCATGCGCTCGGACTGGGCGAGTTTCAAGTAGGTCGATCGCACGAATGCGACTTTCCTGCTTCCGTTCTCGAACTACCCGTGTGCAGCCGGCCGGGCTTCCCGGTTTCGGGCTCAAGCGCGGAGATTGACCGGCTGGTGAAAGGGCGTGTCGAGGACGCGTTGAGCATCTATGAACTGGACGGCGATTTGATACGCGAGCTTCGTCCGACACATATCATTACGCAGACGCAGTGCAAAGTATGCGCGGTGAGCCTGGAGGATGTCGAGCGGGCGGTGCGAGACGATGTTGCGGCAGACGCGCAGATCATCGCGCTCGAGCCTTATGCACTTGCGGATCTGTGGCGCGACATACGACTCATAGCTTGCCGGTGCGGAAGAGCCGAAGCTGGCGAGGGCCTGATTCAGAAGCTGCAAAACGAGATGAACGCGACGGCGGAGCGGGCCAGGGAAGCAGATGAGCGTCCAACGGTGGCGGCGATTGAGTGGCTTGAACCGCTGATGGCTGGAGGCAATTGGGTGCCGGAGCTGATTCAAACGGCCGGAGGGTGCAATCTGTTTGGATTGGCGGGACAACACTCGCCTTGGATGACTTGGGAACAGCTTACCGACGCTGAGCCCGACGTGATTGTGGCGTTGCCTTGCGGTTTCGATCTCGATCGGACAAAGAGCGAAATGCACTGGCTGGAGCAGAGACCTGGGTGGAGCGAGTTGAAAGCGGTGAAGACGGGGAGAGTGTTCGTTTGCGACGGCAATCAGTTCATGAACCGGCCGGGTCCGAGGCTGGTGGAATCGCTACGGATATTTGCTGAGATGCTGCATCCGCACCTTTTTGAGGCTACGCTTGAAGGCGTTGGCTGGGAACGCTGGTCGTGAAAGAGACAGGCTTGGTGCTGTGATCCGTTACGCGTCGATGTGGGTGCTGAAGAACCGGTCCAATTCTGCCTTGCTGGCGGGAGCGAGGCTGCCTGAGATCTGCTGCATTTCGCTTTTGGAAAGCGGGCGGAAGTTCCTCGCAAGCTGAGTGTTTTCGGTGATGTGCTCGAGCTTTGGCATGCCTACCACGGCCGTGGCTACGGGCAGCGAGAGCGAGTAGCGGAGTAGTCGCTCTGGCGAGGCATGTGGCAGAAGCGCTTCCTGTGCAAAAACCTTCATAGCGATGACGCCGAGGTTTTTGCGCTTCGCAACGGGCAAAGCAGTGGTTTCAAAGCTGGTCGTTAAGTCAGGATTGGGAATCATACCGCCCTTCCCGCTTTTCATACCGGTTAGTGCGCCGTTTAGAGCCATTTGAGTGCAGTCGAAATCGTGCCGCTCAAGGGCCAGAGCCAGCGTGGCCGGGTCGGTGTGACTAGTGATACCGATGAAGCGAGTCATCTTTTCGTCGCGCATTTTCGTCAGTTGTTCGAGCACGCCGTTTTTCGCCGTGATGCGGGCCAGATCGTCTTCGCCGGTAAGGGAATGGATGTGGATCAGATCGACTTGATCGACCTGCAGGGCTCGCAGGCCTTTCTCGACAGTCTGCCTGCTTTCCGCACCGTTTCGGTTGCTGAGCTTGGTAGCCAGAAAGATACCCTGACGGCGACCTTTCAAGGCTTTGCCGATGCGGTGTTCACTGAGATGATTTTCCCCGTAGTCGTCGGAAGTGTCGATGTAGGTAATGCCCGAGTCAAGGGCCTTGCGCGCCGCCTCGATGGCTCCGGCCTCGTCCTTGTACATAAGGAAGCGGCTGCCAGCGCCCATGGCCAGGATAGAGACACGCGCTCCTGTTTTGCCGAGGATTCTTGTGGGAAGCGGAGCAGGCTCTGCGGCCGCAGTCAATCCGCAGGATAGCGCCGCGCCGGTGGCCGCCAGACCTTCCAGGAACTCTCGCCTATTTTTGCTCATTCTGTCTCCTAGACTCTCAACGTATCAATATCGGATTATGTAAATCATGGTGCGACGCAATGGCTGCGCGATTTTTCTCTTTTTGGCGGGAATGCTTTTTGCTGCTCAGCCTGCGAGATCACCGGATGAGTCCGCGGTACGAGTGGTGATTGAGCGGTATCTGGACGCGCGGGAACATCGGGACGCGAAGGCGCTCGCTGGGCTTTTTACGGCGGATGCCGACCAGCTTGTATCGACAGGCGAATGCCGCAGAGGACGCGACGCTATTGTGCGCGGAACGCTCGCCAGTTCGGAGGCAACGGGCGGCCACCGCACGATCACGATTCAGACCGTTCGACTGCTTGCGCCGGCTGTGGCACTGGCGGACGGGCGGTATGAAATTACGGGTATCGCGGGCGGCGAAGACCGGAAGATGTGGACGACGTTTCTGCTCAAGCGCGACCCGGGCGGTTGGCGAATTGCGGCGATCCGAAATATGCGCCCGGCTAGGACTCAGTCGAAAGAAAGAGCGCATTGACAGTCTCAAGGTTGAGTTAGAGCTTTGCAGGCCGATTTAGCCAATGCGCGGCTTTACGCGCTGAGCCCTGACGAAATTCACGTGTATCAAGCAGACCTTCGGGTGATTGAATCACTCGAGAAGGCGCTGTACGAGCTTCTTTCAGGAGACGAGCGAGACCGTGCAAGCGAATTCGTTGACGCGCTGCATCGACTGAGATTTGTCGCCGCGCGGGGATTGCTACGAATGTTGCTGAGCGCGTACACCGGGCAGAGACCGGGCGATTTGCAGTTTCGATATGGCGCGCAGGGCAAGCCTCAATTGTGCGCGCCAGCCGGGGCTGGAAGTTTGGAGTTCAATCTCTCGCATTCGGATGATGTGGTGGTGTACGCGATCACGCGCAACCGGGCTGTGGGCGGTGACGTGGAGCACGTGAAAGACTTCTCCGGCATGGAAGATGTTGCGGAGATGTCTTTTTCTCCCCAGGAGGTCAGGGCATGGCGCAGTTTCCCGGCCGGAGAAAGGACGAAGGCCTTCTATCGATGTTGGACGCGCAAAGAGGCGTTCATCAAGGCAGTTGGAAGCGGCGTGTCGTATCCGCTCGACCGGTTTGACGTGACACTTGGTGATCAGGCTGAACTGTTGAGCTTGGAAGACGACAGGACTAAAGCAGCAGAGTGGACGCTCTACGATTGCGATCTGAGTGCTGATCTAGCCGGTGCGGTCGCGGTGCACAGTCGCGGGCTCAAGTTGCTGCAATTCGCTCTCGATGCCGCGACGCACTCAGGCTCGCCGGACGAAATTCAGATCACCGCTTCCCGTCTGGGTTTGCCCGGAACAGGGATAGCGGAGGATTAGCAAGACGGAGCTTCTATCCTAGAGATATTGCCAGCTCCGCGTCTTTTTCTCATCGATAGTTTCGGCTTCATCTTTCGCGCGTACCACGCACGAGCCCGCAGCGGCGCACCGCCCATGCGCACGAGTTCGGGCCTTTCCACCGAAGCAGTCTTCATTTTCGGCAACATGCTGCGCAAGCTGATGACGAGCTTTAAGCCTGACTACATCGCCGCAATCTTCGAGAGCAGCGAGCCGACTTTCCGCTCTGAAACCTTTGCTGAGTACAAAGCGAATCGCTCTGAAATGCCGCAGGACCTGGGGCCGCAGATCCCTTATATCCGGCGCGTGCTCGAAGCGATGAATATCCCTATTCTCGAGTTTCCAGGCTTCGAAGCGGATGATGTGATTGGCGCCATCGCCTGCCGGAAACAACCGAAGCCTCTGGATGTGGTGATTGTTTCGAGCGATAAAGACATGCTGCAGCTTGTGAACGAGCGCGTGTTCATGCTCAACCCGATGAAGGATGACGAGTGGTACGACGCGGCTAAAGTCGAGCAGTTCATGGGAGTGAAGCCGACGCAGGTTGCCGATTTGCTGGCGCTCAAAGGGGATTCAATCGATAATATTCCGGGCGCTCCGGGCATAGGCGACAAGGGCGCGAAGGACATTATCACGCGGTTCGGCTCGGTCGAAGCAGCACTCGATCATGCGGGAGAGGTGGAACGCAAAATGTACCGCGAGAGCCTGCTTAACCATCGCGACCAGATCCTGTTGAGCAAGCAGCTTGCGACGATTCACACCCAAGTGCCAATTGAGTGGAATCTCGCGGCGCTCCGTGCTCAGCAACCTGCAAACTCGGCGTTGAAAGGTCTCTACAAGGAGCTCGAATTTTTCAGTCTGCTGAAGGATCTTGCTCCAGAGGACGACAGCGCGTCGCGCGATTATTCCGCATTGAGCGAGCCGGACGCGATCGAGAAGTGGCTGGCTGAGCGGCCGGGTGATGCTCCGGTGGCGGTTGCGATCGACCAGACAAACGGCTTCATAGGTCTTTCGTACCGGATCGGAGAAGGACGCGCAGTTCCGATGGCAAATCTGGAAGCACTACGGCCCTTGCTCGAATCCGAAGCGATTCCCAAGGTTGCGCATGACACCAAAGCATTCGTCCAAACACTGCTGCCACTAGGGGTGACGCCGCGCAATTTAGCCAATGACGCGATGCTGTATTCGTTTTTGCTGAGTGCCGACCCCGGTGGGAGCTCGCCCGAAGCGCTCGCTGAACGATTTCTCGATCGGAAGCTCAATGCGGCAGCCGAGCAGCAGGCCGAAGCGACGCTCGCGGTCAATCTGATTCTTCGTCCACAGGTGGAAGCGCAAGAGCTGTCAGGCGTTTACCGTGACATCGATCTGCCGCTCGCGCCTGTTCTGGCAAAGATGGAGATGACGGGTATTCGCGTCGACACGGACGTACTTGCCGAACTATCGACGCGGCTTGCGGAACGCATCGACAAAATTGCAGAGCAGATTTATGCGCAGGCGGGGCATCCGTTCAACGTGAATTCGCCTCAGCAGCTGGGGAAAGTGCTGTTCGAAGAGATGAACTTGCCGACACCGGTGAAATACGGCAAGGGCAAGGTGATCTCGACTGCGGCGGATGTTCTCGAGAGCCTGGCTCCGGCTTACCCGGTGGCGCAACTCGTTCTCGATTATCGCCAGCTTACGAAATTAAAGGGCACTTACATTGACGCTCTGCCGCAATTGATCAAGCCTGAGACAGGGCGGGTTCACACAACGTTCAATCAGACGGGCGCAGCTACGGGACGCCTCTCCTCTTCAAATCCAAACCTGCAGAACATTCCCATTCGCACGGAAGAGGGCCGCGAGATCCGGGCTGCGTTCGTGCCTGAGCCTGGCTGGGAGTTGCTTGCAGCCGATTATTCGCAGATTGAGTTGCGCCTGCTCGCGCACATGTCGGCCGATCCTGTTCTGGTGGAATCGTTCAGCAGAGGCGAGGATATTCACACGCGCACGGCCGCAGAGGTCTTCAAGGTCGACCCGATGATGGTGAGTTCCGATATGCGACGCGCGGCGAAAGCTGTGAATTTCGGAGTCGTTTATGGACAGACGCCGTTCGGCCTTGCGCAGACGCTGTGCATCGATCGGAAGGAAGCGGAGCTCTACATACGGCGCTACTTTGAGCGTTACGCGGGAGTGCGCGAGTTCATTGACCGAACGATTGCCGAAGTGCGGCAGAGTGGCGTGGCGAAGACTCTACTGGGCCGCCGCCGGCCGATTCCGGATATGCAGAGCCGCAACCCCTCGGCGCGATCGTTCGCGGAGAGAATAGCGGTGAATACGCCGTTGCAGGGGACAGCGGCCGATCTGATTAAACTGGCTATGATCCGCCTCGCGAAGGCGCTGGACGACAAAGGAATGAGATCGCGCATGCTGCTACAGGTGCACGATGAACTTGTTTTTGAGACGCCTTCAGAAGAGAAGAGCGATCTAGAAGAACTCGTCAAACACGAAATGCAAACTGCGTATCAACTGAACGTACCGCTGGTAGTGGAAGTGGGAACCGGCCCCAACTGGAGAGATGCCAAGTGACCCGGCGCTCTCTTGCGATTTTTGCTTTTGCGATTGCGGCGACGTCATGCGGCGGAAGTAAGAAGTCCGCGAAGATGGGTCCCGGCCCCGCGCAATACAAGGTGCGGCTGCAAACGACCAAGGGCGATGTAGTGATTCTGGTGCATCGGGAGTGGTCACCACTGGGCGCAGATCATTTTTACGAGCTCACGCAGATGCGCTTTTACGACCACAATGCGTTTTTTCGAGCACTAAGGGGATTTGTGGTGCAGTGGGGCATTAACGGCGACCCGCAAGTGGATAAAAGTTGGAGTCAGATCACGATCAAAGACGATCCACCGAAGGTTTCGAACAAGACGGGCACGGTTGTTTTTGCTAAGACCGGCGAGCCGGATTCGCGCACTACTCAACTGTTCATCAATATTGGCGATAACAGCGCTTCACTTGATCCGCAAGGTTTTACGCCATTTGGCGAGGTGATCGGTGGCCTGGATAATGTGACGAAGCTGTACGCCGGTTACGGTGAAATCGCACCGAGCGGCACGGGGCCGAGTCCGGCGGCGATTGCGGATATTGGGAATGCTTATCTGGAGGAACATTTTCCGAAGCTGGATTACGTTAATTCGGCGCGAGTGATTCCTTAGGGGAGAGGCGAAAGGTGGATCGATTACGGTCAACGAGGTTTATCTGGAGCGTGCCGACTCATCCGCTACACCAGATTAATTTCGAAACGTGAGATCTTTCTTGGCTCTCTCAATCAGACCGTTTTCGATCATTGGCCATTGCTGGTAGTCTTTGCCGCCCTGAACTAAATCGGTTTCGGTGAAACCGGTCGGCTTCAGGTCTTCCGCGTAGATGATCATCAATTCTTTCCGCCTTTGATCATCCAAAAGACGAACGAAACGCACGTTCATCATTGCGTCCGGCAACTTGTATCCTTTGGCTTGGATGAGTGCTTGCACGTGTTCTAGATCTGATCCGGGCTTCGGCTTCTCTTTACTAGATCCAAAACGCGCACGAACATCAAAGTCCATTCCATCGAGCTTCTCAGTCCGTGTCGCAGTGTAGTTGTGTTTCAACTCAGGCCTGGTTGGAATAAATCCCTCGAACCTCGAACTGCAACCAATAGAGGCGCTGAACATTATTTTGCGTCAGCCTGAACGAACACGTGAATTTCACAGTCTGCAATTCCGAAAAGAAGCCATCGATCACCTCCGACGTAACGTACTTGCTTGGGTAGTTCGATTTGTATGCTGGGGTCTCGCTCAGAGGTAAGCACGTTTGCTCGAACAAGACGTTCTGGACTCTTCTCTTGTGAGCCCATAACCGAGCAGCACAGAAAAGTCATGGAGAGAAGCGTTCCGACTCGCATCATTGAATTCTCTCTCAAGCAGGCCGCTGAAAAGCAGGAAGGAACGGGTCACGTTCTCGTTACCCGTCTGTCCGGACTGACACTGGCACCTATCTGTGGGGCCGTACACTTCCTTATTCCACTTGCTTCGCAATCCAAGTCTGAATGTTTTCGAGCGCGATGGGTGACATCCTCTCGTGGAGCGTTTGATATTCCGAGGCGAGACCGGTGTTGGCTTTTTGAAAGAGATAGTTCAGACCCGGCAGTATTTTGATTTTGGCCTCGCGGTTATGCGCTTTTGAGAAAGCCTTCTTCATAGCGGAGGAATTTTGTTCGGGATCGAGCGTGGTGTCTTTTTCTCCCCAAAGTGCGAGGACGGGACATTTCAGCTGCTCCAGAGCTGAACTTGGATCATAGGCCAGAAACGAGCGGAGCCAGGGGGACTGAAGTTTCGGCAATTGCCGCCGCCAGGGATCAGCGAAGGGTTTGTATTCTTCCGGGAGATTGTCCAGAGCAGCGCGCATATCGGCTTGGCTGCGACCGGCCGCTGCCATACGATACAGTCCCGCGCCTAATCGCAGATCTGCCTCGATTTGCTCATCGGGAAGACCGGCGACCCTCTGAGCGCGGGCCGTTTGAGCCAGCAGAACCTTATCTCCGGAAACGGCGGTGCCGCTGAGGAGGACGACGAAAGCAATCTGCGGTGTCTTGGAAGCAACTATCGTCGCGACGATCGCGCCTTCGCTGTGGCCGATCAAACCGATGTGCTTTTGATCCACATCGGGGCGTGTCATGAGATAGCGGACACCAGCTTGCGCGTCCGAAGCAAAATCGTTTGTAACCGCGCTCTCGAAAGTGCCTTTGGATTGCCCGACGCCGCGGTCGTCGACTCGTAAAACAGCGATGTTGTGCTGAGCCAGGTAGTCAGCGAGCACGGCAAAGGGCTTCTGATCGCCGGTGGTTTCATCGCGATCTTGCGGACCTGCTCCCGAAATCAAGAGGACCGCGGGGACGGCAGAATTGTTGCGCGGCTTAGTGAAAACGCCGGCCAGTTCCACTCCAGGTGCGTCAGGATTTGAGTAGCTGACCTCCTCGGTCGTGTACGGGAGGTCTTGCGCGGCGTGCGGGACCTGACCGCCGGCCGCAACTAAACACATCATCAGGAAGACGCCTACGGGCAGGAGACTTGGCCACGGCTTCATCGAGCCCATGATACGCCGCCAATGCGAAAATAGGGGAAAAATGACTGGAAACGAGATTCGCGCGAAGTTCCTTGAGTACTTTGCCGGGCAGGGTCACCGGCCAGTTCGCAGCGCGTCATTAGTGCCGGCCGACGATCCTACGCTGCTGTTTACCAACGCGGGGATGAATCAGTTTAAGGATATTTTTCTCGGCTTGGAGAAGCGGGAGTACTCGCGCGCCGCTTCCTCGCAGAAGTGCGTGCGAGCCGGCGGGAAACACAACGATCTTGAAAATGTGGGTTACACGAGACGCCATCACACGTTTTTTGAGATGCTTGGAAACTTCTCGTTCGGCGATTACTTCAAGAAAGACGCGATTGCTTTTGCCTGGGAGCTGGTGACGAGTCCGAAGTGGTTCGGGATGGCGAAGGATCGTCTGTACGTTACTGTTTTTCGCGAAGACGATGAGGCGGAGGAGCTTTGGCAGAGGGTCGCGGGCATTCCGAAGAACCGCATTTTTCGCCTTGATGAAAAAGATAATTTCTGGCAGATGGGTGAGACGGGACCTTGCGGACCGTGCTCGGAGATTCACTACGACCTCGGACCGGAAGCAGCGGGGAAGGGGCGCGAGAACGAGCAGTTCCCACTCGATGGAGGCGGCCGCTTCGTCGAAATTTGGAATCTGGTTTTCATGCAGTTTGACCGGGATGCCGATGGTAAGCTTACGCCGCTGCCGAGTCCTTCGATCGACACGGGGATGGGTCTGGAACGCGTTGCTGCTGTCCTGCAAGGGAAATTGTCGAATTACGAGACAGATCTGATTGCGCCAATCGTTCAGAAGGCAGCGGACCTACTGGATGTAAAGCGCGGCCGCGCTGAGCGCACAGACACTGCGCTGCGCATCAATGCCGACCATGCGCGTGCGACGACATTCCTGATTCATGATGGCGTGGTGCCTTCGAACGAAGGGCGCGGCTATGTGTTGCGAAAGATCATGCGACGCGCGCTGCGGAATGGAAGGCTGGCGGGCGCGAGCACTCCTTACTTGAACAAGCTGACTGGTTTTGTGGCTGACGTGATGAAGCAGCCGTATCCGGAACTGCAGGAAAGCAAGGAGCGTGTGGCGCGCATTGTTCGCGAGGAAGAGAATCGTTACGCTTCGACGTTCCAAGTAGCCGAGCGGTTCTTTCAGGACGAGGCGAAGTCTGCAGCGGGAGGCGTGCTGCCCGGGGCCGCTGCATTCAAGCTCTACGACACATATGGCCTGGCTCTCGATGAACAGGAAGAGATGGCGCGTGAGTTCGGGTTGAGCATTGATCACGAGACGTTCACGGCCGAAATGGAAAAGCAGCGGACACGCGCTCGTGCCAGTTGGCGGGGCGGCGACAAAGCACAGATTGCGGATGTCTATAAGGAGTTGGCGCCGGTGGAGTTTACCGGACGCGAATCACTCGAAGCGCTGGTGGACGTAACGCGCCTGATTGTGGACAAACGGCCGGTCGAGTTTGTAGAGCGAGGTGAAGCCGAGATTGTGTTTTCGACCACTCCATTTTATGGCGAATCCGGCGGCCAGGTGGGCGATACGGGGATGCTGCTGAACCGCGAGACTCGGGAGCCGGTGGCGATGGTTCGCAGCGCGTATAAGCCGACGGCTTCGAGTATCGTGCATCGTGTCGACGTTCTACAGCCAGTTCATACGGGCGACAAGCTGATCGGCATCGTGGACCGCCCGTCACGTGGCGCAACGATGCGGAATCACACCGCCACCCATCTTTTGCACGCAGCTCTGCGGCAGGTACTCGGAACGCATGTCAAGCAAGCGGGCAGTGTGGTGGAACCGGGACGCCTGCGCTTCGACTTTACGCACTACACATCGATGACAGACGATGAGCGCGCTGAAGTGGAGCGCCTGGTCAACCAGCAGATTGTTGCGAATCAGGAGGTTCACACGGGCGTAATGGATCTGGAGCAAGCACTGAATACGGGCGCGATGGCATTGTTCGGGGAGAAGTACGGGGA
>JAABUQ010003775.1_pt1 | contig 26924 bp, 17 predicted proteins | sample 5560001 | NCBI WGS metagenome assembly JAABUQ01 (sample SAMN10711888, study PRJNA513371) | rock metagenome | isolation source: Antarctica rocks | place: Antarctica: Victoria Land, Finger Mt nord | collected 2015-12-18 | reverse complement strand
GTGTGGGGTTTGGGTTGGGTATAGGTTGTTTTGGGAGGGGTGGAGTGGAGGAGATGGATTGGGGGTTTGTGATGCGGGGTTATGATCTTGATGGTCGGTGGGGAAAGGCCGGGGGGGTTTTGTTGTTGAGGGCTGGGGGGATGAGGGAGTCGGTTTGGGCTTGTAGAGGGAGAGGCGGTGTGAGGTGGGCAATGGCCTAGGATAGGAGTTGATGCTGTGAGGAAGGAGCCGGTATTGAGATCCGGCGCAGGGTTGGTAAGACGCGCTGGTATGATAAAGGTATTTGCTACAATATGTCTGTTATATCGTGCAAGCTCACTAGATGCTAGAGCAATCTTCCTTTCCGTTGCCGCCTGCAATATCAGTGTTCAGAACAGGTGTAGAGGCGCTCCTGTCTGCTATTTCGGCACACTTCGATTGCAAAGATGATGTCGTGGTTCGTGAGCTCGTCTAAACTCCGTTCGCTATGCTCCTTTCTTCCAGCAAAGGCAAGGGTTTCCGCTTAATGTCAGCAGGGCAAATGTAGGACAAAACAATATCGCTCGCTTATGCTGGTATTATAGATAGGAAGGGAACAAACATTGAGATCGTCCGGAACGTCAGGGTACAAGGAGCTCAATCGATATTGATCACGCCATCAGCCTCCTTCACGCCAACATCAACGTTCCTTGTCTGCGGCCTGCCACGCTTTCTCCTTGTGAGCTTTGGCATCGTGGTTTCCTCTACCGAACTAGCAGCTCGCTTGATGGCCTTTGCGGGCGGCGTGCCTGCAGATTCTTCCTGAGTCGCAATTTCAGCCTCGAGGTCAGGCTGGGAATCCTGAATCTCGGATGGCATTGACGAGGCCGGAAGTTTAATGTCATTTTGCTTTACTTCGGCGAGTGCATCGTTGAGTTGTGATGAAGGCAGTGCGGCTAAGGTCTGGCTTTGAGAGTCGACGAGTATGACAGATTCTTGTGCAGCTTCGGGAAAATAGCGAACACTGCGCTTGTGCACTGCATTGGTGGTGAGAGGCCTATCTGTGGGCGAGGCTAAGTCTGTATCGTCGATGCTTCGTGCTTCTTTCAAAGCATCTGCTCTTGTGGCTGGCTTCGCAATAGGAGAGGTACTTTCGGAGCTAGGCTTTGACACTGGATCCGGCTTCTGCTCCTGCCTCTCTGATACCGCTGCTGAAGTGCTGGGACTGGCATCCCCGCGGTATTTGCCAGCTTTGAGCGCCTTTTCTTTGTGCTCAGCTCTCTGTATCTGGTGGAGATCCATAATCCGGTCTCGAATGCTTGCTCGTAGGTTGCTCGGTACTAGCTTCGACCAATCTTTGTCGGTATACTCCCACCTGATTATCTTTGTGACGAATTCCGAGGGCTTATCCTTCAAAAATTTCTCTACGTACCCGAGCATAAAGGGGCCACAGTCTGAAAAGTTATTCTGCTTCGGGATTTTCTTCGCGTTTATGCCTTTGATTTGGCTTACGTCGAACTCCATGCCGCCCCGCTTGTCCTTGCCTTCTGCAAGGAAGTATTGCTTGAGATTACGGATGACGACGTTGTGGTCTTGAGCCAGCGAGTCAAATGTAATGATTACAGGGCTGAGAGGATCCGTGTGCGTGACTGGTGGGGTAAATGATTTGCGCTTCGGCTTTGATTTCTTTGACGATGTGGGCGATCTAGAATTTCCATCAGGGTCCTCTATGAGATCGTCCGCATCCCGTGGAACGAATTCTCTGCGCTTGGAGACAGTCGGTGGCTCGTCCATTGGTGCATCGAGAAGTACCTCGTCTTCGTCTTTCGAAGTATTGGCTTCGGCTGGAAGCTCTTTCGCAATATTGTCCAAAGTCATCTCCGCAAACGATTCGGTAGTTTCTTTCTCCGTTGGTTCTTCTGCGAAGGGTGTAGGGTCCGTCTCAACATCATCGTCTGAACCCTTCCGTTTAGGGCGAGTAGATACGTCCGGTTGACCTTTTGCAGCGCTCGATCTGAAGGTGGAATCCTCATCGGATATTTCCAAAGTTCGGTCGAGATTAGGCAAGTTACAAATGATAGCCAAATACCAATGAGCTGCCTCATTGATGGGTACGATGATATAATCGTAGGTAAAGAGGTCAACAGATCTCGTCCATTTCTGGACGCCGGCGTAATTGATGCCCTTTTGGCCCTTCTGGCGAGTAGTAAGCCGTTCGTAAAAGAACGAGTTGAAGAAGTAAATCCTTTTTGCAAGGTCTGGATTGTCCTGCTCGAAGCTTTGCTCTAGGAAGCGTAAATAAAAGCTGACGAGATTGTCATTGAGAAACTCTCCGTCGTCTAAACGCTCCAGGTCGCCCCACTCAACGGTGGTTTGCTTCTTGCCGACCTTGGGATAGGTGAGCGGCTTGCCCCACTTCGGACCTAAATCGTGTGTCTTGGAGTACTTCTCCACTGGGGGTTCTTCGATGTCACCCAGGCTACTATCAAGGTAGCTAGCGGAAGCTCCAGAGGTTCTAGTCGATCGACGAAGATGATTGTTATGAGTAGGCATCAACCTGTCGAGTGTTTTCGAGATCTTACTTGGATTTCCATTTTCACGGGGTCCGTCTGCCGCGGCTGGACTTGTTGCATTCAATGGTGTTCCGGGCCTCGATCGCGAGCCAGTAGACCCTCGCGTGTTAAGAGCTCGATTCACCAATTCGTCGACCAGCTTAGTACTAGCGCGAGGGGCATTCGTCAGTGCTAACGTGCTTGCTGCATTTCGACCATCTTTCTCCAGCGGATCCCAGTGTATTTCCGTAGTTGATGGCAATGCTGAGCCACTGTAAGAACGGGCCGGCCTCAGCTCTTGTCGCCTTCTCTCGAATATCTTGTTCATATATTCACTTTGTGATGTCAGCCCTGACCCTTAAAACAGTCCCTCCCATAGAGGTTCGCCTACCTGGATTTCCCAAGAACCTTGAACCTGTTTCGATTCTGCAGACGATCCAGAAGGTCTTTGAGTACTTTTGCGGAACTCAATTCAAACTCGGCAACCGTATCCTCACTGCCGACCCTTGAAGATTCGCACCGCACCCTACACCCACCAGTCTCCCATACGACTTTTTGTAGTTTTTTTGGTTCAATTCGGCACGAGAACGCAGGCAAAAGGTGACCACTTTTTTGAATCTCGTAGCAGTCGGACTTTTCATTGTATACCAACCCAAGGTTCTCATCATTTAGCATTGAATCAGTTCCTGGAAGGTTAACCGCAGAGACACGAACAGACCATGGCGGCTCTGCTTCCTGTGCAAGCCTAGCCTGCTTCAAGGGGCGGCTGGATCTCCAAGTAGTTGCTCGAATATTGCTCGGATCTAGACCAGTATGAGTGTCTACTGATTTGAAGGTCAGAGAGGACGAGTCCTTGTTCGGACTTTCACTGTGTCTCAGTGATATGGCATTTGAGTCGGAATCTTTCCCAATTGTATTACCCACCCTAGCCAGTTCGTCGGGGCTGCTACTCCGAACCTGCCCACCTCCTCGCCGTAGCCCATCTGTCTGGACAAATTTGTCTCTCAAATTCGTGTCTTCGGTTTGCCGCCGAGGTGGAAGCTCAGGGCTTGTGTGGGAATCTTGCTTTGGTGTTGGAAAGTGACCTTTAGGTGATGGAGCATTTGCAAAATATGGCGAAACCTGATCCGTGTTGTTCCACCTCAAGTGACCCTCCGCTCCTCTTCGCGCTGCTGACTTTGCGGTACCCTGATAGGTATATTTCTTCCTACCCCCAGGGCTCACCTCCAGCACGTCATCTTCCATGGTCATGTCGATGTGGTTTGATCCTGAAATTGCATCTACGAACTGAGATGGGATCGGAGCGTCATCTTGGGATAAGCGGCTGCCATTCCTTTTCCTTTGTTTTGTGGGGCTTGAATGACTTTTCATCATGCGCTCAAGGCTGCTGTACTCGCTAACTTCACCCACGCGACTGTTGCCTCTATAAAGCAAGCCAGGTGCTCGCTCTTGTGAAGAAGAATCCCCGCTAGTTCTATGCGCAGGTCGAAGAACGATCTGATCGGGTGGGACTAAATTGAATTGATCGTCAATGGAGATTGCCGAACTCGACGAGCTGCCCACATGCACAATTTTTTGGCGTTTCGCTGAAGGTGGGGGGGGAATCGTGTCCTGTGACTTTAGAGAGGACATCTCCACATTATCACGTCGGCTGACTTGAGTCCGTAGTATCTTTCCGAAGCCACTTGCAGGCCTCTTCGTGGTTGTGGAAGTTGATTGAGTGTCTGGAAGGATATTTGATGTATGAAGTGTGTTTCTCGGCTGGGGGCCACCTGCAAACGGCTGTGAATTTTAGATTAGATGTGAATGGGCCTTTTTTCAGCAGTAGTGAATGATACCTTCCCCGGCATCCTGCCGCCCTCTCGTCTGCGTCCTGGCTGCTCGATCGTGACTGCCTCAGCATCGTCTTCACTGGGGAGGCATTAGCGATCTGCCCTGTAGAGGACTTTTGACATCATCGAACGTACGCGGGGCCTCCTAAGAGCCTAACCTCATCCTCGTCAAGGGCACTTGCACGTCTTTTGGAGAGGCAGGACTTTCGAATGGAGGTTTTCGAAACTTGAAATGAGGGTGGCATGTAAAGCAGGTGCCGCAATCATGGAGAAGTGGATTTGACATGGAAGTAATCCTGTTGCAAGCTGTGTGCACTAGAAGCCTGGGGTAGGTAGATAAAAGATAGAGTAGAGGTCAATATCAGAGCTCAAGTAGACTTGCTCAAAAAAGCGATCTCGGATAGGAGAAAGAGATCGGGTATGACAGCAGAGCCCCTCTACGGCGTGTTGGCGGGCGGAGCGGACCGCTTGAGCCTCTCTCGCCTCTCCAACTGTTCCTTCTATGTCCTCCCCCTCGGCCATGTGTAGGTATTCCAGCTTGATTACAAGCAAAGCCGGCTCATCTAAGACTCTGTTGCCATTTGTTGCAACCGGGATTTTCCAAGGCTTCTACCACGATCTTGATATATATACCCTTACAATATAGGTAGAGGTGGGCAACAGTCCCGCGATTTTATGACGGAGACGGGGTTCGGATCTTGGAACTATACAGAGGGGAGGGTCTGACCGTTGCTATTCTCTTACAAGTATGGGATTTGGTCGTTGTTGCTTTATAATTTGATGCTTGGGGGTGTTGACCCCCGACCTTCCTAAATGTTTCTGTCACCCCTTCGTCTTTGAGGGCGTATCCCTTCTTCGTGCGACCTCGTGCATTGCACTCGACACTGGATGCCTAGCAAGCTACGAGATCAGTCATTGGTTTCGAGGATTCGTTATCTATTCAAAGTCTAATGACAGATTATCCCAGTCTTTGTGGATCGCTTCTCTGACCAGCTATCTCCTTTTTCCATTCCTCATAATCGAATCCGAGCTCTTCTATTGTTCGTACATTACATCTGTTTGAACCTTGCTCTGCAAAAGACCTCTTAATCGCTGGGAACCTCTCTCGGGCCCATGTCTCCTTGTCAGACCACTTTGGAGGCAATTTACCGTGCTTGGGATCCTTTGCTTGCAACGCCCAGTCAACCATGCGATTGTGATAATTGAAATCCAGTGGAAATTTTAGAACATGGAAAGGCTTTCCTGTTCCACGATCTGCAATCACTCCCTCTTCCCAACGCTCTATGACTTCTTGGGGAGGTAGGTTCAGCCGTCCAGACCAAATACGAGCCAACACTGCCGCCTGGCCTTCGAAAGTCCGGAACGGGATGATCTGCGTCATCATGCCAATGAATACTAACGTCGGGTGTTTAATGTAGAACAGATGCTCGTACAGATGCTGTACCCTCTCCCCTGTCCTAATGAGGTCGGGTTGCAGCGATGAGAGAAACGGGAAAGAGTAGTAGTATCCAGTACAGAACACAACTTTGTCAATATCCGCTTCTATCCTGCCATCGATGAAGCGAACGGCTTTCCGGCCGAAGTGCTGAGGTAGGAACTCTGCAATTTGGGGGACGTTCTCTTTATAAGTTGCAGCGAATGCCATGGGGGAGTAGGATCTTTGTGAGACAAGGACGGGATGTCTGGCGACCTTTCCGATTTGAGAGCCAATGTCAATTCCGGAGGCAGAGTTGCCAACAATTATGACCTTCTTGTTTGCAAAGCTTTCTGGGTTCTGGTAGAATTTGGAATGGGAGATAATTCCCGGATACGCTTGGTCCCATTCTCTGATCCCACTGATGTCGGGCAAGCTCGGCACATTGAAATGTCCACATGCAACGACAACCGCATCGTATTCCCGGGCACCAGACTTGCCAGACACAATATTCTTGGTCTGTACTGACCAAAGATCCTTTCCATTCTCACTGCACAGATACACGTCCGTTACTTGAGTCTGAAAGTGCACGAGACGCTTGATCCCTTGGCCGTATTCCTCGAGATAATCCTCGACAGTCTTGCGTTTTGGAAACAGCTGGTGTGACTCTAAAGATGGAGCATCCGAGAATTTCATTAAGCTGTGTGGAATATTTGTCTCTAATCCATCATACATTGGGGAAGGAAAATCTGCTCGAGGAGGACTGTTTAACAAGCTCGCGTCTTTGCTATTTCGCCATATCGGCTCATCCAGGGGTTGGTTCGGATCTGTCTGGGGTATAGCAATTGTGCTATGTTTGTCCGCACTGGAATAATTCCAAACCCCGCCAAAGCGATCCTGCTGTTCAAATATATCTATGGGATTGAAGCATCCTTCGGCAAGAAGATATCTAGTATTCTCTTAGCTTTTGCCCGTAGAATAAACCGCAGATTCATGCGTTTTGATAGACATATGGGTTACGTACTTTGCTGTTGCGACTCCTCCAGGACCTGCACCAATGATGGCGACACGCTTGATTCGGCTATTCGCATTCATTGTTAGAAAAAGAGAATTAGAATGACAGAGCAGAGAAAGACAGATTATTGACTGGAAGGAGACCTAAGAGAAAGCAGTATGTACACTATAGACATGTACATGGTAGGAGGAAAGATAAATGAGGAGACCCTACCATACGGAAACGAGTTCCTTCGCGTCTCCGCAACCAACCCAATAGAATGATTATATCCACATACTTTGCATTATTTTCCACCCTTGGAGCACATGCTCACTAAGAAAGCCTCTGGCTCGAATCAGCCACCTCCTTCGAATTGGCCCACTGTCTCTGGCATATTTGCACAAGCATCATGCCAAACAGGTTCAAGCAATGGCCTTGACCGATTCAACACAGACTGTTCCAATCGCTAAGCTACGACCAGCACTCGAGCATGCAGATGAGCGCTACGTCTCGGGCGTGGTCACCCTGATATGGCCATATGCTTCCGCCACCAAGTCTCTGAGCCTCTTGCTAGTGGAGCCAGACTTTCGTCTGCGCCGCCACCAGGGCCAAGTTCGAGTCCGCTTCTATGGAGCAAGTGCAAAAGCAGTCGCAAGATCCGGCATAAGCAGTGGAGACCAATTGCTGCTGAGCCTGAGGGGAATTCAATGGGAAAAAGACGTGTCCGTGGCTACAACGCCTGGAAAGGGCATCGAGTGGGAGATCAGATATGGGGAGCGTGTACAACTTCAAGTAAGCGACCCGTATGCCAATGCTCTGCAAATGCTAATATTTACAAAGAGACAGCGACCATCGCATGAACCTATCACGCTCGACGTTGACAACCCTCCTCCATCGCCCGAGCCCCCAGAGCAGACCTTAACGCCCCAGCGCTCACCACCTTACAATAGTCATATTGCCACATCGATCCGCAAGTCTCAATTCGGGCACCTGAATGGCACACAAGCATGGTCATCTCCTGCTTTTCTTAAGCGAGGCCACTTTCTTGCCTCGAGTTACGACCCGTTCACCGAGGATGAGGAGTTTCCAGACAACGACAGAAAGAAGAAAGCGAAATTTGGGCGAGGAAGTGGTCAGTGGAGGTTCGCGGGGAGAACGCCAAGTCCCGAGAAAGAGCCTGAACAGATCAGCGTTGATACGAGCACTCCATTGAGACTCAATGAGCTGGATAGCATAGTTGTCAATGCAACTCGCTCTTCAGAAACGATCGACGAAGAAACCGAGCCCCGGGCAATTGAACATATGGGTGGCTCTGAACCTCTCATCGACGGCCAAGTACTCCATGAAGAGACCCTAGCGAATGGTGAGGAACCCAGGTCAACCGAACACGAGACTGAAGGAAGTCTAGAAGCGGATATAGCTGGACCGGAGAACGCGCACCAAGGGCCGTCTGACGAGGCAGAATTGAAAGGACTACCAACATTACTGGAGAACGAGGCTTATATCGAAAACAAAGATGCGCAGCATCGCTCTCCGTCTGTCTCACCAGAACGTGAAGGCCCTATCAGCCCCATCGAGAAAATGGAGGAGCAGCACATCGCGTGGCCTACATCGGAAAATGAACCGGTCTCTGTAATGCGACCTGCAATCCCGGAATCTGCCATATCAATTGCTTTATCAGACGATCTTCCTTCCAGCCTCAATGCAGACAAAGACGAATCAGAAGCTGCCATCTCGATTGCTGCACTGGACAACCTTTCATCTAGCTTGATTGAAATGGAAACGGATGAAGGCGAAGATGAATCAGAACCTGCCATCTCACCTGTTTCACCAGGCCTTTCTTCTAGCTTAGATGGTGACCAATATGAGCGCAGCGAAGTCGAGTCTCTTGCTGAGTTGACTGAAGCTGCTGAATATAGTCGTCCGGGATCTGATTTCGGATTAGATGGCGCCTCCATGTCTCGTGTTGTTAAACCATCACCGAACGCATCCCCTAAGCGTAGTGACGCTGAACTTGCGGAACAAAATGGATCAGCTGCTAAACCTGGAGTTGAGTTGCGAGAGGAGTCGATGCCCCCTACTGAGAGAGATCATGACGGCGTCCAGGAGATGCAGGCAACTGAGCAGAAAGCCTTGCCACAGGACTTTGATGAAATCAGCATCCATCAAGCTAAGCCACGCCCTTCAAGTTCCATGGAAACATCCTCTGATGGGCTTGAAAGCGCTCAGTCTCCAAAAGATTCCTTGGCAATAGCCTCGAAACCTTTGAGTGATGTACGAGAAATGCATGATGATGGCGAATCACAAATGGATGCAGACCACGAAGATGAAAGCGAGCGGTCGAGTGTATTAGGAGAGAACACAGACCTGGACCTAATGGGCTCTTCTGTCAAGAGTGTAAAAGAGTTCAACCCTGCGACTCCTAGGGAGCCTGAAGGAAAAAGTGCTGCTACTATCCATGATGTTTCATCCGAGGCAGGATCCAGTCAGCCCCAATCTAAGAGCGTGGCTGTCGAAGTCATCGACTTGGACAATGACGATAACGACGACGATGAGGAGCAGCCACTGCCAGAGCCAGCTCAGACTGGCCCGGCTTCAGTGCACTCTGGTCAAAAATCGGATGATGTAATGGCATTGAATGAGCAGGTTGTAGGCATAAGCTCAGATGAACAAGATGTACATCCCACAGCTGAGCCTTCAGAAGGAACACCAGTCGAGCGAGAAGCAGAAATCAGAGCAGGTGCAGAAGAAGGGCCTCCGCAGCACGAAAGCACCTCATACTCACAGATCGAATATGTGGATGCTCCGAAGGAGACTGGGACATCGCTCAGCGCTATCGAGAAAGGACATGTCAGCGAAGAAATCCATTTTTCGACAGAACAAGTTGCACAACCGAAAGTTTCAAACGAGGTCACGACATCTATTGAGGTCTCCTTCACTGAAATGCCTTCCACTGTGCCGGATTCCGTAGCAGTAGCTGACAAGCTGATGACTCCAGATACGAGTCAGAGGACTAATCTCACATCTCAGCCTTCGATGCAATCGAATCAATCTGCGCCGGACGATGACACCTTACCAACACCTCGCTTGACACAGAGCACCTCTAATAGTATAGTACCACCAGAATCTCCTACGATCCTAGAGAGCTCTCCGATAATGAACAAGCCTACAGACATCGAGCAAGCAGCCAAAGAAGCCCCATCCGTCAAAGAAGTTTCCAAAGATAAGACCATAATCGCGCACCTTGCACAAACACCTCCAAAGAAAAGGGAGTCCGCTTTAATAGAAAAGCTAAAAGCTCTGCGAAGCTCATCCGCACGGAGACAGCGAAACCGTCGAAGCGACGGCTCGGGTGCTGCAAGCACATGGTTCGCGCCCAGAAGATCGAGCGAGGTAGTTCCGAATAGTGAAGCTGAAGCCAGCAGCCTATCCGAGAATGACCACACCTCCACTGCAAATCATCGTCACGAATCCGTAGACCCAGACAAACCCCTCGCAAAAACCTTCATCCGCTCGCCTTCAGGAACCCAAACGTCCTTGATCACCCCATCCTCCCACCCCTACGCCCCTCAATTTCATCCCACAATCGGCGGCTTCCGCACCAACCTCTCCTACTACGTCCCCCTCGGCGCTCTTCCCTCCCATTACGGCACTCTAACCGACATCCTCGCCATCACCATCTCCAGCACCCCCATCACCAAAGCCCCTTCCGGACCCCGCGACTTCACAAAAAGCATCTACATCACAGATCCCTCCTCCACGCCCCCCTCCTCTCCCGCGTCCTCAACCACCGTCCAGATCTTCCGCCCCAAAAAAGGCGCCTTCCCGCTCATTTCCCCTGGCGACGCCGTCTTACTCCGCAACTTCAAAGTCCAATCCTTCAACAAGCGCCTCTCCCTCCTCAGCACCGACACCAGCGCCTGGGCCGTCTTCCGCAAGGACACGGACGTGCAGGTCCGTGGCCCGCCTGTGGAATTTGAAGCCGAAGAGCGCGCCTTTGCGAGGGGGCTTTGGAATTGGTGGGGTAGTCTTACGTCTTCTGAACGGGAAGCTCTTGAAGCTGCTGTGCCGAAGGATGAGAAGACCAGGCCTACATGTAAGGGTATTAAGGGCTTGGGCGTTGAACTTCCGGGTTCGCAGGACGGGGCCCAGAGGAGTGAGAGGAGTAAGGGTAGGGAGAAGTCGCTAAGCGTTGATACAATGGGGGACGTGCCAGTGGGCAGGGTGTTGAGGCCTAGGCATGGGAAGGGGACGGTGAGCGAGAGTCCGGAGAAGGAGGGGATGAGTCCGGAGAAGGAGACTGAGAGTCCGGAGAAGGAGGGGAAGGTCATGCATGAGTTGAGGGACGGGACTAGTTATTTTGATGGGGACGGCGAGGATGGGGCTGTGGAGACGCAGAATGGGCTTCACCAATTGAGGGATGGGAAGGCTTATAGGGATCAGAAGGGCTGAGGCAGGGTTTGTGTTGCTGAGCGATATGTCGGGGGTAGCGAGCTGGGTTGGCTTGTAAAAGGCTTGGCTTGTATGGTGTTTGATATTGCGATTTAGCGAGCTGGATTGAAGGGGACGGTGTACTGGCTTTTTGCAATACAACTGACATCTTTTGTTCCAATATTTCCCACTCTAGTTACGCTAGCAGGGGCATCCCTTCACATAGCCCCTCGGCCTCCCTTCCCCCCCTCCCCTCCACCTCTAACCACAACCCTCACCCACTCAAACAATCCGCACCACCTCCCCTATCAATCAAAACCCACAGTCAGCAACCAACCCCCAAACCTCAAATCACTTCGGCCGGAAACAGTCACACTCGCCACAATACTCAGGCTTTGCCTTTCAACCTCATGCCCAACCGGCGCCCGAGCAACGGGTGCTGGAGTGTAGATACTGCGCGGTTGGGCTTTGATCGGATTACCAGAAGCTTTGGTTTGTTCTTCATGTTGTGGGATTGTTTTGTTGGGGGTAGGGGGGAGGGAAAGGGAGGAGGGAGGGCAGGGAGGAGGACTGACTTGGGTGGCAGGGTAGCGAAGTGGGTGTGGTGGTGGGTGGATGGTGGATGGTGGATGTGGATGCGGATGCGATGGGCTTGTTCAGGGGAGGGAGGTGGTTTGTGTTGGTATGGGCGACTTCAGAGATACTGCGGATGAGTGGAGGGTAAGGTTGGAGCTGCGCTGGGCTGTCGTGTGGGTATAGTCGTTACACCCGTACGGCCGCTCTGGAAACGTGAGGCTGAAGATGTTGCGTAGAGCTGCGGAGAAGGGATTTCGGATCGAGAGAAGGCGGAGTGGGTGACTGTTCGCCCTGCTGTGAATGTAGGGAGTCGAGGTTTTTGATTTTGTTGTGGAGTTGGAAAGGGAAATGGATGGGACGAGTGGGCGACGGACGATGCATTCAACAGCAACGGCGACATTGTGAACGTAGTAAGAGGAATTCTTGCGTTATTTGCACTGCGCGACGATGCGTCATAAGCGTCGCCAGAGGCTTTCTTGGTGCCCTTTTTTGTAGGATATGTGAAGTGGGGAGGACAGGTTGAGGCACTGACCATGACGTTGGAAAATATAAGGCGTCTAGGGTATGGAGGAAACCTGATTTGTACAGTGGCTGAGAACAATGAATCCATTAGTGCCGGATATGAGTGGTATCCTAAGTGCCAATGCTTCTTGGAATCCGAAAAAGAGGTAACGAAACATCCTCATTGGCTCCTGCCTCTGGCCTTTTTGCGTAGGATTTCTGTGTATTCTGAAGGGTCCGTGTGTTTGTGGTCAGGGAGCAAGCTGTCAAACAAGAAAAGTTTCAAGCAATGACAGGCTTATTTTCTGCTTCTGCCTCAGTGCACGGATTAGTTGAATACCGTAATGTAAATTAATATATTAGGATAGGAACAGCTCTCATATGGCAAACGCAAACGAGCCCTCTTAGCTCGGTGAATGAGATCGACTGGACCCGAAATCACCACTCTGTCAGAACCGATGTCTGACATCGGAGTTTTGGCCTCGGTATCGGTTCCCTCTAAATTCCATGAAAGGTAGGATGTAATTGTAAGCCATAAGAAAGCCTGACTTTGCCAATCTTACATCTGGAAAGTTTGCCCTTCTTTGCTTTCTTCATGGAAGGGGACACTGCTTTAGTCGCTGTGGGAGTCGAAAGTGGTTTCGTTGCTTGGGTCAAACTTATAACCGAAGGGTTTCGTTTGAACTTTCCAGACTCGGAACGATTGGAATTCAGGCAAATCTTGTTAATCAGGACAACCTCGGCGACTGTCGATTAAGCTCTGGTTTTTGAATCATCTCCAATATGGGTAGCGGGTGGGCATGCACAAGTAGCATTGGATGCAATTCTCGCAGGGTCATGGTGATTTCATGCTCATCGTGTGGGAGAAGATATTTCAGGAGACATCGTTTCAATTCATGTCTTCGTATGGAATGCTGCTCTCCACCTCCAGTAGAGCTGGGATTTGAGTAGGCAAAGCTAGGTAGGTTGATGTTTCGCAAACGCGTACAGGTCATTTCAGGAGATATCTTGACGAGGGATCGATCAGGCTCTGATCTTCGAATCGGCAGCTGCTATTTATCTTGAGCATACCTCGCAGCTGACTTTCCGGATGGACTCCTAAAATTGCATTTGTCCCATCATACAGGTCGTCACCGCATCATGGGAAGCACGCACAAAGCAGCCCTCGTGATGACGGTTTTAGAAGTGGGATGAGCGTACTCTTGACCTACGCATCGGAATCACCAGCTGATAGAGTGTTTTGCAGGCTAGTGATGATTTGAGTTGGTGGTCTTGATGGAGAAGAGAAGAAGTTGTGGCAGAGGGGCAAAGGTTTCTCCACACACAGGCTCGGGAACGCTAGCGATTCGCGTAGACGCTGAACTTTGTACCTGACCGCCCGAGGGGCCGCAAAATAAACCCGCCTGGAGATTCAGCATCTTTGCTTTTTGTTTGCCTATGACCGCCTCCATTGACTCTCGAATTTCAAACAACTTTCTCCAACATTAGCCGACACCTTACAAAACAACACTGGAAAGCCTCTCAAGAAACCACACCAAGATCAGACACATTTCCGAATTTCACTTGCAGTTACACCAATCTTCTTCACACTGCAGCTTCTCCAGGGAGCATATGCTACCGTCCCAACTTCTCATCTTCACTGCATTTACTCGACACGTCGCTGGGACTTGCTCATGGATAATCTCTGGCAACGCCGGTCGAAGTAAGTGCCATAAGACCTGACGAGTCTGTACCTGGCTGACTCTGTTTCCTACAGCTCCAGCAAGCTCTCGGTTGCCACATCCAACTCCACAGGTACAAATGAAAAGGCCAGCAAGTTAGAAGGCTCTAGAACGTATCAGCCCCCCAAGCGTTACGGCCAGGAGGGGTCTTTCAGCAGCAAGACCAATCCTCTTAATGGAATTGCCCCCTTGAGTACTACAAGCGTCGCTTCACCAACCAGCGGTGGTGCCTCATCTGCATTTGGACTTGGATCTGGAGCTTTTGCATCGTTTGGTTTGTCTGCCAAGACGCCTCGGACACCAGGTACATCGCTTGATTTTGACAATTCCACGCCAGTAGCCAGCGAGAAACGTGAGAAGGAGCAGGCGAGAGAAAGCAGTTCTTCAGACATCAAGCAGAAAAATTCAACAATCTCTTTGAACAACAAATCACCGAGCGCATCATCAGAGCATCCCCTCAAGTCAACCTGGATTGTGTGGTATCGGCCACCAACCTCCAAATACACAGACTACGAGAAGTCGACAATACCTTTGGCGTACTTTTCCACGGTGGAAGCTTTTTGGACGGTCTACACACATCTCAAGCGCCCGTCTACACTACCCTCTGTCTCGGATTATCATGTGTTCAGGAAGGGTGTTCGTCCGGTTTGGGAGGATGAGGAAAACAAGAGAGGGGGCAAGTGGATTATCAGGCTAAAAAAGGGGGTTTCGGATAGATACTGGGAGGACCTTCTGCTGGCAATTGTCGGTGACCAGTTCGCTGCGGCGGGTGAGGAAGTCTGTGGTGCTGTATTGAGTGTCAGGAGCGGCGAGGATGTGCTGAGTGTGTGGACGAGGATTGATGGTGGCAGAAATATCAAGATACGGTAAGAAACGGACTCGATACCTTCCTGGCAAGGGTCATACTGACATGGCTCAGTGAGACAATCAAGCGCCTCCTCACCTTCCCCCCCGACACCGCAATTGTATGGAAGTCACACGATGACAGTATCGCACAGCGCTCAGCCATTGACCAAGCTCGCCACGAGAAGGGTGGAAACAACGGCCCGCACCATGGCCAGAATAGGAGAAGGGAGACCATCACCGAGGATTCAATGCTAGAGAAGGCTAAGGACTCGGCAGTATGACCTGGTAGAGCTGTGTACTATGATGTCCACATGTATTATTAAAGTGCCATTAGCGACGTGGCGATTCTGCATTGAAGTATGATTGAATATGATAATTATAGCATATCTTGTAACATACACTCAAACCAATTGGATACACCTTCGAGTCAATATAAGGACTGACAGTCTAACTGTGCCAAGATGTACTGATTCTCATCTCAGTCTCTCTCCAAATTTTGGCTTAGGAGATTTCAATTGCTCTATCTACCTAGGAATACAGGCTTATCTATATACTCGGCTGATCAATCTAGGCCCTATAAATAATAAGGCATTTAGTAGAGCTGATATGCCCTAAGTATAGCCCTTATTATTCGGTATACAGCCTAGTTAATAGTAATCTTAAGATTGCAATACGCTAAACCTAATTTAATTTAATACTATTAGAGAAACTGCTTTAGTTATTTTCTAATATCTTTTTTTAAGCTTTATAATAATTTCTAAAATATTATTAGCAAATAATTTATTAAGCTTTATATTTCCTCTTTTGCCTTCCTAGGCTAGCTTTAATAGCTAGAGTATATATTCTAAGCTTGCTGCTATTATTAATTTCGTTAAAGAATCTATTGCTATTTTCTTAATAAAAATCTAATTTATAGTTATATTTTTGCTTTATATTAACTCTTTTATTTTACAATATTAAAGTTATATATACTTTATTTTAAGGTATATTATAAGGTTTTTAGTTAAATTAATTATTAATTTATTATTTAGGTTTATTTTTATAATTTTTATATTTTTCTTATTATATCCGAATTCTTAGAGTAAATCTTTGAAATATATAATTTCTTTATATACTTTTAATATAATAATATATTTAACTTTAATTAATAATATAATTATAATTAACTCTTATTTAAATTTCTAATTAACTAGTCTATTAACTAGCTTAAAAAGATATTCTATTATAAATTTATTATTATTAATATTATTATATTAAGAAGAGTCGGAGTAAGTTTAAAGGGTCCTATTATATATATAATTTAACTTAAATATTATTTTAATGTCAATTATATTAGTTAAATATCTTATTATTTATTTTATTATTATATAATAATTATTTATTAATTATATAAAATATCTATTTAAATAATATATTATAAAATTAATATTAAATTAGCTTATTCTAATTACCTAATTTAAAGCTTTAATAATAAATATAATATTGTTTTTTAACTTCTTATTAGCAATATATTTAAGAGATAGCTATTCTAGTTTTATATTCTTATTTATAATATTTTTAATAATATAATAATCTTTTATTCCTAATTATTTAAATATTTAGGTAATATAGTTTTTCTAAGTAATAATTATTATATAATTATTATAATTTCTTAAGATTTTTATTGTTAAATAGAAAGAAATAGCTTTTAAATATTTTAATTTGAATTCCTTATTAAGTTAAGTTTTTAACTTACTTATTATCTTCTTTATATACGAGAATATTAATAGATTATTTATATAAATAACTATAATCGTTCCTTTATTATTAATAAAGATAGAGTTATCTTTTTAAAATTACTTAAAGCCAAAATTCTTTAATTTTATTATTAATATTTTTCTCTATTTCCTAAATAATTATTTGAGGCTATATAAAGCTTTTTTTAAATAATATATATTATTTATATTATTAATATATTTATAAAGCTATTTTATTTATATTTCTTTTTTAAAAATTATTTCTAGGAAAATAATAATAATATCAGAATATTCTATTTATATATTATATTTTATTCTTAAAATTAAAAATACTTTTTAATTTAAAGTTTTTATAATTAATAAAAAAATAAAATTATAATTTATTCCTTTTATTTATTCGAAACCCTTAATAACTTATTAAACTTTATATTTAACGATTTCGTTTTTAATATTTAACTTAATTAATAATATTTATCTTCTTAAAAGTATTTTATATTTTAATAATAATTTCTTAACTTTTTATATTTTTTTAAATTTTATTATATTTAGTTCTATTTAGAATACTATTTTCTATTATTCTTTATTTAATTTTAAGAATATTTCTCGTTAATTTTTAAAAGGGGTAGTATTTTCATTTTCGATTATTTAGGAAATTTATATAAAAGGAAATCCTCCTCCTTTTATTCCTTTTTGGAGATTATAATAGTTTATTAATAAATAAGGTCTTATAAACCGTCTCGGTTAATATTTTGATAATACTAATAATTCTTAATAAATTTGAAGAGGTATTTATTATATTCTTAATATTTTTTATTTATTATATAAAGATAATATATTATCAATATAAATTATAATTTCTTTATTTAACTTTATATTTAATATTTACTTAATATTTTACTCGTTAAAGTTAAAATTAATTATCTTATTAAATTTAATATTTTGAATATTAATTTCCTTAAATCCGTTTTGCGTATTAGAGCTAGGGTTAACTTCTTTATTAGTATTAATATTTAAAATATTTGCTTCTATATTTGCAGATTACTTATTTATTAATATATTATTTATTTTATTAAGAATATTAGAAATAATTTCTTTATTATTCCCTATTTTAGATAAGTATATCTTTATTAATACTATTTTATTAAAGATAATATAAGCTAAAAGCCTTAATCCTTTAGCCTTTTTATCTTATATTCGATATTAATTAAAACTATTATTGAATCTTAAAAATCTATATTTAATACTCTAAAATTTGAGTTTTTGCTTATAAATATTTTTATTATATATTTAATAAATATATTCAAATAACTTTATATAGCTAATATTTAATTTCTTTTTAATTTATTCTTTATATAATATTTTTTTATTAAATATTGTTATAAGGAGCCTTTCCTTAATATATATTATAAAATTTAAGGTTTCCCTTTAAAAATCTTTATTCAATCCTGAATAAAACAATATTACTTTAATTTATTCGAATAATATTTTATTATTTCGCTTAGCGATACCGTTTTAATAAAGGCTATATAATAATATCAGCTTTTATTGAATATTAGCCTAGCTAAGAATTATTTATATTTATAAACTAATAAATTTTTTTATATTATCTTTATATAAATAATTAATAATATATCTCTTAATATTATTCTTCTTAATATAGTTTTTAATACGATTATTAATAGGGCTTACTTCTTGTAAGAGAAGAAAATAAATAATTATTATATTAATATATTTATTAATAAATATTAAAATATATTTTATATTATCTTTTATAAAAGTAATCTTTCTATTTATAGTAATATTTATAAATTATTATTCGCTTGGAAGTATTACTTACTTATTCCTTATTAACTCGTAATTAAAAATATAGAATTATTTTCCTATAATATAGGCTTTATATTATTATTTTAATAATATTATATTTTTAAGCTTATCGTTCTATTTAATATTTATTTTAATAATTATTTTTGCTATATTTTTTATTAAAGTTATTTTAATATATTTAAAATATATATACCAGAGTTTCTATAAAGCTAGAATATCCTTTATTCTAATATTCCTAATATATTTTTAATATTTTAAGGGAGATTAGGGAATAAGATAATTATTACTTATTTTTTAATTTAAAAATAATATTTTCCTTATTTTATCTTTAATATCAAAAAATTTCCCTTTAAATAATATTATATATCCCTTCTTAGCCAGCTTCGCTACTAAAATAATATTATATTGGCTATTTAAGACGTAATATATATTTATTAGTTTAATTTTTTTATTATTATTAATTATTACGATAATAAAGCCTTTCCCTTTTGTTATTATAATAATATCGTTAATCTTATTAATAAAGTAATTATATATATAATAGGAAATAAAATACTACTATTTAGAATAAATATAAATCTTAACTCTTAAGTCTAAATAAATATCTGATTTTCTAAATACTTTATATATTAATTATATTATTAATACTTTTTTAAAATTAATAATCGTTTTAAAGCTATATATTCTCAAGACTTATCTTGTTTTCTCCTTATTATCTTTAGGGAAGAGTTTCTTATCTTTTAACTTCTATTAATTAGGACGGAGGTTGCTATTTAAATAATAATATTTTCCCTTCGTATAAGATCCTTTATAATAGGAATATTTTAGTTTAATATTTTTATTATTTCCCTTTTATTATTATTATTATTATTATTATTCGTTTTTCCTTACTTTCTAAAGTTCCTTATTTTTAAGACTTTCGAAGAGCTTTCCTGGCTTCGTTATTTATTATAAATAAATATTACTTTAATAATTTCTTCAAAAGTAATATTCTTATTAATATTATTTATAATTTGAATAATTTAGATTTAATATAACTTTATCTTATTTAAGAGACTTTTTAAAAATAAATAAGTTAATATTATTTTATTTATAATTTACGTTATTATTATTAAATAATTATTCTAATAATATAAATAGCTAATATATTTGCTAATACTTTTGAAAGTAATAGAATTTATATTAATTAAATATTAAACGGTTATATATATAATATAATTATTCTTCTTTTAAAATTTATTCTTTAGAAACTTTTATATTTTTATAATATCCTTTTTACTATTGAAGAAGTCTTTAATATATAATTTATATATTAAAATAATAATAATTTAAGCCTTTTTATTTATTAAGGGTAGATTATTATTAATATTATTTTTATCTTTGTTAATAATTAATTAGAATCCTTCTTTAATAAAGGTAATTTGTATTTTAAAGGCCTAATTATAATAATTAAAAATCCCTTCTAAGATAATTACCTTCCTATATATTACCTTTATAACTTGATATAAGGGTAAATAAAATAATAATATTTATAAATTGAAAACTTGAACGTTTTTCTCTTTATATAAATATATAAATACTAGCCGGGCTTATAATCTGCTAGCTTAGGAGATTTCAATTACTCTATTTACTTAAGAATATAGACTTATTTATATACTCGGCTGATCAATCTAGGCCCTATAAATAATAAGGTATTTAGTAGAGCTGATATACCCTGAGTATAGCCCTTGTTATTCGGCATACAGCCTGGCTGATAGTGATCCTAGGATTGCGATACGCTAGACCTAATTTGGCTTAGTACTGCTGGAGAGACTGCCCCAGCCATTCTCCAACACCAAATAAGGTATTCCCTCACGGAGATAATCCGCCCATCAACCACTAGTGATACACTAGCGTTAGACCAAAGACACTGAGAGTACGCTAACCTCCTTTCAATAAAACACTTCATCCAGGGCATTAACGGAGCATTCGTTCATTGCGGCGCCTTCCCGCTGTCAGCATTCAATCAATCATTTCGCAATGTTAACCAAATGACAGTTTGCTACAAAGACTTTATCAAATGCGATATGTTCCCCCTCTTGTAATGCCTGCAATTCGCCAAACATGCCATCTGCACAATGAGTTCTCGGAAACGCAAGCATAGCCCCACTGCAGAAAAATCTGGTACCTTATCCAAGAGAGCGAGGATACTTTCAGACCTCTGGAAATCGCAAGAAGAAGCCATTGAGAGTAGCAGTACTTCTACTCAATTGACTCCCTCGGGCCCAGTCTACAGGATCAAAGCGATTGTTGGAGAGAAAGGGAATAAGTATTTAGTAGATTGGGCGGACGATCCTATTACTGGAGAGAAGTTCAAGCCTGATTGGGTAAGTCGAACATCATGCATGCCGTATTGTGAACGTTTCTGCGACCAATCCTCCCGTACCATCTATTCTTTCAGTAGTAAGGCCTTGTCCATTGGACTGATAATGCTTTGCAGCAACCAAAAAGGAATGTAAACACTGCCGCAGTGAAGGCTTGGGAAACCAAACCTGCGTTGCAAAACAGTGCCGATAGAAGTCCTTCCGAGAAAAGCAGAAATCGCAAACGCAAAGCAAGAGCAGCAAGTGTTCCCGTGATCTCCCCAAAACAAACGTCATACCAAGGTGTCGGAAATCGACCTCCTGCTGAGAAAGATAGTATCGATTCATCAGCGCCAAGACAGCTTCGCCGGAAACATCATCTCCGAAGACCTCGATTGGAAACATCTGGCCTTCCCCATTCAATCATCCTAACATCTCAGGACAGCAGCCTTGACAGAGATCTTCATATTGCCGATCCGTCGTGCTTGTCTACACAAATTCAAGCGAGTTCAACTACAAAACGGCCAGGCCCTGGGCTAGGAGAATCTTCATCTCCACCTAAATCTACTTATCCGTCGGCAGTGATTAAGGACGTCGTTGTCCCAGACTCACAGTCTCTTCCAGACTCCTCTAGCTACCACCCGACCTCAAGCACGATTGATAGCATTACTTACTCTACATCAACTCGACTAGCTTCACCCTCTCGTTCACCAGGTTTGGCAGTCGGTCTCTTTCGTGGGACGCGTGACTCCATTGAAGGTCCTTCCGAGATAATTATACCAGCAAGCCAAGACCCTTCTGGAAACATTCGGCTTTCAAGCTTTGCGCCTGCATCAACAATAGCTAATAGCACTTCATCTTCGTCTGAAGTCGTCCCTCCCTCGCTGCCACTGCGTACGTCTGATCCTGGCCAAACCGTACACCTGCACGTGGCCAGTCAGAACTCTGATGAAATAGTGGTCCCGGAGTGGAGCGAAGGACGTTTATTAAACTCAGCTAACGCTGGCAGCTACACTGAAGAAAGTCTTATATTCCAGACTCAAGTGCCCTTGGCTTCCGTAAGCCAAGGATCACGGGTCTCTCCATCATCTGACGGTAAGTTGGCGACCTTATATTGCACATAGAACTCGCATGGCCGTCCGTCAAGCTGAGACACTGACTAGATCACTGGCAAGGAGCGCAACTTTTCCCTAGGCCTACCCAACCTGCCTCTCAAATATCGTCTATAAGCAGCGAACGAGACAGCCGAAGGAGCAAGAGCAGTCGAGCAACCGTAGCAGAAAGCCTGGTCATACCAGAGGACTACCCTCAAGACCACCCTTCGCAAGCTACAACGACACAGGACTCGACCCTGAGTCTACGAGATCCAAACTCACAACCAAGGAGACCATATCCCTATAGACAAGGGAAGGTAGCAGACTTTCAGAACGGCTCGGGTTCGAAAGAGAATAACACTTTGAAGTCCGGTCCGACCGCGGAAGACTTCTTACCAAGCAGCATTGATTCCCCAGAACCTCCGCAACCACCCCCTGATTCAGAGGAAGACATGTCGGAACTACCTATGGACGGTGACAGTTCTCGACAGCCCCGTTCAGGCACCCCAACATCATCTCTTCGGGAAAGACTGAGCCGGATCCGAGCCAACACAGACGCTGCGTTGGCAGCAAAGAAAGCTGCGCGACATCAATCGCGATTGGAGGGCAATGAGCAGTCTCCATCTCAAAGGCAAGTCGGAGTTGATAGCCCAGCACGGTCACTAGCGGGAAGCCAGTCGCCAGCGCAGCAAGCAAGGCCTGCCCCTGGCCCCTTGTCGCCAACGAGACCTGTAGTGATGCACCAGGACCCTCTCAGACAAGCTCAGTCTCCTGATGTCAGCTACTCTCGCACTTCCAAATCTCCCTCTATTATCCCAGAGAGATTACCCTACCAGGTCCAGGACGAGCCCTCCCGGTTACAAGCTCAGCCGTTGGAGATATCTCTCTCTAGAGATGTTCCTCTGCCAGTCCGTGGGACCCCATCCGTGCCCCACACCCCCATCACTCCAAGCAAACTTGCTTTTCACAAAGAGATGTCTGTGGCAGATGATACAAATACACTGGACGTCTTGAATCTCGGAACAGGAGAATATGTCGTTCCTTTAACTATGTCACCTCGCATCAATGAACAGTATTGTGCAACAGTCAATTATTACGCGAAATCAGTCAGAAGTTTTGCCGAAGACAATCAGCATTCGAGGGATACTTTGCAAACTCTCAATTACCTTTTAGATGAGCTCAGCATGGTGACCACACATATGGACTTGCAGGGGAGCGGACCTGCCAGTCAAGAGGATGTTGATGTTAAAACCGAAGCAGCTTATGCTGAGTCCTGCAGTGAGAAGTTCGTTTTTCTTGGGCATGTCTTGGACATTGCACGAAACGATGGCTTACATATAGCTGTTGTGGCCAGACCGGGCGCACTCCTTGATATCATCGAGACGTATTTGAAAGCAAAGGAAGTGCTGTATTCGCGTGTAGAGCAGGGGATTTCATCTGAACCTACACTGGCTCATGGTACCACGAGAGTGACATTGATGTCTTCCAACGAAGAGACTGACACGGCTTCCATTCCTACCGCAGACTTGGTCATTGCTTTTGACGAGACCTTTGTTGCAATAGACCCAGGGATTGTCAGCCTACGGTCGCAGCCAAATAATGTGCACAGGCTATCGCCGGTGCTGCGACTCGTCGTCTGGGCGTCCGTTGAACACATCGATTTATGCTTGCCCAGAGACCTCGACGACGCTGAGAGGCTACGAAGACTTGTCATTTCCATGCTACAGACACAGAAACGAGTCGGCGACCTATCGCCCGAAGAACCAACGACTCGAGATTGTGCTATAGAAGCTGCCAATTTTGTCCGTAGCCTTGGTACTGCATCTGAGGGACCTTGGTCACTCCCTAGTACTCAACCGATCTACAACATCGCCTTCATCGAACCTGGTTCTTCGTCCAAATTGGCCAACGACACTACATCAAACAAAGACATCTCGGAACCAAAGCTGAGATATTGGCCGAACCTAGTCCGCCCAAAACTCTTACCACAGCCTGATGCTACTGGAAAGCGTCCATTTGTAAGTTACTTTCAAACCTAGTTCCTTGCTGTAAGTGACCGTGGTGCATCAGGACCTTGAGTGGGGTGAGTCCGCCGAGATCCAGACAAAGAAGCAGAAGATGGCTGCGAAGATTTATGCCGGTCGCATTCCAGAAGTCGTAAGTGATCTCCTTCTTTAGCATTTTCTTCAACACTCATCCCAGCTTGCAGCCCGAGCGAACTGTCGACCATCTCGAAAAGAGGCTCAGCGAAGCCCATACGAGAATCACCGTCCTTGAACAAGACCTTCGAACAGCAAGAGACCACGTCAAAGAGCTCGAGGACCAGAGCGAAGCTCGCCAAAATGCCTTTGAATTCCTCCGCCAAGAGAATGGCAACGCACAGATCCGCTGCCATGAACTTGAAGAAGCCGCGAAAGCATGGCCCAAAGAACGCGAAAGCGTAAAGGCCCAAGTTGCACAACTCATTGCCAGCTGCAAGCAATTGGAAGAAGAGAGAAAGGCATTAGTCCAAGGAGGCCTCAATGCCCCCAATCCTGGGAGCCGTGCATACTTCGAGCAGATCCAAGCACGCGAGCTCCTCGAGAAGGAGAATGTAGCGCAGAAGAAGAAGATCGCGTCCTTGATTACAGACTTTGAGTTCACCCGCCAGGAATATCAACGCGCTTCCAACGCGGCCGCGGACGCGAATGCCGAGATTGAACAAATCAGTGAAGAGTTGCCGGCTTTAAGGGCGCAAAAGGAGGTGAATTTGGCAAAATGGCACCAGGTCAGAGCTATAGATATCAATGAGAGCTTGAGGAAGGAAAAGGAGAATCTGAAATTGACCCTGAAGATGAGGGATGATAGATTGCAGAAGGTTGAAGGGGAGCTCGTTGAACTGAAGCGTGGGAGGGGAGGAGTGCAGACCCGGGGGAGCAGTGTCCAACCCCGGAGTCCGAGGGGAGGCAGTAGGGGTGCCAGGTAAGCCTCTCTCGGGCCGCTGCTTCGAGAAATATACTGACGCCAGGGGAACGGGCAGTCCTGCGCCGGGCACCAGCGCTGCTGGACTACTCGGCCAAGGCCTCCGGCCAGGGAGGATGGGGCAGAATTTCTGAACGTGGGCAGTCACAAGGTGGTCTTCAGTGACAGCGATGGGCACAGAGGATATAGAAGCAGCATGACGGGGACATGTATATGGCGCGGGATTGGTCTTCTTTCTTCGTCTTCACTGGCGTATCCTGGAGCTGCTTGAGCGGGCCAGCACACGGAAGGCGCACTTGCAATGAATGAGGTGGATATCAGTGATGGTCGAGGAGACTCCACCGAGACGGCTATAATTACGAAATGGATAGATGCATCGGTTCACATAGGTTGTTGTAGGGATCTTATATTGCTTCTATACAATTTCTCCTGACGCGATGAGCGAGGGTACACTCGGAGCAATTGCTCGTCACTAGGGCGGTGAGAGGTTTGAATTCTTCCACTTCTCTGCATGGTGCACGCGGCAGTGGTTTGGGGAGGCAGGGACGATGCACGATCTGGGCGTCATAGGTTGATGTGGGTGACGAATCTTGGAAGCTTGCCCCGTCAGCATCAATCGTCGATCGCTTCCGTGATTTCCCAATCGCTCGATGACAGTTACACGCCAATCTCTTTTGGGCCCGGTTGGGGCGATCCCTATCCTAGCTGATGACGGCATCAGGGTTCAGGCCTTGGCAGCCGTGGCGCGGAGCAGGGCGAGACGGTTCCGCTATCCTGCTGCTCCCGCCAGGAAAGATAATCATTCTATGGACAAACTCCACTCCCACTTCGCACTACATTTCCACCACTGCTTGCACAGTCTCTCTCCAGCATCACCACCACTCTCGCTATCCACAACAGAAACACATAATACTACCTCGGACTTCCACACATCCCAACCTTCGTTTCATCTCCCCAGAGCACATCAAAAGCACCACAATGTCATCCCAATCCTCCTACTCCGACCTCCCCGCCCGTCACGAAACCGTCCCCGGCACCGACGACCTCAACTCCTCCCCTGAAGCCATTCTTTCCTACTCCCGGTACGCCCTTCCCCTTCTACTCCACAAATCCACACCTTCCAAAGGTCCAATCACCATCCACTAACACCGGCCACAGAACAATGCACCAGCACACAAAACGGCAGTTGGACGTGGCCACTCGCGCCAACGCTCGCCGCACCGACGGCGCCGCCGTCAGCGCGATGGGTCAATGGTCTAGCGAGGGGAGTGAGCACAGCGAGGGCTCTTTGCACGCGTAGCGCTCTTTTTGCTCACACGACCGCCTTGCACCAGCAGAAGGCATCATAGACTGGAGGGAAGGGTAGAGAAATAAACAGAACGTTGTTTCTGGACCGCCCGCCCTCTTCCGCTGGAAACACGATTCCCGCACCGGTCTGGCATCGTCTAGGTTTGGTCTCTCATCACGGACGACCACTTACATGTCATGTGCGCCTTTGCTGATGCCGTATTCTGTGGCTCGTCGACATAATGGTAGCACTGGAGTTCTGGCTTCAGTACTCGGAGGGTGGCGTTGCAGGGCTTGCTCGGCATTGCAAGGTCGGGTGTTGGTAATGTGGCGTATGGGACAATGATCGGGGTATCACATAATTGAATACAGTCCTTACCATCTGACATCCCTGGCTGGGATCTTTGCTTGTCATCTAAGTTGCTAACAGTCGAGATGCGCAGCCGACGCTTCCTGTCCGTGCAAGTGTCTATCTGGATGCGCAGCTTGTTCCACCGTCTCTCTCTCTCTCTCTTGTGAAAAGAGAAATAAATACTCGTGCTGTTCTTACCCACCCTCCCACTTCAATCTCCCTATACATCACCCCCGAGTTCCTTCCTCAACAATGAAACCCCCATCCCAAAACACACCCCCACCTCCCTTCTCCCCCTAGCGCTTATCCAACCACCCATACCATCCTCCACACCTTCCTTCAACGCCCAAGCCGAAGCACTACACTTCAAACCCTGTTCCCCCTGCGCGCGCGCATGTCCCACGGCGCACCCCGGCTTTGTAGGGCGGGAGGCGGCGAAGGGTAGGTGAGATGGGATGGGCGAAAAGTGGTGGGCTACTGGGGTAAGGTGGAGATGTTGTGCT